>Ga0102813_1000991_pt1 | contig 12775 bp, 10 predicted proteins | sample ColrivemetaGS725_FD_84512 | JGI IMG/M metagenome (GOLD analysis project Ga0102813, IMG submission 84512) | Estuarine microbial communities from the Columbia River estuary - Flood tide ETM metaG S.725 | ecosystem: Environmental > Aquatic > Marine > Intertidal zone > Estuary | place: USA: Columbia...
TATCTCTGAAGTAATTTTTAAATCAGAAATATTATTATCTTCTCCTAACTTAAATACTAAGGTTGTTTCTTGTAAATTCATTCTAGTTGTTTTTAATTTTTCCGGCAAGCAAATAAATTACAGCCATTCTAATTGCAACACCATTTTCTACTTGATCTAAAATGATTGAATGTTTAGAATCAGCAACATCTGAGCTTAATTCTACCCCTCTATTTATTGGACCTGGATGCATAATAGTTATTTCCTTACCCAAACTATCTAACAAATTTTTATTAATTCCATAAACCATAGCATATTCTCTAAGTGATGGAAAATAATTCACTTCTTGACGTTCCAATTGAATTCTTAAAACATTAGCAACATCACACCAATTAAGCGCATCTTTCAAATTAGAGAAATGAGACACATTTAAAGCATCTAAATGTTTCGGCATTAATGAAGACGGACCACAAACTCTAACTTCAGCACCTAGCTTTTGCAGGCAATAAATATTAGATAGTGCAACTCTTGAGTGCAAGATATCTCCAATAATTACAATTTTCTTTCCTTTTACCTTACCATATTTCTCTCTAATTGAATATGAGTCTAACAATGCCTGAGTTGGATGCTCATGAGTTCCATCCCCAGCATTAACAATTTTGGCATCAATATTTCTTGATAAGAAAACTGACGCACCTGGGTTCGGATGTCTCATCACAACAATATCAACTTTCATTGCCAAGATATTATTTACAGTATCTAGCAAGGTTTCTCCTTTTGTAACTGAAGAGGATGCAGATGAAAAATTAATTACATCTGCAGACAATCTTTTTTCTGCAAGTTCAAATGATAATTTGGTTCTTGTAGAGTTTTCAAAAAATAGATTTGCAATTGTAATATCTCTTAATGAAGGAACCTTTTTAATTGGCTGATTAATAATCTTTTTAAAATTATCTGCAGTTTTAAAAATCAACTCAATATCTGAAGTAGTAAGATATTTTATTCCTAGTAAATGATCAACTGATAAATTACTCATTATTCTGATTTTCTCATTAATATTCTGTCAATTCCATTAACCTCATCCCACTCAACAATAACTTTCTCTGATTCTAAAGCATCAATTGTTCTTCCTACATAATTTGGTTGAATTGGAAGATGTCGACTATATCTTCTATCAATTAAAGTTAGTAGCTCAACAGAATTTGGTCTACCAAATGTCATTAAAGCATCAATTGCTGAACGAATAGATCTTCCTGTAAAAAGCACATCATCAATTAAGATTACATTCTTTCCTTCTATAGTAAGGTCCATATCCATTTCTTGAGGAACAATAGGTTCATCTCTTCTTAACAAATCATCTCTATAAAAAGAAATATCAACATTACCTGATTTGATTTTTGTTTTAGAAACAAGAGTTTGTAATTTTGAAAGAATACGTTTACTTAAAAAAGTTCCTCTTGGCTGAACACCTATAATAACAGTATTTTCAAAACCATTATGATTCTCAATTAACTGTCTGCACAATCTTTCAATTGTAATTTCAATTTCTTGTTTATTTAGTAGTTCTCTTTCTTCTAACATTTCCTTACAAACATAGCAAAAAAAAGCCCCAAATTAATGGGGCTTTAAATTTTATTTCTCTAAGTCTTTCTTCAGAGCAGCCAAACTATCCAAATCACCTAAAGTTGAATGTTGTTTGTCATCTTCCAATTTCTTCATTACTTTCTTAGCAGAAGCAGCTGATTTCTTTCTTTCAACCTCAAGTTCTTCTTTAAAGATAGCAGTATGAGAAACTAAAATCTTTTTGTTCTCTTTCGAGAACTCAAGAACTCTTACAGTTAAAGTCTCACCTACAACCATTAATGAACCATCTTCTTTTTCAGTATGTCTTTTTGGAGCAAAAGCCTCAACTTCTTCTGATAAAGAAACAACAGCTCCCTTGTCAAACACTTCAGTTACAGTTGCTTCATAATCTTTACCTCCAATAAATTGCTTAGCATATTCATCCCAAGGATTGTCTTCTAATTGCTTATGTCCTAAACTGATTTTTCTATTTGCTTTATCAATATCTAAAACAACAACATCAAGCATTGAATCAACTTGAGTAAACTCAGCTGGATGCTTAATTTTCTTGCTCCAAGATAAATCAGAAATATGAACTAAACCATCAACACCTTCAACTAGCTCAACAAAAATTCCAAAGTTTGTGAAGTTTCTTACTTTTACACTATGCTTAGATCCAACAGGGAAATTTGCTTCAATTTCAGCCCAAGGATCTGGAGTCATTTGTTTAACACCTAATGACATTTTTCTTGTCTCTTTATCTAAAGTTAAAATTTGAGCTTTTACAGCATCACCTTTTTTATAGAAATCATTAGCTGATCTTAAGTGAGTTGACCATGACATTTCAGAAACATGTAGTAAAGCTTCAATTCCTGCTTGTAATTCAACAAACACTCCATAATCAGCAACAACTACAACTTTTCCATCAACCTCATCTCCAACTTTTAAGTCACCCTCTAAACTATCCCAAGGATGAGCACCTAATTGTTTTAATCCTAATTGAATTCTACTCTTACCTTCATCAAAGTCAAGAATTACAACATTTATATTTTCATCTAAAGATACAATCTCATCTGGATGAGAAATTCTACCCCAAGATAAATCAGTAATATGTACCAATCCATCAATACCTCCTAAGTCAACAAACACACCATAAGAAGTTATATTTTTAACAGTTCCTTCAAGTACTTGTCCTTTTTCTAATTTAGACATGATCTCTTTAGTTTGAACTGCTAAATCAGCCTCAATTAATGCTTTATGAGATACAACAACATTCCTGAAAGCTTCATTTACTTTCACAACTTTGAATTCCATCTTTTTACCAACATACGCATCATAATCACGGATTGGCTTAACATCAATTTGAGATCCTGGTAAGAAACATTCAATTCCGAATACATCAACAATCATACCACCTTTTGTTCTACTCAAGATTTGACCATTTACAACTTCACCAGTCTCTAATGCAACATTAACTTTTTCCCAAGCCCTTAAAATTCTAGCTCTTTTATGTGATAAAACTAATTGTCCGTTTTTGTCTTCTTGCTTTTCTACTAAAACTTCAACAGAATCACCAACTTTTAAATCTTCATTATATTTAAACTCATTAAAAGAAAGCACCCCATCTGATTTAAAGTTGATGTCAACAACTACTTCTCTCTCAGTAATCATAACAACAGTACCATCAAGAACTTGCTTGTCCATAATCTCAGGAAGAGTAGCAACATATTCTTTTTCAAGACCTGTTCTTTCTTCATTAGAATACATGTCATTTTGAGCAGCTTTGTCCCAATCAAAATTCGCAAGCAATTCTTCTTTAGATAAAGTTGTCTCTTTTTTAACTACAGGAGTTTCTTCTAATTTTACTTCTTCTACAATAGGAGTTTCAGTTGCTTTTACCTCCACAGATTTTGGAGTTTCTTCTTTTTTAACCTTAGCAATTCTAGGTTTTTTTACTGCTTTTTTAGCAGTTACTTTTTTCTTTTCTTCTGACATATTTCGTCATTTACATTTGTATCTTAAAGTAAGTAAGGCTAAGATGTTTTAAACTTTAAGAGCGATTAATTATAATTGTTTCCTTTTCACTACCTTACTAACATTCTGAAAAGGCGTGCAAAAATACAATTTTAATATGAAATAACATAAAAGAATATTAAGCTATTTTTTCGATAGCTTTTTGAACATTTTCCATCAACCATCTTGGAGTAGAAGTAGCACCACAAATACCAACAGATTTAGCATCAATAAACCATTCAAAATTCAACTCATCTACATCCGAAATAAAGTATGAGTTAGGGTTCTCATTCTCGCAAGATTTATACAACATTTTACCATTTGAACTTTTCTTTCCACTCACAAAAATAATAACATCATTATCATTAGAAAATTGCTTTAGCTGAGGCTCTCTACCAGAAACCTGCCTACACAAAGTATCATTAACTATGTATTTTATATCAGGATTGGATGACAATTTTACTCTTTTCTCTATCTCTTTTGTTATATCAAAGTAAGCTTTTGGACTCTTAGTTGTTTGAGAATAAATATAAATCGACTTAGAAAAATCTACCTTTTCCAAATCCTCAATAGTAGTAACAATAATCGCCTCACTATTTGTCTGCCCAACAAGTCCAGTCACCTCCGCATGACCTTCTTTTCCAAAAATAATTACTTGTCCATCAATTTCTTTTAACTGCTCATAACCTTCTTTAATTTGATGTTGCAATTTAAGCACAACTGGGCAGGATGCATCCAATAGTTGAATGTTATTTTTTAAAGCTAATTCATAAGTAGAAGGCGGCTCTCCATGAGCACGAATCAAAACTTTACAATCCTTCAATTCTTTTAAGTCCTCATGATTTATAATTTTCAAACCTCTTTCATTTAACCTATCAACTTCTTTATTATTATGCACAATATCCCCCAAACAATACAAAACTCCTTCTTCATCTAAAATAGATTCTGCCATTTGAATTGCATAAACAACTCCAAAACAAAATCCTGAATATTTATCAATAATTACTTTCATTATTTTTTTGTATTTATTAAGTTATCAATTAAATCATTTTGATCCTGAATAGAAAGTGCTGAATTATCAATCAAAACAGCATCTTCTGCTTGCATAAGCGGATTGATGTCTCTATTAGTGTCATGATCATCTCTTTCATTCAAATTCTGTAAAATCTCATCAAAAGTAACTCTTTCACCTTTTACAGTCAACTCATCAAACCTTCTTTGAGCTCGAATTTCAGCCTTTGCAGTAACAAAAAGCTTTAACCTTGCATCAGGAAAAACTTTTGTTCCAATATCTCTACCATCCATCACTACATTTTTTGACTTTCCAATTGCTTTTTGCAAAAGAATTAACTTTTCTCTTACCTCTTTAATTTGAGCAATAATTGAAACATTATCGGAAACCTCAAACCCTCTAATAATTGACTCAACATTCTCATTATTCAGAAAAGTTTCTGACTTTTTTAGCTCAGAATTGAATTGAAAATTAATAGTTATTTTATCTAAAGAATCTGAGAGTAAAGCAAAATCAACTTGTTTATTTTTAATGATATCGTTTCTCATAAAATAAAGTGTAATCGCTCTGTACATTGCTCCTGTATCAATATAGCGCATGCCATATTTCTGAGCAATAGATTTTGCTATTGTGCTTTTACCACAAGAGGAATGTCCGTCAATAGCAATATTAAAAGTTAAACTCATCTAGAGGCCAAAAGTACTCAAATTTGTAGCAATACTAAAATTATTTGGCGCTCCTGACAGATGATAAGAAGATCGACTATAATCAAAACGATATTTCATTACTTTAAAGCCAATACCCCAAGAAAAACCAACTAATGCAGGGCGAGTTGTAGTTGTTAAATCAAATCTTCTTTGAAAATTAAACCCACCTCTAATAAATAAACTTTTTCTAAAAGGATTAAACTCTCCTCCAATAACAATATGACGCAAAGCAGTTTTAGCAATACTCTCCTGTTTAACCTCTAACTCTCCTGAATCTGTATTAGTTTGACTAGTTAATTTATAATGAGATTTAATATCAAATATATTGATTGAATTATATGTTAGATGATATCTGAAAGGTAAGTGAGCCAACTCCTTGCTTATTGCAAATTGCATTTCAAATGGCAAACTCTCATTAATTGATGTATATGAATTAACTTGCCTTCCTATGTTTTTAACTAGAAAAGTAGAAGTAAATCTTTTCTCTTTGTTATAATATGTTGAAGAGATATTTGAACTGATTGCAAATGAATTATAAGAATCGTAAGTAGAATTGAGTAAATTTAAATTTACACCAAGAGTAAACCTTTTATTCAGCTGTTTAGCAAAACCAAAAGTAAGAACTTGATCATTTGCAGAGAATTCAGCATGATTATAACCATTCTCATCATTTCTATCAAAACTTCCGTAATTTATTGCTTTTAATGAAAGCGCAAAAACACCTAGTTCCTCTATATTCTTTGAGAAAGAAAATGAAAGCAAATTAATCTCCGAAAAATAATCTCCGAAAGAAAATACTATATCTTTATCCATTTCAGGATTTAACAGTGATGGTGTAGTTTGCACTAATGAAACATCATTATCAAAAATTGCAATACCACTACCTCCCAATGCCTCAACTCTTGAAGAAGTCTCTATATCTACAAAAGAAAAAGCTGTTTGCCCTCCGCTTTGAGCAACAATACTCAATGGAATTAAAAATGCTAGAAGAAAAATATTTCTTTTACTCACAATATAATTAACGATACTTTTTCAATGTTATTTTAACTTGCTATTGAATCTTAACTACATTTTCAACTTTCTCATTTAACAATGCGATATCAATTACTTCTTTTAATGTATCTACATAATGAAAAGTCATTCCCTTTACATACTTTTCATTGATTTCTAAAATATCTTTTCTATTCTGTTTTGAAAGCAAAATTTCATTAATTCCTGATCGTTTTGCTGCCAATATTTTCTCTTTAATCCCACCAACAGGCAATACTTTCCCTCTTAAAGTAATCTCTCCAGTCATTGCTATTTTCTCTTTAACTGTTCTTTGTGTAAATGAAGAAACTAAAGAAGTAAACATTGTAATTCCAGCTGAGGGCCCATCCTTTGGTGTTGCACCTTCAGGAACATGAACATGAACATTCCATTTATCAAAAACTTCTGAAGGAAGCTCATAAATCTCAGCATGTGCTTTTAGGTATTCCATTGCAATAGTAACCGATTCCTTCATCACTTTTCCTAGATTTCCTGTAACAGACAACTTTCCTTTTCCTTTACTCAAGCTACTTTCAATAAACAAAATATCACCACCTACTGATGTCCAAGCTAAACCAGTGACAACACCCGCAACAGAATTGTCAGTAAATCTATCTCTATCAAACCTTGGTGCTCCTAAAACTTTTTCTACAACCTTAACATCAGGAGAATAATCAAAACTCTCATCCATTGCGATAGATTTTGCAACATTCCTAATCATTTTACTAATCATTTTATCTAAAGCTCTCACTCCAGATTCTCTAGTATATTGATCAACAATTTTTTCTAAAATATCATCTGATATTGTAAACTGATTTTCTTTAATTCCGTGCAACTTTAATTGCTTAGGCAATAAATGTTTTTTAGCAATCTGAACTTTTTCTTCAATAGTATAACCATTAATTTCAATTATTTCCATTCTGTCCCTAAGTGCTGGCTGAATGGTTGCTAATGAATTGGCAGTTGCAACAAACATAACTCTTGATAAATCATAATCTAATTCCAAATAATTATCATGAAACGCTTGATTTTGCTCAGGATCCAACACTTCCAAAAGTGCAGAGGAAGGGTCGCCATGATTATCACGAGTTACTTTATCAATCTCATCCAGCACAAATACAGGGTTAGATGATTTTGCTTTTTTTACTGATTTAATGATTCTCCCTGGCATTGCACCAATATAAGTTTTTCTATGCCCTCTAATCTCGGCTTCATCACGCAAACCACCTAAAGAAACACGCTCATATTTTCTACCAAGAGCCTCAGCAATTGACTTTCCTAATGACGTTTTTCCAACCCCAGGAGGGCCATACAAACATAAAATTGGCGATTTCATATCACCCTTTAATTTTAAAACTGCTAGATGCTCAATAATTCTTTCTTTTACTTTTTCTAAACCAAAATGATCTCTATCTAAAATATCTCTCGCTTGTTTCAAATCAAAACTATCAGTTGTAACTTCATCCCAAGGAAGATCCAATATCAACTCAATATAACTTCTCTGTACAGCATAATCGGACATAGAAGGATTCATTCTTTGTAACTTTCTAAGCTCCTTATCAAATGCATTTGCAATCTCTTTATTCCATTTCTTTTTTGATGCCTGCTTGCGCATTTCATCAATTTCTTTTTGAGAACCACTCCCTCCTAATTCCTCTTGAATAGCTTTCATTTGCTGATTCAAATAATATTCTCTTTGCTGTTTATCTAAATCTGTTTGAACTTTGGATTGAATTTTATTTTTCATTTCTAGCATTTGCAACTCTTTAGTTAAGAGTTCTAATACTAAAATAGCACGCTTCTTCAAATCAACTTCTTCTAGTAATGATTGCTTTTCAGTCAAACCAATATTCATATTTGAAGAAACAAAATTTATTGCAAAAGATGAATTTTTAATATTTTTAATTGCAATTGCCGCCTCAGCAGGAATATTAGGAGATTCATCAATAATCCTAAGAGCCAAATCCTTTACAGATGAAACTAACGCACCAAATTCTTCATCTTTTTTCTCAGGCTTTACCTCTTTTAAATCAACTACATTTGCCTTAAAATAAGGGTCTTTTTGAACCATTTCTGTAATCTCAAAACGCTTTCTACCCTGTATAACAGCAGTGATATTTCCATCAGGCATTTTTAACATTTTCAAAATATGAGCTACAGTTCCAACATGATTTAAATCACTTAATTCTGGCAATTCTGTATCAAAATCCTTTTGAGCTACAACTCCAATTGTCTTATTGCCATTTTCAGCATCTTTTATCAATTTGACTGATCTATCTCTACCGATAGTAATTGGGATAATAACACCTGGAAATAAAACTGTATTTCTTAAAGGTAAAATTGGAAGTTCATTTGGTGTATCTTCCTTTGATATTTTTGCCTCATCCTCATCACTCATCAATGGCAAAAACTCTGTATCTTCATTCAGCATGTCAGAAAACTCTGCTGAACTTATTCTAAAATCTTTCTTCATAATATTTGTTTTCACCAATTACATTTGCAATTAGTGTGCCATAGATTTAAGATGGTCGTTTTGTCAGTTATTACTCGTTTCGGTAGCGTTTTGTCATATCATACACTTCTGACAAAATATTTTGTTCGTTCTCATCAAAGTCAAGCTTTCTTCTTTCAAATACTTTTGAAGCAACTTCAAATACTTTGGGTAATTTATAAACTTGAAAACCAGAAGCTCCTCCCCAACTAAATGAAGGAACAAAATTTCTTGGAAAACCACTACCAAATATATTTGCACTAACACCAATAACGGTACCCGTATTAAACATTGTATTTATTCCGCATTTTGAATGATCTCCCATAATTAATCCACAAAACTGCAAGCCAGTTTTTTTGAATCGTTCCATTTCATAATTCCAAAGTTTAATCTCAGTATAATTATTTTTGAGGTTTGAATTATTTGTGTCTGCTCCTAAATTGCACCACTCACCAATTACAGAATTACCTAAAAAACCATCATGTGCTTTTGATGAATAACCAAAGAAAACAGAATTATTTACCTCACCACCAACCTTACAATGCGGACCTAAAGTTGTTGGTCCATAAATTATAGCTCCCATTTTCAAAACAGCATTTTCACCCATTGCAAAAGGACCTCTTATGATAGCTCCTTCCATAATTTCAGTATTTTTACCTATATATATAGGACCATTTTCTGCATTTAGAATACTACATGAAATTTTCGCGCCTTTCTCGACAAATATATGCTTACCAATTACAGTATTGGTATCGCTAATCTTTTGTGATTTTCTTGCTTTAGTAAGTAATTTAAAATCAGCTTCAATTTCCCTTCCATTATCAGCAAAAATATCCCATATATTTTCAATTGAATTAACAAGAATTGAAGTGTTAATTTTATTCAAATTTTTAAAAGAATAATTCAAATTTTTAAATGCAATAATTTTCCCATTTGACTCAAGAACTTCTCCATTTCTTAAGCTATCTAACTCCGTTTTTAATTCTTTTGATGGTAAAACAGAAGCATCAATCCAAAGATTTTCTTTTTGCTTTCTGATGGGATATTTACTAACTAAATAATCTTCTGTTTTAGTAGAAATATTTTTATAATAATGCGTCCACTTTTCCTTTATCGTTAAAATTCCTATTCGAAACTCAGAAATTGGTCGTGTATATGATAATGGATAAAAATTAGATCGATTAGAGTCAAATAAAATTACATTCATACTGCAAAGTTAAAAAAAAAGCCCACACAAAATTGTGCGGGCTTTTTATTAAAGTTGAAAATTTACTATTTAGCAAATTTCTTATATTTATTTTTAAATTTATCAATTCTTCCTGCAGTATCAAGCAACTTAGCTTTTCCTGTATAGAAAGGATGAGAATCAGAAGAAATCTCCATTTTCACTAACGGATATTCATTACCATCTTCCCATTTAATAGTACTTTCAGACTCAACACATGATTTTGTTAAAATTGTAAACTCTGTTGACATATCTTTAAATACGCACAATCTATACTCTTTTGGGTGGATATCTTTTTTCATTTTCTTAATTCTTAAATTAGGGCTGCAAAAATAGTAAGTTTTATCAATTTAGCAACATTCTAAATGATAAATATTTACAGATTTAAATCGTTAAGCAAAGTGTTAGTTGCTTTCACTCCTTCAGCAGAAGCTCTTAACTGACTTAATTCCGCTTCATCTAAGTCAATTTCAACTATACTTTCAATACCATTCTTACCTAAAATTACTGGAACTCCAATACACAAATCACTTAAACCATACTCACCATCAAGCATAACTGAACAAGGGAACATTTTCTTTTGATCACAAGCAATTGCTTGAACTAACCCACTAACTGCAGCACCTGGCGCATACCATGCAGAAGTACCTAACATACCTGTCAATGTTGCCCCACCAACTTTAGTATTTTCCAATACTTTTTGTAATCTATCGGCTTCCAAAAATTCTGAAACTCTAACAGAATTTCTTGTGGCAATTCTTGTTAAAGGAACCATTCCTTTATCAGAATGACCTCCAATTACCATTCCATCTATATCAGATGTTGGGCATTCCATAGCCTCAGCTAATCTATATTTAAATCTTGCAGAATCCAAAGCACCACCCATACCTATAATTCTGTGTTTAGGTAAACCAGTTACTTTATGCGTTAAATAAGTCATAGTATCCATAGGGTTACTAACAATAATCAAAATTACATCAGGAGAGTGCTTAATTAATTGCTCAGAAACTGATTTTACAATTCCAGCATTAATTCCAATCAATTCCTCTCTTGTCATTCCTGGTTTTCTTGGAATTCCTGAAGTAATTACTGCAACATGACTTCCAGCAGTTTTTGAGTAATCATTAGTTGAACCTGTAATTTTAGTATCAAAACCGTTTAAAGATGCAGTTTGCATTAAATCCATTGCTTTTCCTTCAGCAAAATTTTCCTTAATATCAACTAATACTACTTCTGAGGCAAAGTTTTTTATTGCGATATATTCCGCACAACTAGCTCCTACTGCACCTGCACCTACTACTGTAACTTTCATTCTTTTATTTATTTGGTTGTTTTTTAAATTTTGTTTGTTAAAACTTATGCGTCAATATTGGCATATTTGGCATTTGCTTCAATAAAGGCTCTTCTTGGAGGCACTTCATCTCCCATTAACATTGAAAAGACTCTATCTGCCTCAGCAGCATTATCAATTGTAACTTGTTTTAATGTTCTGTATTCCGGATTCAAAGTTGTATCCCATAACTGAGACGCATTCATTTCCCCAAGTCCTTTATATCTTTGGATAATTACATTAACATCTTTCCCTCCTTTCATTTCCATAATCATTGCATCTCTTTGGCTTTCTTCCCAACAGTACCTATGGTCTTTACCTCTTTTTAATAAATATAAAGGTGGAGTAGCAATATAAACAAAACCTTGCTCAATAAGTGGCTTTAAAAAACGGAAGAAGAAAGTTAATAATAAAGTAGCAATATGAGAACCGTCAATATCCGCATCCGTCATAATTACAACTTTATGATATCTCAATTTTTCAATATTCAATTCTCTTTCATCATCAATAGTACCAATTGAAACACCCAATGCTTTAAACATATTTTTGATTTCCTCATTTTCAAAAACTTTATGTTGCATTGCTTTTTCAACATTAAGAATTTTACCTCTTAATGGCATAATTGCTTGAAAGTGTCTATCTCTACCTTGCTTTGCTGTACCACCTGCAGAATCCCCCTCAACTAAGAAAATCTCACATTTTGCTGGGTCTTTTTCAGAACAATCTGAAAGTTTACCAGGTAATCCAGATCCAGTAAGAACACTTTTTCTTTGCACCATTTCTCTAGCTTTAGTAGCAGCATTTCTTGCTGTTGCAGCCAAAATAACTTTCTGCACAATTCTTTTTGCTTGTTCAGGATTTTCCTCTAAATAGAAAGTAAGCATATCACTTACCGATTGTGAAACTGCAGAAGTAACTTCCTTATTTCCTAATTTTGTTTTTGTTTGCCCTTCAAATTGAGGCTCCATAACTTTAACAGAAATTACAGCCGTTAAACCTTCTCTAAAATCATCTCCAGAAATTTCAAACTTAACTTTTTTCAATAATCCTGAACCATCAGCATATTTCTTGAGAGTACGTGTAAGTCCTCTTCTGAATCCTGAAAGGTGAGTACCTCCTTCATGAGTATTAATATTATTTACATAAGAATGCACATTTTCAGTATATGAGGTATTGTAAACCATAGCTACCTCAACTGGAACACCATCTTTTTCTCCATCAATATAGATAACATCCTCTAAAATAGAATCTCTTGTCTCGTCCAAAAATGACACAAACTCCTTTAATCCTCCTTCCGAATAAAATTCCTCTTTTACAAACTCTCCTTCAGCATCTTTTCTTCTTTTATCAGTAATTGAAAGGTGAATTCCTTTATTTAAAAAAGCCAATTCTCTTAAACGAGCAACTAATATATCGAAATGATAAA
>Ga0102813_1001003_pt1 | contig 12701 bp, 7 predicted proteins | sample ColrivemetaGS725_FD_84512 | JGI IMG/M metagenome (GOLD analysis project Ga0102813, IMG submission 84512) | Estuarine microbial communities from the Columbia River estuary - Flood tide ETM metaG S.725 | ecosystem: Environmental > Aquatic > Marine > Intertidal zone > Estuary | place: USA: Columbia...
AAGCCACACTTTGAAGCAGTGTTGACGACCAGAACGACCTTAGGTTTGGTCGCACCTAAGGTCGTCTTTGTGCCATCAATGGTTTTCACCTTAACGTCCAGAGGAGAAGCACCAGCAAAAGATGAAATCAAAAACAAAGAACAGAGTAAGTTTAATTTGGATTTAACCATAATTCTAGAATCACCCCATTCTCCACTCCGTCAAGAAATCAAATTGTCCTCATAACCATTGGCGAATCAGAAGCACCGGAATTTAGATAAAATCCTCTTTCTCCCCACCAGCTCCAATCCAAATACGGCTCCATGGCCCTGCCACCAAAAGTAAAATCCTAGCAGCCGCAGACGGTAACTAGGAGAGCGTTTACAGCGTCAGCACTGAGGTAGATACTTTCCTCATGTTAATTTTCTTTTTCAGCAGATTGCGATGGTTTCCTTTCTGTTGATTTTCGATTGATCTATTGCGTCGCGCTCGGACCGGGTCGCAATCCGAGCGATCTCGACTCCGCCTAACCCTATCGAGAAACTTTCAAACGCAGGAAATTCTCCCCCCCGTTTGCCAATGGAATCGACACCCTCCGTATTTCAACTTCGGCGCGAGCCTCGAGCAATTCATCAGGCGTATCAATCCAGGTTTTCAGATCGGAACTCGCTTGGACCTGGTAGATGATATCGGTTCGATCGAGAATCTTCCGGTAAGTCAAAACCATCGACTCCCCTTCATGCCCGATTGTAACTCCGTCATCCTCTATAATTGTTGATCTTGGGTTATTACCGAACGCGTATTCGATCAAAGTCTTCTTTCCATCTCCATCCCCATCCGCAAGATCACCCCATAGTGAGGATTCTAGATTAGGATCGGCAAGTTCTTCGATGCTGAAATGTTGATGCCGCCAGATTTCCATCGGCTCCGCATTGAAAAGAATCTTAGCAGGCCGCGGCCCCTCTTCCAATATGCCATCGCTCACCGTGACAGCGAATCTTGGGGGAGATTCCGGAGCCAGCCTCTGATAACGGAACATCGAAATATCCATGACCCCAGAGACTCTCTCTCCGATTGTGAAATAAGCGTCAGCACTCGCCGAAAAGCAAACCGCCTCCCCTTTTGGTTCGCCTCCCGGAACGCGTGCTCCAAAAAAGGGTAACTCTTCAATAGCACTACCGGTGAGAAGGTCGGCAATAGAGACGCTCAGATCCGGACGCCGAAAATACAAAACGTGCTCGTAGTTTCGAACGATAATTTCGAGCCCATCTCGGGAAATATCGGCAGCAGTTGTACTCACTGAAAAACCGTAAAGGCGATCGTGAATGATGGCTGGCATCTCACCGAGATATTCCAAGGTTTGCATGCCAATATAGTTTTCCTGATGAGCGAGCCGGAACAGCCGGCCGACTGTTTCACGCTTAGACAGAATATACACGTCCCCGTTATGTGGATCGACGATCAAAGATTCTGCGTCGCGGCGAGCTGCAACACCGGGCACTCCAAGTCCACCTTCACCTCCCGGTGTTACGGGATATTGAAACTCAATTCTCTCGATGTCCGTTTCCGGAATAACTCCACCCCCATTGGCGACCAGAAGCGGCTCTCTAATTCGAAGGATGTTCAGGTCTGTTCTTACGGCACCGTTATCCCCAAAATCACCAATGTAGAGCAGGGGCTCGTCGTTCACCGTGGCGGCACCAATATCTTCCCAGTCATTATTAGTCGCACCAGCAAGAATCCACTCGCCTCGATTGCTTCCGTTGGTTCCCAGCGCGATCAAATTGGTTGGCTTGCCGCTATCTTGATGCGCCCACAAAATCCCCGGGTTCTGAATCGACGCGACCAATCCTGAGATTTCAGTAAGACGCGTAGGCTCAAGAAGATTCCCCGCAACATGTCCTGCCCCAAACCGGCCCGGCTCGTAAACGAATTGAATCTCGCCATCGGTGATCTGAACCTGAGAAAAATCGGCGATCGCAACACCAGGAGCTGAAACTAACTCGAACCGCCCCGACTCAAGATCACTGATCCTAAAATCGAGCTGGGCATCATCGCTCGTAAAATCAGATGCCCTCAGTTGTTCTGGAGTGATCGCGATGATCGACTCCCCAGTCGAAGCAGCAAGCCAACTGCGCCGAATCACAGGGGCAGTCGGCCCGACGACATCCGTCGCACGCAAATCGAAGCTCAAATCGGAGCTCCCCGGCTTGTCCTGATGCACCTCAACGGCGATGATGTTTTCTCCCGGTTTAAGCAAAAGAGGAGATACGATGAACTCGTGAATGACAGTCTCGACCACCCCTCCCTGTGAAAGACTGGCCACCGTGTCTTTCGTGATTAACTCATCTTCCGGCATATTTGACCGCCCGACTTCCACTCCATTCACGAAGAGGACAGCCCCATCATCACGCAACAGCTCGAGTTTGATTCCCGGCAAAGCCGACGGGTCATCCACCATGAACTTACGCCGAAAATACGTTGTGATAAACTTACTTCTCGGATTGTCACCAAACCCAACCTGAGTCGTTTCATCCTCACCATAGCCTAGCTCAGCCAATCCGCTTTTCCACGAACTGTCGTCAAAAAAATCCTGCCTCCACTCGTAACCCTGTTCGCTCCCGTCATCGAGATACTTCCACGTTGAACCAAACGGAATGAGAACTGACTGACCACAAGCGAGACCCGTGAGTGCAATCGAAAGTGATACTAAAATAAATGAAGTGAACCCCAACAATCTCATAAGAACGAATGAACGACGACACTTCTTCGCAGGTGAAAGCCTCTTCAGCGAATCCAAAACAATAATTTTCAGATTTTAACTTCGGACGAGATCCTCTCAGACCCCCCAAGAAAAAACCAAAGCTTCAACGGGGTGGTCCGACTCAGCTCCTTTTCTCTCCAATCAAAACCTGGGTTCCTTCCATTTCCGATTAGAAAGGAAATCACTACTCCGTCAAAACGCGTAGTCGCATAAAGGATACTTTTTCCTCCTGATTATCGAAGGGTAAGACGCTTCGATATAGAACTACTGAAAGGCCATTTTCTGCTACCTCTTCAGAAACAAATATCAGCTCACCGTCAGCCGGCTCCCAATTCTCAAGATTCCTCGACTGCTCAATGACGTAATTATCGAGCACCCCAGTGGTTATTTTCTGAAATGCAAAGTAGAGAAAGTTACCCTCTTGTTCTTCAACAATAAAATTCATAACTCCTACCTCAGGAATAGCGAACGAACTCGGATCGGCTGGATCCGTTCCCATCGCAATTTCGACATCGTCGGGAACACTGTCTCCATCGCTATCATTCCCAACAGCAGGAGGGGCGCCTCCGATCCCAACTCCGGGAGTACCTCCAACTACTAAACTAGCGGTCCAACTCGTAGCTTCGTTGTGATCAGAATTACTAAAAGGGCGAACAAGTTCGAGGCTGAAGCCTTGTCCATCCGCTTCCTCTGGCCATGGAGAGGCATCTTGATAGCGAAAATCTTTTATAACACTTTGAGAAAAATCGCTCAAAAGAAGATGCTCGCCATTATTATCAAGCCGCCCGCTATATGAGCCAGCCACAGGAAGTCCGCCACCATAACGGAGTTCAAAGGCCTCCTTATTACTAACTAATAAAATCACTTCTTCTGGTCCGAGAGTCACTCTATCTGCTCCGCGAAAATCAAACCCAATTCCTGCAAGAAAAGATGACTCGAAAAGATTGACCTGTTTGCCTGCAATATTTTGGAGCTCAAGCCATTCAAAATCATCTTGATTAGTGAATCCTGCGGCTTTCTCTAATTCACTTGGTGCGGCCGGATGATACATGATCTCCGAAACCACGAGGTTAGCCTCTGAGCCGCGATCTTCGCCAACCACAAAATAAGCACTCTTGGGAGGGCTCCAGTAGATACGGCCATTCGCTTCTTCCGCCGTTCGAGAAGTGACGAGGGTCGACTTGTTTATCGGAAGGGGATTGGGAGCGAGCGTCTCATTAATATCAAGCTCTGGAAGAATGAAAAAGTCAGAGCCCCCCGGGGAAGTATTCATCCCTTGAATCGCGAGCACATTACGACCTTCACGAACGATTTCCGATCCATTAGCAACACTGAAATCCTCAAAAATAATCGCCTCACTATCCTTATGAGATCTCGTTGCCCGAGAATTCCATGCCAGCGTTTCTGGAGCATTAGCACGAGCAATTTCGACCCCATTGAGATAAGCTACGAATCCATCATCATACTTCATTTTAAGCGTCACCGCATTGACGTTTGAGGCCTTGTTATTGAAGTTGAATTCGACCCTAGCATAAACACTCGAGTTCACGTACCGCATCTCGCTCTGTATATTTGTGTTGATTAAATCGAGGGCTGGCCCGTTGGTTTCAAATCCCATCGCGGTTGCACCAGAAGCCCAAGAAGAATCATCAAAATCAAATGTGCTCCAACCATTACCAAGAGAGTCATCCAAAGGTATTAAGTGTTTACTCGGAACAAACGAGGCAACGTAATTATTGGTGAATTGACCACCAGGAAAAAGCTCGCCAGCTACAACGCCATTAAAGTCACGCGGATCCGTTCCGTCTAATGTGTAAAAGACCGACCCCTTAGGTGATGACATCGCGAGTTCAAAACCTTCCTCCACAATTCCACCTTCCCGATTCATGGTAGCCTCAGGAAGCCATTGCCGGTCCATAAATTTAACGCGCTCTCTTAACCATCCCTTGAGGTGCTCAACTTCACCTTCCCAACCTCTATCGCCATTGGAGTAACGCCCCCCATTCGGAGGCCTAGTCGACCAGCGAAGGAAGTTTCGCGACTGAGCTTTCCTGATCTGAGAAGCCATCCCGTCGATGATACTGTTGAAACTTTCTTCTGAAAAATGTGTCTTCCGGAGACTAAAATAGCGGTCGATATAGGCTTGGTTGAAATCGGGATCACCTCTATCGCTCGCAAGCGGAGGGGCTCCATTCACACCAGGTTTCCAAATCAGATTATTCCACCAAGGATAAGCCCAAAAATCATTATTAGAAAAAGAGCTCGGAACCCCTGAACGGCTATCCGAATCACAGCCCAGGCAACGATCAAAGTCCCAAACAGGGCCATAATGAACCTTTCCTCCGCGAGGTTTAAACAAATAAGTGCTTAAGCGCAAAGCATCGGGATCTTTTGAAAGGATTCGTAACAAGTGCTCATCCAACCAACTTCCCACATCGATATACTCAGAATAATGTTTTCCAGTTGCGGTGTTCGTGTAGTCAGGGAAATTACGGATAGCTCCATTGAATTCATTGAGATAGTTTTTAAGATATTCCGCTTGGGCATCGGTAACATTCTCTTCTTTTGGATAAATCCATCCTAGGGACCCCATACTCTGAACACTGAGGCCTCGATCCCCAGGATCGAGTCGATCTTTCTTAAACATGTAGCCTCCTGTGATTGCAGGCTCAGTCGTATCGGATGGAGAGAGGCGCTCAACCTCGACGCGATTAGGACCCCTCTTAACTTTTTCAATGAGAGAGTAAACTCCCATATAGTCTTCTGCTTCAAGAACCCCATCATCCGTATTCGAGAAAACTTCCACAAATCGTGTCCGCGGCGCATAACGACCAATCCTGCGACTCAGCTCGTACATAAAGGGGTTACGCATCAGCGCACGGTCAAAGTCCCAGCGCCCGCTTAGCACCCAATCAGACTGGGCCGGCATTCCCAGCACGCTTAAATCACGATCTTCATCGACCTCGTCCCGAAACTCCACCGCAAGAGAATACTTTGCCCAAGAACCCGTGGAAGACCCACGTTGGCGCATGTTCCCCCGGGTTTCCAAGTCAGGTTTATTTCTTACCGACGCCCGCTTCTCCTCACCTTCACCTTTCGGCTCATAAACAGAAATGTGCATATCGCGATTACTACTCGGTCGCCCTCTATCAAAATTGTCGAGAACAACAATGGGGAGATCTGAAGTGAAATCCCGAATGGGCGCACCTATGTAACGCTCAGAGTTAGTGACATTCTCCTCCTGTAGATAAATATAGGTGGCACTCAGCGTCTCTCCCAATGTTCCATCCACACCAATGATCCTAGCCCTTACTTGCAAAGTCCTATCGGAAGACTTCTGAACTGATATAGAATTTTGATAAATTGGACTATCCTCATTAGGTTCTGGAGTGGCCCCACTACTACTGATGTTAGTTTCAAAATGAATCGCCTGACCCGGCCCGGCTCCCGATAGGACCAAGTTAAAAGCTTCCGTGAAAGTCTGGCTAGAATGAGAAAAATTAACGAGAGGAATAGGATTCTGAAAAGACGCTCCATTCATTACCCCGGGACTCGGAGGAGAGAAATACCCCTCAGTTCCTCCAGCATCAGATTCTTTAAATCCGTATGAGATATCTGTGAACTGTTTAGGAAAGAAAGGGGCAAATTCTTGGATTACAGTGAGTCCGTCTTTACCGACCAAAGCAAGATATTCCCCATCCGTCGTAAGTTTAAAATTAGTGTGTAAATTCCCTCCTGGGTTTGATCGGCGCTTTTCGGAAGCAAATACGATCATCGCTTTACCAGCAGCTAACTGCACTGCCGGGAAAGACCACTTAACTAAGTTATCGGATTTATCAGTGAGGTAGTATCCGGCAAGATTAAGAGGATTATTGCTTGGGTTATAGATTTCTATCCAATCAACATAATCATTATCTTCGTCTTGAAGGACCGTTGAGTTAGAGGCCGAGAATTCAGAAATGATCGGATGAGAAAAGGAAACCTGACTAAGACAACAAACGACTAGAAAAGTTATTAAAAAAGATTTATAGCGATTCGGAATACGCACAAAGCGTAAGATTTTCTCCGTCATTGGGCATAGAAGTATGTAAGGTTTCCCGCAGGAATCAATGAAGTAAGTATTTAAAACTCTAAACTATCTTCCGACTGAGAAGGGGCGGTAGAAATTCTTCTTCCTAATCCGCTCCAGCCCAAAAATGGCTTCACTCTTCTCCCACTAAAAGTAAATTCCTAGCGGCCCTCCCCGATTTGCCTCGCGCCCTTATCAATTCCTCTCAAAGCTACACCATGCCAAAGACCCTGACCTCCCGTCGCCACTTCCTCAAGACCGCCGCCGGCGCGCCTTTGATTCTCAGTAACCTCCGCGCTGCCCCCTCGGCGAACGGAAAGCTCAACCTTGCGGCAGTCGGCGTCGATGGCAAAGGCTGGAGCGACCTCACAAGTCTCGCCTCCCATCCCAGCGTCAACGTCACCGCAATCTGCGACGTCGATACCGCACGCATGGCAAAGGCTATGGCAAAGTTCCCCAACGCCCGGGCCTACCAAGACTGGCGCGAAATGCTCGAGACAGAAGGTGACAAGATCGACTCCGTTCAAGTCGCCACGCCCGACAACATGCACGCCCCGATTTCAATCGCCGCGATGGAGCAAGGAAAACACGTCTATTGCGAGAAACCGCTGGCGCACGAGGTTGCGGAGACCCGCGCCATGGTAGAAGCAGCCGCCAAAGCGAGAGTCGTCACGCAGATGGGTAATCAAATCCAATCGACCATCGAATACCGATCCGCCGTCGCACTAATCCAGCAAGGCGTAATTGGAAAAATAAAAGAAGTTCACGCTTGGTCCGGAGCTTCCTTCCCCGGCAAAGGACGACCTCCGGGAGCCGATCCCATCCCAAAGACGCTCGACTGGGACAAGTGGCTCGGCGTCGCCCCCGAGCGGCCTTACAAAAAAGGAATTTACCACCCCTTCCAATGGCGTGCCTGGCAAGACTTCGGCACCGGTCCGCTTGGAGATTTTATGTGCCACATCATGGACTCTCCTTTTAAAGCATTGGAACTAACCGCTCCAACTAGCGTCAAAACCACGAGCGTCCCCGACGATTGGGCCTCAAGCGAGGCCGCCAATAAGGAAAACTGGCCCGCATGGGCAACCTACGAATATCTCTACCCGGGAACCAAGTGGACCGTCGGCAACACCATCAAAGCTTTCTGGTATGACGGCGGCAAAAAGCCCGCGCACGAACTCGCCGGGTTCTCCGATAAAAAACAAAATCTTCCCGGCGGAGGCAGCCTGTTCATCGGGGAGGGCGGTAACCTCCTGCTTCCTCACGTTGGTGGTCCGCAGCTTTTGTCCCACTCAAAAAACAACAATCTTAAACTACCCAAGCTCGAAAACCGTAACCATTACCTTAGCTTCATCGACGCCTGCCTCGGCCGTGGCGCGACCACCAGCCATTTCGCTTTCGCCGGCCCCCTCACCGAGGCCACCCTGCTTGGCAACATCGCCAACCGTCATCATGGTAAGGAGCTCAAGTGGGACACCACCACGCTAGAAATTAGTAATAATGCAGATGCCAATAAGCTGGTGAAGCGCAACTGGCGAAAGTTCGTTTAATCCACTTGATTCTAGAAACGGATATTTCACCCAAGGTGAGCATCGAGTGGGAATTTCAGGCACTTCTCTGACTCAGAGTAGTACGAGAACGACTTTTATCCCCCCTCACCCCAAGACCATCTGACTTTTCGTTTCACCCACTGCTACTATGATCGTCAACCGTCATCTAGTCATCGCCCTGCTCATCAGCATCTTTCCCAACACCCTTCTCGCCGACAATAAAACGATCCCATTGGTATTCTCCGCCATGGGGTGCGGGCCCTATAATTCGGCTGATCTCCGGGCCGCGAAAATATACGTGAAGCAGGAGAATAAAGCCCAGACCTCGCAGTTTTTGATTCATCTCGGTGACATCTGCACCGGCGTGGCAGCACGTGACGGGAAGCTCACCGAAAAATCCTACTCCGACATCAAAGACCTCTTCACAAAAGGTAATACGATCCCCTCTTACATCGTTCCGGGTGACAATGAGTGGAACGACCGGCCTGACCCCGACGTTGGTTGGGACCTATGGTGTAAACATTTATTAGCACTTGAGAAAAACTTTAAGACCGAATGGCAAAACGTCCGGCAGCGCGAGCGTCCAGAAAACTTTGCTTTCGTTGCGAACAGCGTGCTAGTTATCGGCATCAATCTTCCAGCTGGGCGCATCCACGACAAAGAAGAATGGGCACGCCGCTTCCGCGAAAATATCTCTTGGATTAAAGCTCAATTTGCAAAGCATAAATCCGAGGTGAGCGCGGCAGTCGTATGTGCCCAAGCCAACCCTATTGGAGGAAGCGGAGTGGCAGCAGCAGTCAACAATCGATTCTCTTCGTTCACAAAGCCCTTCGGCAAGCTCGCGGCGGACTTTAAGAAGCCAGTTCTCTTTCTCCATGCCGACGGTCATAAGTGGATCGTCGACAAGCCTTGGGAAAAGGCTACAAACATCACTCGGGTGCAAGTCGACCGGCTCGAACCAAATTTTCCACCAGTCCAAATCACAGTCGATACTACGGCCGAAAAACCATTCAGATTTGAGCGGCGTCTCGCGAAGCCCGCTTGGAATATCTCCAAGACAAAAGGGTAGCTGCATTGAACTGAATATCTTATTCAACCTATTCTTTCTGGATATTTATCCACTTATGTTGGGGTGCCGAGGATCTGGCAATCAACCTGATTATTTCTGCTCGGAGAGACGGAACCGGGTCACTCTAAAATTTTCTCTGCAATGGTGCGGAGTCTCTTTTTTCCGAGGAACTTAAAGGACGGCATCGGCGCTAACTGAGGATTATTTTTTTTCGGGTCCATGGCCCATTCAACAATTCCATTTGGATTCCCGGCATATCGACCACGTATAAATTCAAGAGAAGGCCCGACGGTCTGGTCCTTCGGATGATGACAGGCTCTGCATGCATCCATTAGAACTTCAGGATCATTCAGGTTTGAACTAACTATGACTGGATCAATACCAAACGTTTTTTCAATTTTTTTGTAGCCCTTGTAATCAGTGAACGGTTCTCCAAGTTGATGGATCGTTGCAAAGAGCTCGATCCTTTTCTCATCATCAAGATGAAGGTGGAGCTGATGGACCGGCTCGATCTGAGGAATCTCGATAAAAAGTTTTGGCCCATCTCCGGCCCTCTGAACGGAAAGAATTTCGAGCCAGTCATGGCCAATTCTGTTCGGATCCGAAACCGAATATTCTCTGGATCCGTAACTCGGTCCATACCTGTAATTCCAGTGCTGAGCATACCATTTCCCCCGCTCTGCCTTAGGAACTGATTTCTCATTGGCAAAAGTTAGTAAGAGACCATTTCCCCGCACCTCAAAATCCACAGGATAGGGAAAGTATTCTGTCTGATTATTATATCTGACCCTCTGCAGGGCCCCATCAGCGATGCCATAATTCCCCCACCCCTGAGAACCGGTAACGTAAAGCTGACCATCGTATTGGGAGAACCTACCTCGGTGCGAACCCGCCAAGAACGATCCTGGAAGGACTACTGCAGCTCCCTGAGAAGACTTGTTCAAAGGTTCTCTCAGTAGAATGAAGTGCTTGGCAAATCCTGAAGAGAAATGGACCCATTGCCCGCTCAAAGGACCCCATTTATCACTGTCGATAAAGACCTGCCCTCCGGAGGAATTATCAACGCCCCTCGGAAGATAAAGCATAGGAGGAACATAGCCCCGTTCCCCTTCGCGTGGACCGCCTGCCCCAAAGTGCCCACCAAAGCTCACATCACAGATCGCACTAGCAGGGGTCCAGGTCCCTTCCTGAACACTGGTCAGAACCGTGCTCCCGTTCGGAGAGATCCCAAGCCCATTTGGGTTGCGCAGACCCGTTCCAAGAACATCGATCCTCTCATTATCAACCCGACAAAGCCCCTGATTTCCTGAGGCAAAGAACCACCGCCCCGAAAGATCGCGCTCTAGGCCGGTAACAAAATCATGTCCCCCAGCCGAGGTCTGATGAACACGTGACACCGGCTTGTAGTAGTCTGCCTCATCATCATTATTACGGTCATGCAGTGCGACGATCTGGTCACGGCACATGACATGAATGAGCCCATCCACTACTTTGAGACCGAGAGGTTGATGAAGTCCAGCTGCGAACCTCTTCCAAGTCAGCTCTTCGAGGCCGGGACCGGAAACGTCACAGACCCAGACATCACCGTGGATTGTACAAAGAGCAATTCTCCGTTCCGAGACAAAGTCATGTCCTCCCGGAAAAATGAGAGCGTTCCATGGATTAGTATATGGGAGAGTCAGTGTATCAATGGCATAGGGCATTTGGTCCCCGAGTTTTCCTCGAGTTATGATCCTCTGTGTCCACTGAGGCTCCGGATCCTCAGGAATCTCCGCTTCCACTTCATGTATTTTACCGTCAATGACAACAGCGGTTCTGTGATTGACCTTCCCAAGGATGGACCATGAGAAAATGACCCGGTCAGCGTCACGGTATAGACCGAGAAATTTGGCCCCCTCAAACTGAGCTTTCATATCAACCAGCTCGACTGGCTCTCCTCCCATAGGAATTCCATGCATTAAACCACGCCTCACATCGGTCCAAGCCACCAGATCACCTGACCAGGCAGCAGTGAACCGCATCTTATCTGTATCAAAGGCCACGTTGAGAGGTTCTTTCTGACCAGGCACGGATGGAAGGCGAACGCTCACAGCCCGTGGAATCGTCAATCCCTGACCACGGAAGACCCCACTGACCATAGATCCAACATCCATATCTTTTACTCTCCCATCTTTCCAAGTCTCTTGATCGTTCTGATTGCCCCAGTGACCCGTGTGCGCTCCGTCGAGCCCGGGGAAAGCAGCAGGTTCCCGGTTCCGGGCAATGGCCTGCCTCGCATAAAAATCATAGACTCGGTCACGGTTCACATTCGCATCCCAGTAGGGGTTCGATTCGGGATTCAGTGGCTTGGCATTTATGTCCCGCGGGGCTATCGCCCCCACCTCCGGCTTATTTGGAGCTTTAATCGGTCTCAGGCCCGCGGATCCAGGCTCGTTATAATCGCGGACGAGCCAGTCCAACCCTTCAAGATTAGACCTTAAAACGACTTCCGTATCGAGATCGGTCCGGTGATCAAGGATCCCGATCGGTCCATCATAACCGCTCTCGATGACAACCTTCAGCATCGCCTGATCATGCTGACCATGTGACAGGTCAAGGATCTTGGGCTCCGCTCTGGCATTCATACCGTTCAGATTCAGGCAAAGGAGGTGAGGCTTCATTAGCTCGAGCGATTCTTTCCAGTCTCCTATGTGCCCATGACCATGGTGCCAGTTATAAACAATTCCGACGTTCTTGTGACCCCTCTCATGGAGCTCCTCACAGACCGCGACCAGGTTCCTAGGTTCACCTCCCCAACCTCCGTGATTATAGAGTCCTAGTTCACAACCTATCTGATCGAGACGCTTAGCGAGCCCCGAAACCGAATCCGCGGCTGCCGAAACCATCTCGTCAACCGACCCCTCAGTCGGCGAACCAAGCGTTCGCCAGATCTGTGGATGAATGTCATGTTTTTGGAACAACTTGTAAGCCTCCTCATGACCAGCCCAAAAAGCGAAGAACTCAATGCCGTGCTTCTTGTACTGGAGAATCTCCTCCTCGAAGTCTTTGACGTGCTCGCCGCGCCAGTCATAAGCACATCTCTTAAAGCCAAGACGAGCCAGCATCTTGGCCCGTGCCTCCGGCCCCCTTTTCTTTGCATCGAACGGAACGACGCACCAAGGAGACAAGCTATCAACCTTCATGTTCGCCGGGACTTCGGCATGGACTTGCTCCGCAAAGAACAAAGAACCTAGGATCATTAGGGGGAAAAAGATGAACTGGAGAAGTCTCATG
>Ga0102813_1001004_pt1 | contig 12696 bp, 8 predicted proteins | sample ColrivemetaGS725_FD_84512 | JGI IMG/M metagenome (GOLD analysis project Ga0102813, IMG submission 84512) | Estuarine microbial communities from the Columbia River estuary - Flood tide ETM metaG S.725 | ecosystem: Environmental > Aquatic > Marine > Intertidal zone > Estuary | place: USA: Columbia...
ATTGTTCGCTCTTAATTCAATAGATTTTATTAAGGGGCCTGTAGCTCAGTTGGTTAGAGCAGTGGACTCATAAGTCCTTGCTACAACTCTTAACCCCCATTCCTACAATGTTTTTTCGTACCCTATTTTATGGTGTGTTAGTTTTTTTGCTACACACTTAGTTTATAAAATGCCTATAATTTTTATTTGCCATTACTACAAAACTCCGTCAATTCAAACATTGTCATTGCTCCTGCATGCCTTTTTATTTCTTCTCCATTTTTCATTAGAATAAATTGAGGTAAGCCCCTTATTTTAAATTTTTTTAATAACTTCCTGTTTAAGTCAGCGTTCACCTTAGCAATCCTTATATCATTTGATTTAGTCGCAAATTTTTCTAATGTAGAATTCATCATTAAGCATGGTCCACACCATTCAGCCCAAAAGTCTATCAAAACTAATTTTTCTTTTTTTAAAACTGAATCTATATTTTTATCATTAAGTTGCATTATTTTTGATTCGAAACTTCTTCGAAATAATTTTTTATATATAAACCTAAATGGGAAAGAGTATGCTGAAATAATTGTTGATAAAAAGAAGATAATCAGAGAGATAATGTAATTTATAATTGTCTTTAAATTTTTCTTCTTTTTAAAGTTTTTTTCAGAATCATTCTGATATTTAATAATCTTATAGCCCATAGTTTTATAATTTTATTTTTGTCATGTTCATTCAAACATTTTAATCGCACTCAATAAACAGTGTTGTAAAAATCAATTTTATTTTTAATTATCATATATAAACTCATACAAATAAAAGTATTATTCGCTTATAATCATTTAGCTTTTAAGCATATTATTATGATAAAAGCAGTGTGTTAGGGTGTGCTACAGTTTTTAACACACTAAATTTTGTAGAAAGAGTGCTTAAACGCACTTATAACAACAAGGGCCTGTAGCTCAGTTGGTTAGAGCAGTGGACTCATAATCCATTGGTCGTAGGTTCGAGTCCTACCGGGCCCACCATTAGTTAACTTATTAATAAACAAGTATTGAATTCTTTTATGTAATACTCTAATTTGTTCTATGGAGTAACTATCATATGTCTAATTTAATAAATGAATCTTTTACTTTGCCTTGTGGCCAAGTAATAAAAAATCGTATCTGCAAAGCAGCAATGACTGAACGCATTGCTAAAGGTAATAATTTAGCTCATCAAAGTCATGTAAATCTTTATGATAGGTGGGCAGACGGCAATATAGGTATTCTGTTAACTGGAAATGTTCAGGTTGACCGAAGAAACCTTGAGGGTCCTGCAAATGTAGTGATCGATCAGAATAACTACAAAGAGCAATATGATGCTCTTAAAGCATGGTCAGCAGCAGGAACAAAAAATAATACACAGTTATGGATGCAAATCTCTCATGCTGGTAGGCAAACACCTGGTGAAATAAATTCTTCACCCTTGGCTCCCTCAAACATTGGATTAAAAATACCTGGTAAGAATTATGGCACTCCAATTCCAATGACAGAGGAAGATATCCTCGATGTAATAGATAGATATGTTTTTACGGCAAAAATTGCAAGAGAAACAGGATTTACAGGCGTTCAATTTCATTCAGCTCATGGGTATCTTTTATCAGAGTTTTTATCACCAGATATTAATAATAGAACTGATGCCTGGGGTGGCAGTCTTGAGAATAGAGCTAGGATTCATATAGAAATTATTAATAAATGCAGAAAAGAAGTTGGCGAAGACTTTCCCATTTCAGTTAAATTAAATTCTGCAGACTTCCAGAAGGGCGGGTTTACTTCTGATGAAAGTATTCAAGTAGCAAAAATGCTAGAAGATTCAGGTGTAGATATTATAGAAATTTCAGGTGGAACATACGAACAACCAAAACTTATAGGTGTAGATGATTTAACTATAAATCCAAAAAGAAGTGAAGAAAGAAAAGAAAGCACAATTGCAAGAGAAGCCTATTTTCTTGAATATGCACAAGATATTAGAAAGGCAGTTTCTTTACCTCTAATGGTTACCGGAGGTTTTAGAACTAAAGTGGGTATAGAGGATGCTTTACAAAGTAATGTTTGCCAAATGGTAGGCATTGGAAGACCCCTATGCGCAGATCCTTATTGCATCAAAAAAATGATAGCAGGCGAGATAGAAACATTACCAAGTTTTGAAAAGACTCTTTCATTAGGACCCTCAATTTTTTCTCCTTCAAGTCCATTTACTATAATAAAAGTTATCAATGCATTTGGCGCAATGGCATGGTTTTATCAACAAATTAAAAATATGGCTAATGGCCTAATGCCTAACCATGAGCAGAAACTTTTTAATGCTTTTAGAGCTGACATGAAAGCAGATAAGTTGGCAATTAAAGATTATTTGGACAATAACTAATTTTTTATTTACACATAGGCTACTAATAAATTTTTAAAACAAATGTTTTATTAAAGTTTTAAGTTATGGAATTCTTTTTATGTTTGGGGTCAAGACAGATTGTGTCTGATGAAAGAAGAAATCTATAGAAGAATATCAAGATAGTTATTTTTCATTAACTTCTGCATATATTCCACTCGTACCATCTTTATATAGAATTAAGACTTTATATGGCATAAAACGGTTACCGACTTCCATACCAGGAGAACCTAGTGGCATTCCTGGAACAGATAAACCTATAGCATCAGGATGATTCTCTGAAAGGAACTGAGTTATAAATTGACTTGGTATGTGACCTTCAAATACATACCCATCTGAAGACACAGCGGTATGACATGATCTATATTCGGGGTTAATGTTGTGTTTATTTTTTATCTCCAAAAGACTTTGATGATCTTGTGTATGGGCATTAAATCCATTTTCCTTGACATGTTTTACCCATTCTTTACAACAGCCACAAGTTGGAGTTTTATGAATAAGTAACATAGTTCCAAGGTTTGAAATTTCATTTTTTGTGTCAGAAGAAAAAACTGAAATTGTTAATGTGCAAATGGTTATGAGTAGATATTTTTTTTTCATATATTTAGCTTAATATGCTTGAGCATTATTTCTATAATTTAATCCTAAATGATCATTTTTATTTTGACAAATTACTATTTTGGATGGTTTGTTTGAGCGCAATAAATTTTGATTTACAAAGTAAAAAAAAAAGCGTAAATTTACTAAAAAGCTTCTTATTAATTCATATAAAAAGAAGATATAGTTATAAATACAGGGGAGTAAGTATGACAAATCCAAATCATCCAAATGTTGATCAGAGTGATCGAGTAGTTCCAATAAATCTTAGACAAAGTGGCAGAACTCCGACCGAGTTATTGATTTCAACCAGAGTAAGAAAATCACCCTTTTGGCATTTATCTCATGAAGCAGGTTGTTGGAGAGCAACTGTCTATAACCGTATCTATCACCCTAGAGGATATGTAAGGCCAGAAGATGGCGGAGCTATGGTTGAATACGATGCGCTGGTTAACAGAGTGACTATGTGGAATGTTGCAGTTGAAAGGCAGATAAGAGTCAAGGGCCCGGATGCAGAAGCATTTACGGATTATGTAATAACACGTGATGCAACAAAAATTGAACCAGGCAATGGTAAGTATGCAATTTTATGCAATGAAAAAGGTGGAGTCTTAAATGACCCAGTTTTATTGAGATTAACTGAAGATGAATTTTGGTTTTCTATTTCAGATAGTGATCTTTTGCTTTGGCTTCAGGGCGTAAATGTATCTAAGAAATATGATGTTGAAATCGATGAAATTGATGTTTGTCCTGTTCAAATTCAAGGGCCTTTATCTGAAGACCTTATGGCAAAGTTAGCTGGTGAAGAGTTAAGAGAGGTCCCTTATTATGGGATCTTGGAGACTAAAGTTGGTGGAGCTGATTGTGTTATTAGTCAAACCGGATTCACAGGTGAAAAGGGTTATGAAATATATGTACGTGACGCACACGAGAATGCTGAAAAAATGTGGAATGCTGTGCTTGAAGCAGGTGAAGAATTTGGCCTTATGGTTATAGCTCCCGCTCATCATCGAAGAATTGCTGCTGGTATCTTATCTTGGGGTCAAGATTTAGATCATGAAACCTCACCTTTTCAGGTTAATTTAAGCTACCAAGTGCCAAGAAATAAAGCTGCAGATTATATCGGTAAAGAGGAGCTTGAAAAACAAAGAGCAATAATCGATGAAGGGAAAGCTCCATTTAAAATGAAAATGGTAGGGTTAACTCTTGGTGGCAAAGAGATTACTGATTATGCACCAGACTTTTGGATAGTTACTAATACTGGTGGAGATGAAGTTGGTTACGTAACATCTCCTTGGTGGTCGCCTGAGCTGGAAACAAATATTGCTCTTGCCTGGGTCCCATGGGAGGCTTCAGAGGTTGGAACAGAATATATGGTTAAACTGCCTGATGAATATGCTGAATCTCCAGGTGTGGCTGTAAACGCTAGGATTGTTGATGTTCCTTTTAGGGAATCAGTGAATCCTAACAAAAGAGAAGTTCAAGCAGCAAAAGGTTTAGACTTCGCTGACTAATTATATATAAAGAATTGAGTCTACCAAGACTCAATTCTTTATATTAAATTAAATAATATATTTAGCTTTAACATTCTGATATGGCACAATAAATTTATGAAAATATTAATTCCAATTCTTAGTTTATTTTTTTTATCTTCTTGCAATATTCCATTAGTTCCTTTTATCTAATTATCTAGAAGGTAATGTTTTTTGATATAACCATCGTTGGCGCTGGTGTTGTTGGTTTATCTATTGCTAAGTACTGTTCTGAGTCAGGAATGTCTGTTGTAGTTCTAGAAAAAGATTCAAGAGCAGGTGAGGGAATTTCTTCGAGAAACTCTGGAGTTATTCATGCTGGTATCTATTATCCAGATAAATCATTAAAAACTGAATTTTGTGTTTCAGGAAATAAGCTTTTATATGATTACGCAGAAGTTAAAGGTATTAATCATAAGAGAATAGGTAAATACATAATTGCATCCTCAAAAGATGAGTTAGAAAAATTAGAGCAAATATATAAAAAAGGTATTTTGAATTCTGTAACTTTAGAGTTCCTCACAAAAAATAAAATGAAATCAATTTATCCTGATTTAAATATTGAAGCAGGAATTTATTCACCAAGCACGGGAATTATAGATGTACCAGAGCTTATTAGTGCTATTGAGGGAGACATTCAGCATAACAATGGCCTAATATCATTTAATACTAAATTTACCGAAGCGCAAAAAACTACCAGCGGTTTTAAAATTTTGTGCAATGATGGAAATGATTTCATAATAAATACCAAATATTTAGTTAATGCAGCTGGTCTTTATTCAGATTTGATTTCCAAACAAATTGATGTTTTAGACAACAAGCATTATTCATCAATAAAATATGCTAAAGGACACTATTTTAAATATAGCGGCTCTCATCCATTTAAAAATTTGATTTATCCACTAGCAAGTGAATTCTCTTCAGGACTTCATGTTGGTTTTGATTTATCTGGACAAGTCAGATTTGGGCCAAACATCACATGGATCGATGATATTGATTATTCTTTTGAAGAATCACTAAAAGATAATTTTGTAGAATCAATAAAAAAATATTGGCCTGATATTGAATCAAAAAAACTTCAACCAGACTATGTCGGAATAAGACCCAAGATACAGAAAAAAGATGAAAAAATGAAAGATTTTTCTATTTTAAGTTCTAAAGATCATGGCGTTGATGGATTAATCAATATTCAGGGTATAGAAAGTCCAGGTCTTACAAGCTGCCTAGCTTTAGGTGAGCATGTTAAACATATGATTAACTCAACAGATGATGCTTTAACTTAGCTTTGAATTGATCAAGTATTTCTTCTTCAATGAGGTGTCGCATATTTTCAATAATAACTAAATCACTATTTGGTATAAGCTTATGCATAAAGCGTGAATTTTCAGCTCGCAAAACAGGATCTTGTTCACCATGAATGATTAAAGTTTTTGCCTGAATACTTTTAACTTTTTTAATCCTATTTTTCGATGAAAGTATTGCTATAAGTTGACGAGCATAACCAAAACCATCTTTTATATCTTTAATCCTATTGTAATTATTAATGGTATCTTCTTTAAATTTAGGTGTATCAATTTCCTTGCCTTCCATGCCTATTAATCCAACCCATTTTAATTCTCTCTGATATACCTCATCCATAGAGGGGTTGGTGCTTTTGGATCTGCTTACCATCATATCGCGAACCTCTTTTGAGGCTCCATTAAAAGGGCCTGGAACGGAAGCGGTAGATGCAATTAAAGTATATGTTTTTACTCTTTGTGGGTATTTTGCACATAGTATTTGACTAATCATTCCCCCCATTGAGGTGCCTAAAATATGGGCCTTATCAATATCTAGATGATTAAGAAGATTTATTCCATCACGAGCCATATCATTAAGACTATATTCGGGTTTTATTGGGAAACGAAAAAAATATCTTAAATATCCTAAAACTATTGAGGGTTTATCAGAGAATCTTGAAGATAATCCTGAGTCTCTATTATCAAATGTTATAGGCCTGAGACCATTCTTAATGAGAAATTCAATAAGATGTTCAGGCCAGTGAACTAATTGAGCGCCTAATCCATGAACCAAAAGAATAGGATTTGCTTCTTCAGGCCCATAGTCCCTATAAAAAATTTTGACTCCATTATTCTCTGCATACCCTTCTGTATAACTCATTAGCTTAGTCTTACACATTTCATGCATGCAATACACTGATTTTTCATATACATTAGAAACTTAAATAATTAAAACTCATTTTTCTCATGGAAAACATTATTAATCTTTTTAGAGCTAATAAAGTTAGAGTAGCATATGGCATTGGTGATTATGCTATCTGTCTTTATTGGAGTGGGGTTAGTTTATACCTGCTTTATTTTTATACCGATGTGGTCGGAATTTCACCATTAATGGCTGGTTGGATTTATGCCCTAGGTATAGCCTGGGATGCAGTAACAGATCCTTTTATGGGTTATATGGCTGAAAGAACTAGAAGTAAGATGGGAAGTTATAGGCCATATATCTATTACGGCTCAATACCATTAGCATTATCTTTTGTTTTACTTTTATGGATGCCACCATTTGAAGGAACAATTTTATTTGTATTTTTACTGGTAGTAAATTTATTTCATAGAACTTGTTTTACTATCGTAAGTGTTCCTTACTCTTCATTAACTGCAAGAATAACAGATGACAGTGATGAGAGAACAAAGCTAACTACCGCAAGGATGCTTGCAGCATCTTTTGGAACATTTTCAATTTCAGCATTAGCATTTCCAATTGTTTTATTATTTGGAGGCGGGGAAGAGTCCTTGGGTTTTATTTACCTCGGTCTGATAGCTGGTCTTGCAGCAATTATAATACTTGGAATTACAGTATATTTTGTTCAAGAAAGACCATTTGAATTTACTAAAGAAGAATTACCAAGTTTTTCCAAAGTTTTAAAATCAGTATCAAACAACTATCCATTCTGGATAGTTTTTTCCGCAATTTTAATTTTGATATCCACATACTTAATGTTTAATAATAATCTAATTTATTTTTCTAAATATGCTTTGGGATTCCATGAATACCAAGGATTAATTCTGGGGGTTATGAGTGGAAGCACATTATTAGCAATACCCTTATGGGCATATCTAGCAATTAAATTAGGAAAGAAAAATACTTGGATGTTATCTATGACATTTTTATTTATTGGATTCTCTATCTTTTATTTCTATCCAATTTCTGAACTTAGGGAATTGCTATATATTTTAAGCTTTATTGGTTTTGGCAATGGTGCAACTGGGGTTCTGTTTTGGTCAATGTTGCCGGATACCATTGAATATGGAGAATGGAATACGGGTATTAGAACAGAATCGTCTCTTTATGGCTTTATGACGTTTGCTCAAAAAGGCGCTATAGCATTTGCTGCAGTTATATTAGGAATAATATTAACCAATATAGGCTTTGAACCAAATCAGGATCAAACATCTGAAACCTTAGCTTCTTTAAAAGCCTTGATGTCATTAATTCCTCTTATAGGTGTGTTGATTAGTTTAGCTCTTGTATATTTTTATCCAATTGACAGAAACTTCCATCAAAAATTAATAGAAGATATAGAAAGTAGAAAGATTAAAAATGCCTAAAATTAAATGGGGAATTATTGGAACTGGCTCTATAGCAAATGCGTTTGCTCATTCAATTAAGTACTGTGATCACTCTGAATTAGTTTCAGTCTTTGGAAGAAATAAAGATACCACGGATGAATTCTCAAAGAAATTTAGTATAGACACACACCTTGATATTGAATCATTATTGTTATCAAGTGAAATCAACGCTGTTTATATTGCTACTCCTCATAACTCTCATTACGAATATATTTTTCAAGCTATAAAAAATAAGAAGCATATTCTTTGTGAAAAGCCTATAACAATGAATCATATTGAAAGTATGGTTTTATTTGGTCTTGCTAAAGATGCTGAAGTTTTTTTGATGGAAGCATATATGTACAGAACCCACCCTCAAACGAAAAATATTCTTAATAGCATCGAGATACTTAGAAGATCAGAAGAAAAAATATCTATTAATTGCTCATTTGGTTTTAAGGCTGAAATACCAGAGGACCATAGATTAAGAAATCCTATGATGGGGGGAGGAGCCATTTTAGATGTAGGGTGTTATCCATTATCTATGACTAAGCTATTAGTAGGTCATATCCTAGACAAACCATATGCTGATCCTAGAAGTATTAAAGCATCAGGAGAGTTAGATATAACAGGTGTTGATTTAAATTCTTCAGCGCATATTATTTTTACTGATAATATTCAGGCCAATATTTCATGCGCCATAAATGAAGAGTATGAAAATAACTTAGAGATTATCAGTGGTGACTTTAAATTAGAGGTTAGCCAGCCATGGCATTGCGGTCAATTTCAAGAAGGCCTATCTTCTATAAAAGTTTATAACAAAAATAATCTTATTGAAGAAGTTGCATTTAAAGATGATGTGGGGCTTTTTACGAGAGAAATTGACCATGCATCAAAATGTATATTAGATGGTAACCTTGAATCAGAGCTAATCTCCCACAATGACTCACAAAGCATTATGTTATGGCTAGACAAATGGAGACAGGAGATAGGAGTAGTTTGTCCATACGAGTCAAAAGATATCTCGCCTATGGTTAAATCAAATTTTTCATCAATACAGAAAAGGAGCTTAAAAAGCATTTCAGTAGATGGTATTGATAAAAAATTTTCAAAACTTGCTCTTGGCTGCGACAACCAAACTTCAGATATTCATGCTTATGCTATGTTTGATTATTTTTACGGAGCTGGTGGAAGAATTTTCGATACTGCCTATATTTATAATAATGGGTTGGGCGATAAGTATTTAGGTGATTGGATTAATTCAAGAAATCTTCAGAGTGATGTTGTTATTATTGGAAAGGGTGCCCACACTCCAGACTGTAAACCTGAGTTTATAAAGCCACAAATAGAAGAATCATTAGATCGATTACAACTCTCAAAAATAGATATATATTGTCTTCATAGGGATAATGCTGACATTCCAGTGTCAGAATTTATTGATGCTCTCAATGAGATAAAAACCGAGGGCTTGATAAATACTATCGGTGCATCTAATTGGGAATTAGATCGTTTCTCAAGTGCCAGGGATTATGCATTAAAGAATAATAAAGAACCTTTTTCTGTTTTAAGCAATAATTTTAGCCTTGCGCAGATGATTGAACCAGTTTGGCCTGGATGCGTTGCAGTTAGTAATGAGTTTTTAGACTACATCAACAAGAATGAAATTAAATTATTTCCTTGGTCAAGTACAGCAAGAGGTTTTTTCATTAGAAAAAAAGAAATCGTAACCAAAGAACATTTCTCCAATCCCTCATTAGAGGAAGAAAAAAGAGTCTGGCATAGCAGAAAGAATCTTAAAAGAAGAGATATTTGTTTTGAAATTGCAGAAAAGAAAAATGTAGAGCCTATAGAGATAGCTATTGCTTATGTGGTTCATAGATCACCATTAATATTTCCATTAATAGGCCCAAGAACAGTAAATGAATTAAATAGCTCCATCTTTGGATCACAAATAAATCTTTCAGAAGAAGACCTAAATAGACTATCTATAAATTGATATGATCTTTAAGCCTAATATCATTTGAAGACGACCCAATCAGAATTTCAAATTTACCTTTTTTGACTTGCCATTGGCGCGTTTCAATATCCCATGTTGAAAAATTTCTTGAATCCAAACATATTTCTATTTTTTTTGTTTCACCTGAATTTATAAAAGTTTTATCAAAACCTTGTAATTTTTTTATTGGCTCCTCATTACCACGATCTGCAAAAGAGATATAACATTGAGATATTTCATATCCCGAATGATTCCCAGTATTTGTAATATCTAACGAAATTGTGAAATTATTTTCAGAGCTTTTACTGATATGAAGATTTGAATATTTAAAATCAGTATAAGACAAGCCATGACCAAAATGGAACAAGGGCTCTATTTTCTTTTTGTCATACCACTTATAGCCAACAAAAAGCTTTTCATCATAATTCATTTGTAAATTTTCTCCTGGATAGGATGCATACGCAGGAGTATCTTCAATATATTTTGGAAAAGTTGTTGGTAATTTGCCAGAGGGATTAACGAGGCCTGTTAAGATTTCAAAAAGAGCATTGCCGTATTCCTGTCCCGCATACCAGGATTGAATAATTGACTTAGCTTTGTTTACCCATGGCATATTTACTGGAGAACCAGTATTTAGAACAACAACCGCATTAGGATTAATATCTAAAACTTGTTCAATAAGTCTATTTTGATCTCCTGGTAAATTAAATTCATTTCTATCATTGCCCTCTGTTTCCCAATCCGAATTAGTTCCTACTAAGAGAATAACTTCATCGACCTCTCTAGCAATATTTAGTGCTTCTTTAAGCAAATTAATTTTATCGGGTGGCTGACATCCAATATAAATAGCTGGAAAATTGCCTTCAAATCTATAATGTATTTCTATCTGATATGAATTGCCTTTTTCTAAGCATGAAGTACCTCGTTTGGATGATGTGCCATGAGCAAAAAAAGCATCACCGGACAGGGGATTGCTCCAATTATCAATAATCTGTTTGTTATCGATTAGTAACTTGCTTTTTCCAATTGCAAAGATTTCAAAGTCATGCTCTCCAGATATATCAGGAGTATAAGTACATGAAAATTTAACTAGAATATCAGGGCTCTCTTGTTCTCCAATTATATCTTTAGCAAAACCTTCAAATATCCAAAATTTGCTCCCTGTTAGGACTTTGCTAGAAATGAAATTACTACCCCCTTCTGAAATATCATAGTATTCGACTAAAAATCCATTTTCTTCTGTAAGTGTTTTATTTATTTCAGGAAGATAGCGATATGTATGACAACCTTTTGCAGTTTTAATAATAGTTTTCTCACTGAAATTATTTTGAAACGAGCTTACAGGATGAGATTCGTAATAAGGAACAAGAGTAGCACTACCTCCCCCAATAATTTGTGCTTTTTCAGCATTAGGACCAATTACACCAATTGATTTTATATCTCTCCTCATTGGCAATATGCCATCATTTTTTAAGAGCACCATACCTTCTTGAGCAGCATCTTTAAGAATTTTTCTTTGTAATTTTGAGTCATTCTCACTTTCTTGTTTACGAATTGGATTTTCGAACCTTTTACAGAAATCTATGACATTCAAAATTCTTTTAACTTTGTCATTAATGATTGTCAGTGATACATTTTTGTTATTTACAGCACTTATTAAATTTGCTCCCCAAGATTTAGCTGGACCCGGCATTTCCAGATCAAGTCCTCCATTAGCATTTTCAATAGTTTCTCTTGCAGCACCCCAATCACTAACCACATATCCATCAAAACCCCATTCGTCTTTTAAAACATCAATTAGAAGATTCTCATGAGAGCTGCAGTAAATATTATTAAGTTTGTTATAGGCACTCATAACAACCTTTGCATTAGCTTCCTTGATAGCCATCTCAAATGGCAAAAGATAAACCTCTCTTAAAGTTTTCTCATCGATATTTGAACTTACAGTGTATCTTTCAAACTCGGTATCATTCCCAACAAAATGTTTAAGGCATGCCGCAATATTCTTTGATTGGACTCCCTTTACATACTCAATTGCAATTTTTCCAGTTAAGAATGGATCCTCAGAAAAACATTCAAAATGTCTTCCTCCAAGAGGATGCCTATGAATATTTATTGTGGGACCCAATAGAACATCCACTCCTTTAATCTCTGCTTCAGCAGCTAACTCTTCTCCTAATAAATTAATAAGATTCAAATTCCATGTAGATCCTATTGATATAGCGCATGGAAAACAGGCGGATGATTTTCCTGAATTGCCATCTCCTCTAACGCCATTAGGACCATCAGACATTTTTATATTTGGTACTCCTAGCCTATCAATTTTGCTAGTTTGCCAAGCATCAAATCCACTTAATAAAAGTACTTTTTCTTCAAGAGTTAAATCTTCTATCAATTGATTTATGTTTGGCATGTTGGAATATTAAATGTTTAATAATAAATCCTCAATACACCTTTTCATTAAAATGCTGTTAGTATTGTCTTCATGATAGAGAGAATAAAAAAATCAGTGATGCTTTTCAATGCTCCAATACAAAGAGTTTATGAGGCTAATAGAGGC
>Ga0102813_1001008_pt1 | contig 12681 bp, 11 predicted proteins | sample ColrivemetaGS725_FD_84512 | JGI IMG/M metagenome (GOLD analysis project Ga0102813, IMG submission 84512) | Estuarine microbial communities from the Columbia River estuary - Flood tide ETM metaG S.725 | ecosystem: Environmental > Aquatic > Marine > Intertidal zone > Estuary | place: USA: Columbia...
CATTCGTTTACTTGCCAGCCAGAATTTATAGGTTCTGCACACCGAAGTTTGCCTTCATCTAATAAGCTAATAACCTCACGAATTGCATTAATGTGCACGTAATCAGTCAGTAAAGACCTATCGTTCCAAACTTTTTCTATAATTTTTTGTAATTGTATCATATTTATTTAATAATTTAACAAAGATAGAAGTCACTTTTAATTAATCCCTTATTTTTGTTTAAAATATGGCACGTTTATTAGCAATAGATTACGGAACTAAAAGAACTGGAATTGCAGTCACTGATGAGTTGCAATTAATAGCATCAGGATTGACGACTGTTCCAACAGAAAAGTTGATTTCTTTTTTGAAAAATTATTTTATTGACGAGAATGTGGAGCTTGTTATTATTGGCGAGCCAAAACAAAAAGATGGAACACACTCAAGAGTTGAGGAGGAAATTAAAAAGTTTATTCAGAAGTTTTCAGAAATGTTTTCTGAAATGAAAATGGATAGAATGGATGAAAGATTTACCAGTAAAATGGCATTTCAAACAATGATAGATAGTGGATTAAATAAAAAACAACGTCAAAATAAAGCATTAATTGATGAGATTAGTGCTACCATTATTTTGCAAGATTATTTATATAATAAAAAATGATATTACCAATTATTGCCTACGGAGATCCTGTTTTAAGAAAAACAGGAAAAGAGATTACTAAGGACTATCCAAATTTAGATGTATTATTAGAAAATATGTTTGAAACTATGTATGAAGCAAGAGGAATTGGATTAGCTGCGCCTCAAGTTGGTGTTCCAATTCGGATTTTTATAGTGGATGCCACTCCTTTTGAAGAAGATGAAGAACTAACAGAAAAGGAAAGAGCATTCTTAAGTACCTTCAAAGAAGTCTTTATCAATGCAAAAATAATTACCGAAACCGGAGATGAATGGGCCTTTAGTGAAGGTTGTTTGAGTATTCCAGATATTAGAGAGGATGTTTTTCGAAATGACACTATAAAAATTGAATACCTAGATGAAAATTTCAAAAAACATATAAAGGAATTTGATGGAATAGTTGCACGAATTATTCAACACGAATATGATCATATAGAAGGTATTTTATTTACAGATAAACTTTCTTCATTAAAAAAACGATTAATTAAGAGCAAGCTTTCAAATATTTCTAAAGGAAAAATAAAAGTAGATTATCGCATGCGTTTTCCTGACATGAAAAAGAAACGCTAACACATTTGGAAAAGTAATATTAACCAAAGATATTTGCTGACCTATTTAAAATATATATAACATTATGACCTTAGAAAAAATATTAACTATTTCAGGTAAACCGGGACTTTATCAACTCGAAAATCAAACAAGAAGCGGATTTTTAGCCACATCATTAGTCGATGGTAAAAAAATTAGTGTTAATGCTAAACAAAATGTAAGTATCCTTTCTGAAATTGCAATATATACTTTAACAGAAGAATTACCTTTAAGTGAAGTTTTTATTAAGATTTCTAATAAAGAAAACGGAGGAGAAGCTATTAGTCATAAATCTACAAGGGATGAATTAGAAGAGTACTTTTTCGGAATTTTACCAGATTATGATGAAGATAGGGTATACCCAAGTGATATAAAAAAAGTGGTACAGTGGTATAATCTTCTCACTAAACATGGAGTTACCAATTTTAAAAAAGAGTCAACTGAAGCTTCTGAAGCAAACAGCGAAGAAGAATAATTATGAATCACAGAAAGGAACAGCTTCTCGCCATAAATAGATTACTTACTATAATGGATGAGTTGAGAAACCAGTGTCCTTGGGATAAAAAGCAAACGCTACAATCTTTACGTCATTTAACCATAGAAGAGACCTATGAATTAGGTGATGCTATATTAGATAATAATTTAGAAGAAGTGAAAAACGAATTGGGTGACTTATTGTTACACATTGTTTTTTACGCAAAAATTGGAAGTGAAACTAAAAACTTTGATATTGGAGATGTTGCTAATGCTATTTGTGATAAATTAATTTCTCGGCATCCTCATATCTATGGTGATGTAAAAATTACAAATGAAGAAGAAGTAAAACAGAATTGGGAGGCTTTAAAATTGAAAGAAGGAAAATCTAGTGTTTTGGAAGGAGTTCCTAAATCGCTCCCTTCATTAGTAAAAGCAAGTCGAATTCAAGAGAAAGTTGCTGGTGTTGGTTTTGATTGGGAAAAACCAGAGCAAGTTTTTGAAAAAGTTCAAGAGGAATTAGAGGAATTACAACACGAAATTTCAGATAACAACCATGATAAAATGGAAGCGGAATTTGGGGATGTTTTATTTTCTATGATCAATTACGCTCGCTTTCTTAAGATAAATCCTGAAAATGCTTTAGAACGAACCAATAAAAAATTTATTAAGCGATTTCAGTTTATTGAAAAAAAGGCCAATGAGTTAAATAAATCTATTAAAGATATGAGCTTAGCTGAAATGGATATATATTGGGAGCAAGCAAAAAAAAAATAATCTAAGAAAGGTGTTAAATTTAAATTCAACACCTTTTCTATAAAATTAATTATTTTTATTCTCCTTTACGGATACTTCTAATTTTTTTAAGTTTTTCAATCCAAGTTTCTAATTGCTCTTTTTGTCTATCGATGTTATTATGAACTTCTTTCACTAAAGGATTATCATCTTTAACATGTTTGAAAAATAATAAGTTATTTTCTAATTGCCTTATTTCATCTTTTACTTCAACTACTTTTTTAGATATAAAGAATTCTTCATTCTTTAGTTTTCTTTCATCTTCATCAGAAGCTATCAAGTTTAATTTATTTTCAAATTTGATGAGTTCCGTTTGTTTTTTATCTAAATCTAATCTTTCAAAAAGTTCATTTAATTTTTTATTAAATTTCTGTTCAATATTTCTTTTATTATAAGGGACTCTTCCAAGTTTTTTCCACGCTGCAATTTTACCAGTAATAGTCGCAATATCTTTTTTATGATCCCCCTCTAAATTAATTTTTTCTAAAGTTTCTAAGAATGCTTTTTTAGCATCATAATTTGCAAATTCTTCTTTATTTACCTCATCTTTTTGTGAATGTAAACGATCAAAATAATAGTTGCAAACTGCTTTAAATTCTTTCCAAATCTTATCACTATCCTTTCTTGGAACGTGACCAATGTCTTTCCAATCACTTTGAATTTTTTTCATTAATGGTGTTAATTTTTCAAAATCCTCACCATCTTTATTATCTTTAGCTATTTTTATTAATTCTCTTTTCTTAGCTAGATTATCAAATTGCTCTTTCTTTTGTCCTTTGTAAAAAGCGTTTTTCTCTTTATTAAAGTTTCTGGTTGCTTCTTTAAATAAATCCCAAACCTCTTTGTTTTTTGAACGTGGAACTTTTCCAGATTCAAAGAACTGATCTCTTAATTCTTGAACTTTTTTAATTGTGTTTTGCCAAGCTTGGTGTCCTTTGTTTTTAGCAGTCTCGGTTAAGTTATTAATTTCAATTATTAACGTTTTCTTTAAAGCAACATTTTCTTCCGCTTTCTTTTCTAATTCTTCTATATACTCATTACGTTTGTCATGAATTATTTTGGTGGCAGCACTAAATTTATCCCAAATATTATCACTAAATTCTTTTGCTACAGGTCCAATTTCTTCTTTCCACATTTTATGAAGCATTTGTAATTCACGAAATGCTAAATTATTGTCTTCTTCATTTGTAAGTTCTTCTGCTCTTCCAATTATTCTTAACTTTTGTTCAAGATTTTGTTTAAAATTACGATCTCTAAACTCTCTATCAAGGTGAAGAATGTTATAAAAATTTTCTACATGATGGTGATAATTATTCCATACCGTATTATTTTTATCACGAGGTATTGAACCTGCGTCAAACCACCTTTCTTGGATGTCTCTAAAACGTTTGTAAATTGCACTGGTGTTATCTTTAGCGTTAAAAAGACTCTTTAATTCTTCAATTAACTCTTCTCTTTTTAAAAGATTTGTTTTTTGATCATTAAGTAGATTTTTGTAATAATTACTTCGTTTATCTTTATAGTTATAATAAACAGTGTCAAATGCTTTTTTAATTGGTGTTGTGTAATAAAAATCTATAATATTTCCACCTTCCGCTAAAAATGTTTTTTTATTTAGTTCTAATTCATCATTAAATTTAGAATTAAATTCTGTTTTAATGATTTCAACAATTGACTTAATTTCTTGAACAGGCTTATTTTCAATAATCGCTTTTAACTCTGATATTAATTCCTCATCAGTTAATAGTGTATAATCTTTTTCTGGCTCTTCAACGATAATTTCAATCTCATCTTTAGATAACTCTGCTGTTGTTTCTGTTTCAAGCTTATTAATTTTTTCTTTTTTAATTTCAGATGTTTCCTCTATCGGTTCTTTAGTTATAACTACCTTTTTTTTCTTCTTTTTAGAAACAGGTACTTCTTCTTTAATTTCAGATGTATTTTCTTTTTGTTCCTCTACTTTTTCTTTATCAGTCGTTTCAGAATCTTTATTATTTTGATTTTCTTCTTTCGACTCTCCTTTAACTGGATTTGTAATTTCTGAAATTTGTGTTTCCGAAATTTCATTTTCAATTTTAATTTCTTTTTCTGACATTTTTTTCAATGTTAAAGTTCATACACACTCAGATATGTTCTGAATGTTTAATTATTTTGTTAAGATACTAACTACTGATTAAATAGCAAAGAAAGGATTGGTTATTTAAGTGATTTTGAGAATTATTTATGATATCCAAATAGACCAAGCTTTTTTTGCTTGATATTCTAACATTTTTAATCCGTTACTTTTTCTAGCACCACGTTCTTTACTTAATTTCATGAATTTGGTTTCTCGTGGATTATAAGTTAGGTCAAAAGCCAAATGATCTTTTGTTAAATATTCATATGGAATATCTGGAAACTCTTCAATTTTTGGGAAGGTTCCAAGAGGTGTACAATTTACAATTAAATAGTTTTGTTTTATAATATCTCTATTTAAGTCGGTATATGTTATATTGTTTTCAGTTTTAGTTCTAGAAACTTGTGTGACCTCAAAATTCATTATTTGTAGTACATATTTAACAGCTTTACTTGCTCCACCAGTACCAAGAACTAGTGCTTTTTTTTCTTTTAATGGGAAAAATTCAATCAGAGCTTTTGAAAAGCCGTAATGATCAGTATTATAGCCCTTAAGTGAACCGTCCTTATTTATTTTTATGGTATTTACTGCACCAATTTGGAGTGCTTCTTTATCTACTTTATCCAATAATTGAATGATGCTTTTTTTATAAGGGATAGTGACATTCAAACCCTTTAAGTCAGGATTATTTTCTAATATTTCTGATATTTTACTTAGGACCGGTATGTCAAAGTTTTCATAACTATCATTTCTGTTTTCTTTTTCAAATTTAAAATTGAAAAATGTTTTAGAAAAAGAATATCCTATATTATGACCAATCAATCCGTATTTAGCCATTTGATGTTAGTTTTATTTTGTGATAGCCGTCTAAAAAAAGTAAAATTAAAATTCCTATGCCAATATACATAATTGCGAACATTACTTCGGGAGTAAATTCTGAAGGGAAGTATCGTTGATAGCTTATAATTATTTCTCTTCCATTATCGTCATAAATGATAGTTCCTAAAGCGTCTTTTTCTAATACTTTAGTTTTCCATGGCCAAACTACTCCTAAAGAACCAGCTATAAAACCAATAATTACAGAATTTGTTGGTTTTTTATAATATTTTAATAAATAAGACAATACATTAGAAAGCGATACCAAACCTACAATAGAACCTATTGAAAATACTATCAATACTTTTAATAAATGAAGTCTATTTTGGTTGTCAATAAAACTAAAGTCACCAAGGAAAATATCGAAAATAGTATCATATAATGCATTTACAGAATCGACTAAGAGTAAAACGTAATTTCCTAATAAAATTAATATAAATGAACCTGAAAGACCAGGTAATGTCATCCCAGAAACTCCAATAATACCACATAGAAAAACAAATAAAAGATTGTTGTTTTCTTTTGCAGGCTCTAAAAAACTGATACTAATACCAATACTAATCCCTACCAATAGGAATAAAATAAATTTTCGATTCCATTCACCGAAATCCTTAGCGATGTAATAAAGTGAACCAATGATCATTCCGAAGAAAGTGCTCCAAACGTAAAGTTCGTAGTTTATCAACAGGTAATCGAGTACTTTAGAAATGCTAAAATAACTAATGATCATTCCTGAAAATAAAAGTCCTAAAAACTGAGCATTGGTATATTCTAAAAAAGATTTTAAACTTCTATTAAATAATAATAAAAAAGCTTTTCTATTAATTTTCTGTAGTGAATAAATAAATTCCTCATAGAATCCTGCGACAAAAGCTACTATTCCACCAGAAACTCCAGGAACTTTATTAGCACTGCCCATTGCAAGCCCTTTTAAGACTAGCCAGATTTTGTCAGATATGTTACGTTCATTAGCCATTAATTGGTTTTTTATCAGCAAATAATTCTAATAATAGAATTGTTAAAAACCCAAAAATCATAAATAATATAGCAAAAACAAACTGTGATTCAATATCATTATTTATTTTAGAATAGGTAAATGGACTTATGCTTTTTTCAAGTATAACATTATAACTTTCATAATTTTGAATGCTTTTTTGATAAACAGAAAGTGAACCTAAATCGGTAATTTCAGTAAGAGGAATCTCTTTTCCAGCTTTCTTTGAAAACACTAATAATGTTTGTTTCCATGGCCAAATTACATTTAAAGACCCAATAATAAAACCCGTAAGAACAGCTAATGTGGTATTTTCATAATTTTTAAAAAGCCATTTTAGTACCCTGCTAAAACTTAATAACCCTATAATGGCGCCCCCTATAAAAATAAAAATATTCTTAAAGTTAAAATCGTGTATGGCATCACTTAGTGTTTTATACGCTCCTAGAATTAATAAGATAAAAGAACCAGATATGCCAGGGAGAATCATAGCGCAAATTGCAATAGCTCCAGCAATAAAAAGAAAATATGGATTGTTGCTATTAGCTAAAGGTGGAAGTGTAGTAATATAATAGGCGCTTAGACCTCCTATTATAAGAGCAGCACCGGTTTTTATATTCCAGTTTTTAATTTTTTTCCCAATGTATGCGATACTAGCTATAATTAGTCCAAAAAAGAAAGACCAAATTAAAATGGGTTGATTCTCGATTAAATACTTTGCCAGCTTCATAAAACTAATAAAGCTTATCGCGATACCTGTTAATAGGGCTATAATAAAATTTCCGTTTAACTGTTTCCAGAATTCAGATATACCTCTTTCTTTCAGTATTTTAAAAAGAGATAAATTAATATTGCTAATCGTTAAAATCAGCTCTTCATAAATTCCAGATATAAATGCAATCGTACCTCCTGAAACTCCTGGTACAGCGTCTGCAGCACCCATTGCAAGGCCTTTTGCACTTATAATGAGGTATTGTTTAAAATTACGTGTTGGCATTGATTTTTAAAACGATTTATTAAAGTAATATAATCAAAAATACACATTTTATAGAGAAGGATTTTTGTGTATTTTGATTAATTCTTGTACTTTTTTTAAATCATATACCCGAGGGAATAATTCTTCTATTATTATTAGATATTCTGGATCTAATTTTAGGGCATTTTTTAAATGAAATTCACCTTTACCATATTCTATATTATGATAAAATAAACCAGCTAATCGGTATTCAATTTCTGGATTCTCAGGATAGAATTCTAATGCTTGAAATAGAGTATTAGTTGCAGTTTGATGTTCTCCTAATTTCAATAAAATATCATGACGACTTAACCAAGTGTTTAATTCGTAATTTCCTAATTCTAAAGATTTTCTAAACCCAACTTCAGCTTCTTCAAAAAGATTTAATCTAAAATTAATTTTTCCATATCGTTTCCAATACAAAACATTTTCACTATTTATATTTAGTGCTTTATTAATATAGTAAAGAGCTTTTTTATAATTTTTATTTCTAATATAATAATCCGTAATAGCAATCCAACCTTTATCAAGCAAAGCATCTTCTTCTACACATTTATTATAAAATTGAAGGGATAAATCAGTATTTCCTATTTTTTCATAACATTTACCAATACGCAATAATGCAAATGAAGTAGGATCATCTAAACCTAATGTAACTGTATAGCTTTCTATGGCTTCATTGTATCTTTTTAATTGTTCTAGTACTTTTCCTTTTTCTAAATATGCACCAATAAAAGTATCATCACTTATAATAGCGAAATCATAGGCAGCAAGTGCTTTTATATATTCTTTTAAAATATAATATTGTTTTCCTACTTGATGCCAAGCAACTTCACAATATGGGTTTTTATTTAAAAAACTATTTAAATATTCTATTGCTTCTTCTGTTTGATCTAAATATTCAAAACAATATATAATATTATATAAAGCAGAAAAGTCTTCTTGATCTTCTGCTAAGCATTGAATAAAATATTTTTTAGCATTTTCGAAATCTTCTAAGAAAAGGTACTCCATACCAATTAATGACAGTACGTCAGATTGCTCCCTAGTTAAATTATGAGCAATTTCAAGCATTTCTATTGCTTCTAGATGTTTATCTCTTCTTGATAGTATATTTGCTTTCTGTATATATACCTCTTCGTTGGATTGTTCTAATAAGAAAATGTTTTCTAAAAGCTCTTCAGCAACCTCTAATTTGTTTTCAAAAATGAACATTTCAACCTGAAACAATTTTAAGTTGGTCGAAGTAGGATGCTGTTCTAAACCAAGTTTTGTAGCCTTTTTTGCTAATGCAATCTTTCCATTGTCTAAATAATAATGTATAATGTCTTCAAACTCATTGGAGTCGAAGAAAAACACATTGTTTGTTTTTAACATAGATTCGAAACGGGAAAGCGATATGTTGTTATACTCGTTCAAGTTCTATTACTCTAATGGGTTCATTGTTTCTTTCAAATTAAAGATACTAATGTAACCTAAATTTCAAATGTTGTGCCACTTTTGTTGTTAACGGACTTATTAACACCATATCGTCAACGCTAATTATTTGTTTTGTAGAGGAATATGTGGTAAAAAATAAATTAAATTGAATCTAAGACCTGTAATAACAACTGACATCCTTTTTTAATTTCTTCTTCAGTTATCGTTAAGGGTGGAGTAATTCGTATTGCTTTTGTTTCAAAAAGAAGCCAAAATAGCAGCAGACCCTTTTCTTTACATTTTAAAATAACATTAGAAGTAATTTCTGAGTTTTCAACTATTAAAGCAAGCATGAGTCCTTTACCTCGAATTTCTTTTATCAATGGATGTACTAATTCTTTTCGAAATAATATTTCTTTTTGAAGTGCCTCTTCTATTAAATTAGTACCGGTAATTTCTTTTAAAGTTACCAGCGCAGCAGACGCAATAACAGGGTGTCCTCCAAAAGTGGTAATATGCCCTAATTTAGGATTATTAGATAATAATAACATTAATTCTTTAGAAGCAGTAAATGCACCGATTGGCATCCCACCCCCCATGCCCTTACCAATAACTAAAATATCTGGTGAAATATCATAATGTTCAAAACCAAATAATTTTCCAGTTCGTCCAAAACCTGGTTGTATTTCGTCTAAAATTAACAAAGCACCTACCTCACTGCAACGATTTTTTACTTTTTTCAAATAATTATTTTCTGGAACTATAAACCCTGCTCCACCTTGTATCGTTTCTAAAACTACTCCTGCGGTTTTTGATGTTATTTTTAAAATGTCTTTTTCATTATTAAACTCAATGGAGTTACAATCTGCTAGTAATGGTTGAAACATTTCTTTTCTTTCTTCAACTCCCATGATACTTAAAGCTCCCATAGTATTTCCATGATATGCATTTTTCGCATAAATAATTTCCTTTCTACCAGTAGCTCTTCTGGCTAATTTCATAGAACCTTCAATAGCTTCAGTTCCACTATTTGTTAAATAAGTAGTTGTTAAATTTTCTGGCAAAAATCTCGATAAAAGTTTGGTAAGTTCGACTGCAGGTTCTTGTATAAACTCTCCGTATACCATCACATGGAGATATTTATCTAACTGATTTTTCACTGCCGATATTATTTTTGGATGACAATGACCTAAACTAATTGCGGAAACTCCCGCTATAAAGTCTAAGTATTCCTTACCTTTTGTGTCATAAATATAACATCCCTTTGCATGAGATACTTCTAATGCTAATGGGTGAGGAGTGGTTTGAGCTTGGTATTTGTAAAAATCGGTTTTCATTATTTCCTGCGAAGGCAAGATTTTTCATTATTAAAGGACAAAAATAAACATTAAATATCGCATTTTGGAATTAATTAATTTAAGAATTAGGTGATGAAATATACTATAATAATTTCTAAAGCAATTAAGAATATAGATTTACTAGCCTAGTTATGTTCAGGTTGATCATGATTCAATTTTATATCACTTTTTAATTTCCTTCTTTTAAGGACAAAGAATCTTTAGGCTTATTTTTAAAATGTTTTGGAGAGAGTTTTGAAGCTTCTGGAATTTGAATTTCATTTTCTGATTCTTTATCAAAAAAATCATCTTCTACCTTAGGAAGAGGAATCCCCTTTATTTTGGATAGGATAGGAACTGGTTTTCCCCTAAATAAATCGTTCATATTTAATAATCGTTCGTCACCATACCAATTAAAACCTGGAAGAATTCTTGCGTTTTCAGGAAATTGGGAGGGAGGATACAATTTTCCATTTACTTTTTTATTGAACCTGATACCCCTTATTTGTTGATTTTTAAGATACATTTGAATAGAGCTACTTATGGTGTTGTTAATTCCAACTAATTCTTGTTCCTCATTTCTAGAGAAGAATATAACTTGTGTGTTTTTCTCAATATTTATAGTATCCAATTGATTATTAGTAAACAATCCAATTAATCGTTCTCCCTTTACTTGATTATACCCAGTACTATCTTTTTGAATGATAAATGCATTTTTAAAAACTTTTAAAGTATCTAATTTACTAGTTTCAATATTCCTGAGTAAATAAATGGTGTCTCCTGTCATTTGGTTTTCACCATTCCACATTATTGGTTTGCGTAATAATTTAGTGATACCTGTTTTTTCATTTACATAGATAGAATCACATTTTCCGCTAATTGGTTCTTCTCCAGGTAATCCTTTTTTAAACAATCGAGCTTTATAATACCCTCTTAAAACGCGATTATCTGCTTTTCCAGTAATGCGTAACGTATCTGCATGAACATAAATAGAGTCATTATCTCTAACAGTAATAGCTAATGCTCTTTTGGTAATAAAAACTGAATCTTGTTCTTTAAATATTTCTGCATAATGCCCGCTAATAAAACTATTGTTTAAGGTGTCTATTAAACGGATATTATTAGTTGCAGATGCAAAATTTTTATTTCTATCAAAATAGATACTATCTCCATACATGGTTCTGTTTTCATAATCAACTCTCGAGTTTTTTACGAAATATCCAATGTCATTTCGGGTGTTATAATATCCCCTTTCACAATAAACAATACTACTTTCACCTTTTATAGTAGATTTACCATATAGATAGGCAATTCCGGATTCTGAATAAAAATCTAATTGTTGAGAGTTTATCGTATATTTTGGATTATTGATAACAACATTAGATAAAAATTGATATTTTTTTGAATCTGCAAAGTACCTACCAACTTTACTGGTTAAAGTACTCGCAGTATCTTTAACAGTGCCACCACTTCTGTAAAAAGCTTGCTGTTTAATACGATCAAAATATAAGGTATCAGTACTTAAAGAAGTTTTAGAATCATTAAAGGCAACATCTCCACTGGCAAATGCAAACTGAGTATTACCGTTATATTCCCCATATTTACTTCGCATGGAAATGGTATCACCTTGAGAAATATTTACGGAACCATATGCTTTTACAAAATTATCTTTTGTATATACATAGGCTTGATCACACCACATTTCTACACCTTCATGAATTATATGAACTTGCCCAGAATTATCACGAGTATAAATTACGGCATCTGGGAATTCAGGTTTTTTTTCCCAATACCCAGATTTAATAGTAACTTGTTTTTTTTCTTCGACAGTAGTTTTTTCTTCTTGTGCAATTAGATTGCTTCCGAAGAAAGTAAATAAAAATAAAAGAATGTAATTGTCAAGTTTCAAATAAAAATTCCTTTGTATATTGAATTAACGAAGATACTAAAGAATTGTTATTACCTATGAATGGTTTGTTTTCTATCTGGACCAACCGATATTATCTTAATGGGTATTTCTAATTCCTTTTCAAGAAAATCAATGTACTCATTTAACTCAGATGGTAATTGACTAACATCCGTCATTTTTGTTAAATCTTCTTTCCAACATTTAAATGTTGTATAAATTGGAGATACATTTTCTTCTTCGATATTATAAGGTAGGTGCTTAATTACCTTTCCCTTATAGTTATAAGCAGTACAAATTTTTAAGTTTTTAAAACCACTTAATACATCACTTTTCATCATCATTAACTGTGTTACTCCGTTTATTTCACAAGTGTATTTTAAAGCGACTAAATCCAACCAACCACAACGTCTCTCTCTTCCGGTAACAGCACCAAACTCGCGACCGACTTTAGCCATTTTCTCACCTACTTTGTCAAATAATTCAGTAGGGAAAGGTCCAGAA
>Ga0102813_1001020_pt1 | contig 12584 bp, 7 predicted proteins | sample ColrivemetaGS725_FD_84512 | JGI IMG/M metagenome (GOLD analysis project Ga0102813, IMG submission 84512) | Estuarine microbial communities from the Columbia River estuary - Flood tide ETM metaG S.725 | ecosystem: Environmental > Aquatic > Marine > Intertidal zone > Estuary | place: USA: Columbia...
ATGACATTTTTCGTATTCCTGATGCTCATGAGGTAATTCGACCCATTTTAGCTAATTTACCTCTTCGACTATTTGCCTATCATTTTGCCCGACTACGGGGATTGGATGTTGATAAACCCCGTAACTTGGCCAAATCTGTTACTGTTGAGTAAAACGATAAATCTCCTAATATAATCGTTTTTTTGTAAAACTTTTAAGGAGTGTTATCCAGCAAGTAAATAATTTATTTTGGTTTTGCTTTCCTCCAATTGGCAGGATCAATTCCATAAAATTCTTTCATTGCCTGATATACTTTTGGGCATTCTCGTTTTAATCTCGAACCTCTTTCGAAAAATGCCGATGTTCCGCATGAAAAAAGTTCCGGTTTGTCTCCCTTGATAGTTTCATACCCACCATAGGCCCGTATTGAATAGTTTTTACCCCCCTCATAAGCCTTCATCAATTTTTTGTGTTCTTCGTTCACTAATTCCTGCCATTCCTTGAAATTTTCTGAATGGCTAGACACCGGAATGCTCTGGGCGACTCCATCGTCTGCAAAATCGATCAAGTGGGCAAATTCGTGTAGGGTTAGGTTATGACCATCCCGTCCCTTTCCGACATGTTGCTTGAGGTAATGCCAGCTTAAATTGATTTCATTTCGGGTAGCGGTTCCCCTTGCTTCCTCATGCCCGTCAATTTTGTCTGCCCAAATGTTGATTCGCGACAAATGCCGGTAGTCCGCCATTGGTCGTTGTACAATTAGTAAACTTGCTTCCGCGGCCACAATCAGTTCAATCCTTTCCGCCGGTAACCCCGGACTCATTGGACGGATGATGAAATAGTCTAGAAAGGTGATAATTCGTTCCTGCCACGGGTCAAGAAGATCATTGGGAATCCATGAAAATAAACCAATCTCATCTTGGAGAATTTCAATCTGTTCATTCGTGAGAGATTTACCCTTGGCTTCAACTAGTGCGGAGTTAAGAACTCTACCCCGATTGAAAGAAGTTTCGGTGTCTACATTTGAGTTTGATGATCTTTGGATCCTAGAAGTAGAACGATAAAGGAAAATTAGAGCTATCAGCATTCCAATTATGATTAATATAATTTCGAATTCCATAGATAGTTGTTATTAAATAATTCCCATTCTTATACTTTTTAAAGCTGTAGTGCTGATGGCTTATGCAAAGTTTTTACGCATACCACTCTTAGGCGAATTATTCCAAGATAAAGTAACCTTTGTTGAGTTTTTGTTTGTAATTGAGGGATTTGAGAGGAATGAGAGAACTAATAATAGAATAAAGGAGTGATATAACTTACTCAGTTGATAGCTTACAGATCGTTGTTTCGAATAACTGCCAACTTTTTCACCAACTTTTCATGAAATATTTGAACGGTTGATGAATGTTTTTCTATCCTAGCTAGATTATGAAATTGTTGAGAGTCTTTTTTCATATCGAACAGCTCAATTCCATTTTGGGCTTTCTCCCCATATTGAATGTAAGCCCATTTCTTATTTCTGAGTAAAAATCCCTTCCTCATGGGAGCGACCGAAAATGCTTCTTGGCGAACCGTATGGGAAGGATCATCCAGCATTTTTGAAATATCCTTACCTTGTAACCTGCTCTGCTCAGGCAAACCGCATAAGTTTGAAAGGGTGGGGTACAGGTCGAGTAATTCTACAAACGAATTACAAACAGCAGGCTTTTTACCTGGGACGCTTATGATTAAAGGTACTTTTGCAGATTCATCCCGGAGACTTACTTTGGCCCAAAAGTCATGCTCTCCGAGGTGGAACCCATGATCGCTGGTGAAAATTACAATGGTTTTATCACGCTTCCCGGACTTTTCCAAAGCATCCATAACCTTGCCCACTTGAGCATCGAGAAAAGCAACGGATGCGTAATATCCTCCGACCGCTTTCTTTTGCTTCCGAATATCCATCTGCATGTTTTCGCTCGTACAATAATTGATCCCGGCCTTTGGAATATCATTCCAGTCGTCAGGGAACTTTTCGGGTAGAACGATATTTGAGTATGGTGTAAAGGCTTTGTAATATTTCCTTGGAGCGACAAATGGGACATGGGGTCGCACGAATCCAACCCCTAGCCAAAAAGGTTTTTCTAAATTTTCGTATTCTTTTATTAATTGGACGGCCTTCTTTGCGGTTTTACCGTCTGCATGAACGAGGTCATCCCCATCCGCTTCCACCACCACAAAAGTATTACCTCCAATAACAGGCCTTTTGTTGTCCGGATTTTTTTGCAAGGTCTCTCCATCACCAGGTGCCCTCCACTCCGGGCCTTTACTATTATACTTTTCATCCCATGAAAGAGCATCATCCGCTCCGTCTTCTCCCTTTTCAATGCCTCCTGGCACGCCCATGTGATAAACTTTGCTAACACGAGCCGCATGATAACCATGGTTCCTAAAGTGTTGAGGCCAAGTTGCCCGTTTTCCAATTTGAGGACGAGGATTTTTGTATCCTAGGACTCCGGTCGCATGGGGGTAGTATCCCGACATGAAAGAAGCACGTGATGGACCACAATAAGTCGCTTGGCAAAAAGCTTGCGTGAAGCGTATTCCCTCTTGTGCAAGTTTATCAATATTGGGAGTTTGGCAAACCTTGTTTCCGTAACAGGAAAGGGCGGTGTAAGTCAGATCATCCGAGATGATGAAAAGTACATTAAACTGCTTTTTATTTCCATATGCGGATATAATGTAAAGAGTTGATAAAATTAGTGGTGCCCATCTCATAGTAAACAGAATCTTTCTGAAAAAGAATTTGTTCAAGGAGAATTTATATTTCTTATCTTGTTTTCATTACTGGATTACCATGTTAACAAAAGAAATGACTAATTCGAGTTCTTCAATAATTACAGTGCAACAGCATATAATGCGTGAGCAAAAACGCTTTCCCGGTGCGTCTGGTGAATTTTCCTTTTTGCTGTCTGGGATAACTTTAGCAACCAAGATGATTCAGGCTCAAGTTCGTCGGGCGGGTCTAACGGATGTTCTTGGAGAGCATGGAGATATTAATGTTCAGGGTGAAATTCAACAGAAACTGGATGTGATTTCCGATGAGGCACTCGTTCACTGTTTGAGTGCCAGGGAAAGTATTGGCGTATTAGCTTCCGAAGAAAATGAGAACCCTATGCTGGTGCATCAGGGCTCCAAGGAAGCCAAGTATGCGGTTGTCTTTGATCCATTGGATGGCTCCTCCAATATTGATGTTAATGTCAGTGTTGGCACTACTTTTTCCATTTTGCGCAAACCTGATGATGTCTCCAGCGATAACCCGGAAGCATGGGTATTGCAACCTGGCAGCAAGCAAATCGCGGCAGGATATGTAGTTTATGGATCGTCCACCATTCTTGTTTACAGTGCTGGTCATGGCGTGCACGGATTTACTTTGGACCCGGCGATTGGGGCTTATGTATTAAGTCACGAGAATATGACCATGCCAGAGCAAGGAAAATATTACTCAGTAAACGAAGGCTACCGGGATGGATTTCCTAAAAGGTACGGGGAATATATCGATCGTTTACGGTCAGGAGTTTTGGGTGTTAAGTATTCTTCGCGTTATATTGGTTCAATGGTGGCTGATTTTCACCGGACATTATTAAAGGGAGGCGTATTTCTTTATCCTCCAACCACTGATAATGCGGAGGGGAAATTGCGCCTTTTATATGAAGCTAACCCGGTTGCCTTACTTGCAGAACAGGCGGGCGGTGTAGCGTTAGATGGCGAAAAAAGAATAATGGATATCGAGCCAACTAGTATTCATCAACGTACTCCTCTTGTTGTGGGAAGTCGCTTTGAAATGTCAGATTTCGAAAGGTTTATTCAAAACAAGCCTTAGGGAACAGACTTTCTTAAAGTCTCATTCACCATTTGCTGGGCGGTGTGGAGTTGGCGTTGGAAAATAACAAAAGAATCATCAGCGGCTAGCTCTTCCGCAATTAGTTTCTTTGTTGTCTCTCTTCGGATCTTATGAAGTTCTTTGGCAATTTCTTTGGCTCTTTTAGGTTCAACACCTTCAATCAATTCACTAGTAATTCTGTCTACTTTTGCAAAAAACTTGTCTAAATTATCTTTTAATTTTTGTAGATAAATTCTCCCTACAGCTTTAGCTGCCCCCCAAGCTACCGCAATTAGAGAGAAGATAAGGGCAATAGTATCAGCCCACTCTTGTATGAAACTTGGTTTTTCGCGATCATAGTGAAGTTGTGCTCCTTCATGTATCGGATGTTGGAGTAGTATAGACTTTGGAGAAGACATTTGTCCAAAGAGTGGATGGGCTTTGGTAAATTCTGCTTTGCTGCAGTCTATCAATCGGGTGATTTCATAGCCGTCTTTTGCTTCGAGTTGAGAATTACAAGCAAGAACCACTTTAGTTCCAACTGTATTTATAGCCCTAAATGGTAGTCCTCTCCCAGGTCCTGTTGGGTATACTCCGCTGGGAATAGTAACCGGATGAATAAATGGGTACGAAAGTTTTAATGCTTCGAATGGATTGGAACCAATGGGTAGTAAAGTCAAGTTTCCGTCACCAAGAAATTTTGAGATTGTTGCGTTGCCTACACCGGTAACGATACAAACACAGTCAACGCTTCCTTGCTGAAGAGATTTTAAACTTGAATTCAAGTCTTCTCGATTCCATCGAATATTTTCCTCTTCAATTCCGAGTTGTTTTAGCATAGCTACCGCAATACCCTCTGTGCCACCTCCTTTATTACCTATTGAAACGGTTGATCCGGCAAGTTGCTCAACGGAGGTAAGCTCTTTTCTGACAATTAAATGCAATGCTTCTTCGTAAAGGATGGTAAGAGAGTGCAATGTTTCTGAATTCGAAATATCGTTTTGTAACAGTGCCAAATCCGATATTCCATTGGTCAGAGCAGTTAAATTTTCTCGACTCCCTGAACTCGTTTTTACTTCGATATTTAAACCTTTTTGAAAAAGGAGCTTACTGAGAGCTTTTGCAACTTCGTGATATTTCCCTCCTTCATTTCCGCTCATAATTATCCAACTTTTTTTCGGACTACTGGAATAGAAATAGTATATTGATCCAATGATACAAATTGAAAAAATAATAGAAAATAAGAAGATTTTAAAACTGCTCGTTCGCATTTAAATCTTATTTCACTAGTAAATAAGGAAAACTACAAATCTTAAGTTAATATTTACGATACAAGACAGGGAGGTTTTTGTGAGGATAAATATTTTTAGAAATAATTTGGCACCATATTATGATTTAAAATTAATCCAAATATTTTACTATCTATGCAGTATAAAGAAGACTAATTTTGTAGATTTTATTATCAAAAATTTCGAATCAAAATTATACTAACTCCGTTATAAATTTTCCGGTGTTTACAGAAAATAGGCTTCACTTTTCAGAATTTGTAATCAACGATTAACAACCTAGTATATTAATTATGAAACTCCCTTTATCTTTTGTTTTAATTGTTACTTCCTCCCTTAGTGCAAAAGACGAAGTCGATTTTAACACTCAAATCAAATCTCTCCTTTCGAATCGTTGTATTGCCTGTCACGGACCGGATGAGGAAAATCGTGAAGCAGGATTGAGACTCGATACTTTTGAAGGAGCAACAAGAGACTTAGACGGGTATTCTGCTATTATCGCGGGCGATGCTGAAGAGAGTGAAGTTATGTTTCGTGTCACCCTGGACGATGATGACGAAGAGTTGATGCCACCAAAGGGGAAAGGGCAGCGTTTATCTGATGAGGAGATCGCCTTGTTTACTGAATGGATTAATCAGGGTGCGAAGTATGATAAACACTGGTCCTACAAGACACCTTCACGTCTAATAGTCCCAGATGCTGTTCATCCTGTTGATTACTTTATTGATGCAAAGTTGAAAAATGAAAACTTAAATTTTAGCCAAGCTGCGGACAGTAAAACATTGGCGCGTCGTGTATCACTTGACCTGATTGGTTTACCACCAACACTGGAGGAACTTCACACATTTCTGTCTGACGAAAGTACGAATGCCTACGAAAACTATGTGGATCAATTATTACTCCGCCCAGAGTTCGGGGAGCACTGGGCAAGAATGTGGTTGGATTTGGCAAGGTATGCAGATTCTGCAGGTTATGCGGATGACCGTGCCCGAACAATTTGGGCTTTTCGGGATTATGTAATAAAAGCTTTTAACGAAAACTTGCCTTTTGACCAATTTACAATCGAACAGTTGGCAGGTGATTTACTCCCCAAACCGTCGGAGCAGCAACTGATTGCCACTGCATTTCATCGAAATACCCAGACTAATAACGAGGGGGGAACCAACGATGAGGAGTTTCGTAATGTAGCTGTTGTCGACCGGGTAAATACAACATTTGCAACTTGGATGGGGACAACGATGGCTTGTGCTCAGTGTCATACTCATAAATATGATCCCATTACTCATGAGGAGTATTTCCAAGCTTTTGATATTTTGAACCAAACACAGGACGCTGATAAGCGAGATGAGAGCCCTGTTATCAGTATCTTCAGCGATCAGCAAAAAAAGCAGAGAAAGCAATTGGAGGCAGAAATTAATCAGTTGGAGAAATCTCTTAAATTTCCCTACGGAAATGAAGAATTAGCCCAAAAATTGGCTGCTTGGGAAAAGGGCATGGGTACCACGAGGTGGGAAATTCTTAAGCCCACTCAAGCTAAATCACAGTCTGGGGCAACTCTTACTTTGAGTGACGATGGATCTGTTCTCGCTTCCGGTGAAAAAAAAGCTACCGATGAATATAAGTTTACATTTCAATCCTCGTTAAAAACTGTGGCAGGTCTGCGCGTTGAGCTTCTTACGGATGAATCGTTGACACAGGGTGGCCCTTCACGAAACCATAACTTGGTTCTGAATGAAATTATTCTTAATTCAATAGAGTTACCTAATCTTGGCCATGGTGTAAAAAAAGGCCAATTTGTAAGAATAGAATTAGACGGAAAAGACCGCATCCTTCATGTTGCAGAGGTACAGGTGTTTGTGGGGGATAAAAATGTGGCACTCACTGGAAAAGCTACTCAAAGCACTACCGGGTACGGAGGAGTCGCAAAACTCGCGATTGATGGAAACACAGACGGTGATTTCCAAAAGTCGAAGAGCGTCACCCATAATGCTAATGGAGACGCAGATGCATGGTGGGAAGTGGATCTAGGTGAAGAGCGTAGTTTGAATAAGCTTGCTGTTTGGAATCGTACGGATAGCGGACTTCATTCCCGATTGGATGGTTTTCGTTTACAAGTGTTGAGTTCTGATCGTCATGTCGTGTGGGAAAAGAAGTTTCCAAAAGCTCCGAAACGAGATCTTTTGGTATCTTTAGACGGTTCAGAAGTTGGTCAATTCGTAAAGGCGAGTGCAAGCTATGAGCAGGCGAGGTTTGAGGCCTTCAAAGCAATTGATGGAAACATGAAACAGGATTCGGGTTGGGCAATAGCGGGTGGGCATGGTAGGGACCATTACGGAGTTTTCACACTTAAACGACCTATTGCGGGTGGGGAGCTAACCGTTCGTTTGATACAGAATTATCCCAATCATGCGATTGGTAAAGTGAGGCTTTCGGTCACAGATGAGCTTAATCCTGCCCCGGCTATACCGGATCATGTCAAAAATATTCTTAAGGTCGTTTCAACTGATCGTTCAGAAAAACAGAATCAGGAATTAATGAGCTTTTTTATCCAACATGGGACGGAAGGTAAAAGAATCAATGAGCGGATCGCGACTCTGCGCAAAAAGCTAAATTCCATTAAGCCTTATTCTACAGTTCCGGTATTAAAACAAGTTGTACCTGCCAATGAAAGAGAGACTTTTATTCATTTGCGCGGTTCATATCTTAATCATGGGCCGAAGGTAAAAGCTAATTTTCCATCGGCACTGGCTCCTCCTTTACCGCGGGTGACCAAGCCTAATCGTCTGGATCTTGCAAAATGGATTATGAATAAAGATAACCCACTGACAGCCCGGGTTTCTGCCAATCGGTTTTGGGAAAAAATATTTGGTATAGGTTTGGTTTCAACCAGTGAAGAATTTGGATCACAGGGAGAACTTCCATCTCATCCAAAGTTGCTTGATTGGCTAGCAACTGAATTTATCCGTATGGAGTGGGATATGAAAGCCTTTATCAAGTTGCTCGTGACATCAAGAACCTATCAGCAATCATCTCATGTAAGCGATGATATGGCCGCTCGTGATCCTGCAAACCGATTGCTTGCCCGTGGTCCCCGCGTTCGGCTTTCAGCAGAGATGGTTCGGGATCAGGCTCTTGCAGTCTCCGGATTATTAAGCAAGAAAATGTTTGGCCCTCCAGTTCGCCCGCCGCAACCCGATATGGGCATTAAAGCAGCCTTTGGTGGCGGGATTGACTGGAAAACTAGTAAAGGGGAAGACCGTTTTAGAAGAGGCATATATACAAATTGGCGCCGATCGAATCCGTATCCTTCGATGGCTACTTTTGATGCTCCCAATCGTGAGGTTTGTACAGTCCGTAGAGGGACAACCAATACTCCTTTGCAAGCACTGGTAACTATGAATGATCCTGTGTATGTGGAGGCTGCCCAATCTTTGGCCCGAACCATGGCCAAGTCATCTAATTTATTGGCTGAACAAATTAGCAATGGTTTTAAAATTTGCTTATCCCGTGATCCCCAAAAATCTGAGCTTGATCGTTTAGTTTCTTTGTTTCACCAAGTAAAAAAGAGGTATGATAAAGATGTCGGATTGGCCAAGAAAATGGCCACAGATCCGATCGGACCGGCTCCCAAAGATCTAAATTTAGTGGACTTGGCTGCACTAACTGTAACGGGTAATGTACTTCTCAATCTCGATGAGATGATGATGAAACGCTAAAATGAAAACCTTTATCTTTCAATCAATATGAATCCAGCACTTGAACAAATCCAACTCAATACGCGGCGCCATTTTTTAAGAAACTGTGGCGTAGGGCTTGGTTCTGGTGCCTTGGCTCAAATGCTTTCTCCAGATGCTTTTGGATTGAAGGCACCGGGAAACCCATTACTTCCACGAAAGTCCCATTTCTCCTCAAAAGCGAAGAGAGTAATATATATTCACCTTACGGGTTCTCCTCCCCATTTGGATTTATGGGACTACAAGCCGGAGTTGGTTAAACGTACTGATCAGGAATGTCCGGATGAATTTATCAAGGGCAAGAAATTCGCATTCACATCTGGAACTCCCAAGCTTATGGGAACTCCCAGGAAGTTCTCACAACATGGAAAGTCCGGTATGTGGATGTCTGATGCCATTCCACATTTGCATAAACATGCAGATGATCTTTGCGTAATTAAGTCAATGCATACGGACCAGTTTAACCATGCACCCGCCGAACTTTTTGTTCATACCGGGTTCTCTCAACCCGGGCGTCCTTCTTTTGGAGCGTGGACTACCTACGGATTAGGTTCGGAGAACCAAGACCTACCGGGATATGTTGTTCTTATCTCCAGTGGAACCCAGCCAAATGGGGGAAAGAATTCATTTAGTGCAGGTTTTATTCCATCGGTTTATCAGGGTGTTCAGTGCCGGTCAAAAGGGGATCCTGTTTTATATGTTTCAAACCCTCCGGGTATGGATCGAAAACTGCGGCGTGCAAGTCTTGATGCCCTGCGTGATTTGAACCAAAAAGCCGCCGAAGATTTTGCTCACCCCGAAACCTTGACTCGAATTGCTCAATACGAATTAGCTTATCGGATGCAGGCATCAGTCCCCGATGTGATGGACATATCCAAGGAGTCTAAGGAAACACTTGAATCTTACGGGGCGGAAGTGGGAGGTGCTAGCTTGGGCAATAATTGTTTACTAGCCCGTCGGTTGGCAGAAAAAGGTGTACGGTTTGTTCAGTTGTTTGATTGGGGTTGGGACTTTCATGGAACGAACCCTAAAGAGGATATTCGCGATGGTCTGACAAAAAAATGCGCGACCATGGATAAACCGATTGCCGCCTTAATTAAGGATTTAAAGGAACGGGGTCTATTCGATGAAACCCTTATTATTATTGGTGGAGAATTTGGCCGTACTCCTTTCCGGGAGGGTCGTACTTCCAAGGGCAGTGTATTGGGCCGGGATCATTTCCCTGATTGCTACTCCATGGTCATGGCAGGTGGCGGAGTGAAAGGCGGACATGTCCATGGCGAATCTGATGAACTCGGGTTCGGAGTAGCGAAAGATCCGGTTCATGTTCACGACCTACAAGCCACTTGGATGCATTTACTAGGATTTGATCATGAACAATTGACTTACCGATTCCAAGGGCGAGATTATCGCTTGACCGATGTCCATGGTCATGTGGTAAAGGACCTGATCGCATAATGTAGTATTTTTTAAAGCCTTTTGACTCTCTTTTTTTCACCGTATTGATTCGGATAAAAATTCCGAGAAAATTCTCTTTCGTTTATTACGACCCATGCCTTATTTGCTTTTATCTGGATTGTGGAGGCAATCCCCTCAAAAATAGCCCGTACCTTTTCTTCATGGTACTGACCAAATTCAAGGGAGATGTCCTAATCACCATGTTTGGACTGAACCCAAGCACTCATTGTTTTCCAGGGAGCGTCATCTCCTCAGAATGGTACATCGTCGGCGGATGAATGAGTTACGGTTTTAGATTCCATTTTTTGGCACCATCACCACCAGGACCAAAGCGACAACCGCAAGCAGTAAACTTAATTACTCTACGCAAGACTTCCTTTGCATCGCTTGTCTTTATCTTCACCTCTCTTTTATTTCAAGCACGGGGATTTAGGAAGCCAGGACCTCTTTCATCTCGCCTGTGCTGTCCGCAAAAGAATCCGCCTCAGCACCCAGGCTTTTCTGGATGGTTACGAAAAGATTCGAAAATGGGGTATCATGATCAAAGCGTAAGTATTGACCGTGCTGATAACCCAAGTTCTTTCCCCCCGCAAGAACGAGTGGATAGTTGGTGTTGTTATGGGTTTTACTGTTACTGCTTCCGTAAAGTATGCAACTATTGTCGAGCACGCTGCCGTGTCCCTCCTTCATTTCGCTTAATCGATTGAGCAGGTAAGCCAGGCATTCAGTCTGGTAAAGGTCCCACTTTCCCTTGTTCTCCGCTCCGATTGCTCCCTTCCCGGCACCGTGTGCCAGACCATGCGCATCTTTGGCAAATCCAAGAATGGATGGGAACTTATTAGCAATAGAAATAGCACCGTGCATGCTAGCCAATTGGTAGGTTATAAAACGGGTTGAGTCGGTCTGAAAGGCCAAGGCAATCAAGTCGAGCATGGTGTGAATCAACTTGCCCGGTGTCTCGTAGTCAGCGTCAAGAGTAAGACCTTCAGCATTAACCATTGGTTTGGGTACATCGAGCCATTGAGCGGAGCGTTCGACATCCTGCTCGATTTCACGAACTGAGGTGAGGTATTGGTCGAGCTTGTCTTGATCGGTTTTACCGAGCTTACGCTGAAGAGTCTTGGCTTCGTCCATGAGCAGATCGAGGTGACTGCCGGTACGGCTAAGGCCTTTTCTTTGTGCCTCAATCGAATCTCCCTTCAAGCCGAAAAGGCGCTCGAACACGAGTGCCGGTCGATTAAGGGAGGGAATGGGTAGGCCTTTGCTTGAATAAGAAAGGGTGTTGGCGCGAGTAGGAAGTCCAGTCCCTCCGTCCGAGGAAAGTGTCAGACTGGTAAAGCGGGTTTCCGTTCCAAGTCGTTGAGTCCGGGCCATGAACTGATCGAGGGAAATTGAATTTTTAAGCCCGGTTGCTCCCAGGCTCATTTCTTCGCCGGTGAGGAAGGTGTCACCACTGTCATGTCCACCAATGCGACGAACTTTTGGATGGGATAGACCGCCTAACACTGTGACCTGATTGCGTAAAGGTTCTAAGGGTTTGAGAGATTGATTGAATGTAAAATCTTTTCCCTCACCTTTGGGAAACCAGTTCCAATGACCAAATTCACTGTCCGGATTCGGGAGGCTTACGCCGTAAGGAAAATAGATAGAACAGAACCGTCGGGGGGGAGATTGGACTAATGGGGACGCAAGGGATTCCATCCAGGGCAGTGCCAGGGAAATTCCTGCTGCCCGAAGCATAGTCCTTCGGTTCATTTTGAGATTATTCATACTCATAAACTTACAAAAAATTGTAATTTTTTATTCATTAACGCGATAAAAAAGGTTTACTTTGAATAATATTTTTCATGAGGGCAGAGAGCCGGTAATCTGCTTGCATGAACTCTTCATTCAATTTTTTGATTACCGGTTCGTCCTTTAGCTCAAGGGATCGGCCCAGTGCAAAGGTGAGCATTTTGGAAACCAGTGCATGGGCAAATTGCTCATGTCTTTGAGTAATCAGGTATTGTTTGAGATCCTCCAATCCGTTTATTTTATGGTTTCCCGGTAGTACGGTTTGAGTGGTGATAGGTTTTTGGGTGCGTACGGTTTTTTCCCGAAACAAACCAATGGCATCGTAGGACTCCAGGGCAATACCCCATGGATCAATACTTCGGTGACAATCGGCACAGGCCGTTTTTTCACGATGAACCTCCAACTGTTCGCGTACGGAAAGTTTTTCAAAGCCTTCCACACTTTGCTCAATTCCAGGAACATCGGGCGGAG
>Ga0102813_1001027_pt1 | contig 12552 bp, 7 predicted proteins | sample ColrivemetaGS725_FD_84512 | JGI IMG/M metagenome (GOLD analysis project Ga0102813, IMG submission 84512) | Estuarine microbial communities from the Columbia River estuary - Flood tide ETM metaG S.725 | ecosystem: Environmental > Aquatic > Marine > Intertidal zone > Estuary | place: USA: Columbia...
AAGACGATCTGGGGTCGATATTTATATGCTTTAGGTAACAATGAAGATGGTGCCCGATATAGTGGCATCGACACTGATCGCATGAAAATTGTAGCTTATGTATTGTGCTCCTTTTTTGCGGGAATTGCGGGAATTCTTTTCGCTTTTGAACTGGGTTCAGTTCAACCTGCCCAGACCGGTGAATTTTACGAACTTTTTGCGATCGCAGCAGCTGTTCTCGGTGGTTGCAGTCTGCGGGGGGGAGAAGGTTCTATCCTCGGAGTCATAATTGCTGCTGCAGTAATTAGGATAATTTTTAATTCCATTAATATGGTCGGAATTTCAACTCACTTGGAATTTGGAATTCTGGGTGTGGTAATTTTGTTGGGTGTGATTGGGGATGAAATGTTAAAAAAGAAAATGGCCGAAAGGCAGGTGGCAGCTAGCGAGAAATTGGCCGCAGAATTAAGCGAGAAATCAAAGAATAACGAAAATTTGGATTAACTTTTCATTTAATTATTAGTGACTATGCCAACCTTTCTGTTTTGATTGGAAACTATGAATTCATGCGATACTAAGATTTTTGACTATTCTTCGATAAATAGCTTTCTTTCCGAGAATTCTATTTGGATAAAAAACAATCCATGCATAAGTCCTGATTTCTGCCTGGATTGGGTTCGTTTTACTGAAGGTCTTAATGGTATTCGCAAGTTAACTGAATATTCACGAAGTTCTTTTTTTTCCGATTACGGTGAATGGAGCTTAGTGGAAGACCGATGGGGAGATCATGCATGGAGGTTGAGAGTTTCCGATGGAATTAATGAGGACTTTGAATCATTGAGCAATGGATTCGAGACAGAAGAATTTATTTATTTTCCGGCTTCCTTTGAAAACCTCGTTCGGTTAAAAAATTTACTTCAGGAAAGTGATCCTGAAACCAATGCTTTTCCCACATCACGGGCAAATCTTGGGAAATCAACTTTGGGAATAGGAGCCCGCTTTACTACTCTGCACTGGGATGGGGTGGACTGGGCTATGTCCCGATTAGGCATGGGATTGACCGCGAATCAGAACAGTATTCCTCGTGAACTAGTCTATGATGTGAATGAAATGCTTGCGGGAAACCTAGATACTGTACCTTTTCCTTTTATTGGCTGCGATGTGCCTGAGGGGCATCAGGGTCAAAGTGTGGAGGGAATGACCCATGGTTGTATTTTGGCAAAATTTAAGAATGGATTTCACAAACTCGGTATCTCCTGGAGTTTTAATGCGGATCATCAACCTATTGGGGGGAAGTTTGATAAAAGGGAAGATCAATTGGTCGCTGGTTGTATGTTTGCCAGTTATATAACATTTGATCTTTCACCTGAATTGGCTGAGACGGTTATCCCGGAATCTGAAGAGGCAAAAGCTTGTTTCGTCGACAAGGAGGTTCCACATGATTTGGTGGATGCGGCAAGAAAGAGGGTAGAAAATGCGGGGCTGTATCCCAGTGAGGACGAATTCAATGGGTTACTGGCATATGTTTGGCCAGCTCTTCAAAAAATGAAGGTTCGCGACGATAAGTATAAGAGCTTCCGGAAGAAGCATTTTAGTACAGATTTAGGATGTGATTTTCTCAGGGAATTATCCATTGATGAATTGCCCGGATTAACCACCCCAGAGACAACTGCCGTAATGCTTGCCCTTTCATTTGAAATGGGAATGCCGATTCACTTTGTGGCTCCTGCATTCGGGTTTCAGAAGAATATTCCTTATCCCGATAACGATCAACTGCGGGAAATGATAAAGCCCATATGGAAGGTCTGTGAAAGCTTTGGAGTCTCCATAGGCTTTCATTCTGGATCGGGTAAATCAGCTGAAAATTATCAGGTGGCGGGAGAGGTCACAGGCAGTAATCTGGAGATTAAGACAAGTGGCCGGTACACCTATGAAATGGGGGTCGCTTTACACCAATCGAGTAATTCTCAGGATCAGGCTTTATGGAAAGACTGGTACGCATTTACGGTAGAATTAGCTTCCAAAAGCTGTTTTTCAAGTGATGAGACTGAAAAGAAAATGGCTCGTGAATTTGTCCAGTTGACGATTGGAACTGAAAAAATGGAGGAAGCCATGAACAGTGAAGAGTCATGCAGGAATCTTTTGCATGGCTTGGAGCCCAGTCCGGAGCACTTCTTTTGGTTTGAATATAATTTTCTTTATGTGTTAGCCGCTGAAGGTTCGCCGGAAAAGGAAGCACTCGGTGACCATTCCCCAAAAGGGTATCAACAAAGACAGAGGTGTTATTCAATTAGCGATGAAGGTCGACTGCTCTATTCTAAAAGGGTAGTGGAGTACATTCTCTTTTTGGCAGAAAACACTGGTTTGGCCTCCAAGGATAATTGTTCGAAAGCGGCCGAGGAACTTGCTCGAATCGAGAATTTCGAGGAGTTTATTGGGAGTATTTCTAAGTCGTAAACAAAGACGAAAATTTCTTGTTGAAATTTAGGATCGTCAAGAACGATCGAGGTGCCCGAGTTCTTTGCCAGGACTGATGAGATCCCTGACTCTTTTTTTGAGATCCTTGATATCTGGAAATCCACCCTCAACTTTTCGGCACCAAACCAAATTCTGATTACAAGTAATTTTGAATGTTCCACTTACTTCCTTATTTGGTTTTAGGGTAACCTCGTCAATTTCCTGACCGAATGTGGAGAGTAGTTCCTGGGCCATCCATCCCGAGCGGAGTAGCCATTGGCAACCTGGGCAATACTCAATGATTATTTTGAATTTCATAAGTTTTAATATTTTGGATTTAATATTATTTATTTTGTAAAAAGTTTTCAGGTGATACTCCGTAAACAGATTTAAATGTTCTTGAAAAATGAAAAGGGTTTTCAAATCCAAGCTCAAATGCAATGTCCTTCACCAATCTACTTGATGAAAGCAATAAAGAGGCCGCATGTCCCATTTTTAATCGAACAAGAAAACGGTAGGGTGAATCGTTATGAAAGCGTCGAAAAACACGGGCCAAGTAAGCAGGGTCGATATGCAGTTCACTAGCGAGTTCATCCATGGTCTTGATTCGAAAATAGTTTTTTCGCATATGCTGATGAATGCGGTTGTATGTATCCCACGCACGTACCTGTTTGTTTGAACTTACTTGAGCGAGTTCAGAAATTTTAAGGACAACAGTATGAGCCAATAAGTTGCAAATTGTACTGCCGTAAACCACCGGGGAATTCGTATTACCCAATATCAATTCAAATAGTTCAACAATTTCATTATGATCTCGAATGTTTTCATAGTTAAACTTTTTTTTGATGGTTTTAGATTCAATTTTGATACTGGGAGAATGTGCTAACACCATAAAATATTTGATCATTGGAGAGCTTGGAGAGCTTGTTATTCTGTGATAATTACCCACTTTATAGCTAAATAGCGAACCAGGTCTTAACTCATAATTGGAGCTGCTCAGATGCAGTTTTCCTTCGCCTGCCATTATGAATTCTATCGTAGTGCATTCTATGTTAACATTTGATCTTTCTATTTCCGGATAAGAATCTCGTTCCACCACGAAATCAGGCAGGCACTTTTCAAAGCCCACGCTTACCAGCGAAAAAAAATCAGGCTTATCTTTTGGAAAGCCTATAAAAACCTGCCTTGCATCTGTTACCTGCTTAGAAAAGTGTTCCATGATATAATTTATAGCTAAAAGTCAAAAAAAGATATGCTTTTGTCAAGGATATGTATTCCTAATTTAGCGACTTGATTCTATTATGATTATTGAATACTTTTTGCAAATTAAGATTCCAGTCTAGTTGATTTGCCCTATTCTTATTTTAGATTAAAATATCATTTATTGTTATGCATATCCTACTTTCAAAACTTGTGAAGATTCGCACGGTACGATTTGACACTTTCATTTATTTTCCGACTATTAATCAACACAGGCTGCAATTTTAATGAATCTGCGATTTTTATTTTTTTCTATTCTCCCTACCATCAACTTGGTTGCGAATGATAACCAATTTTTTGAAACAAATATTCGACCTGTTCTTTCAGAAAAATGCTATGAATGCCATAGTTCAAAAGCAGCTAAAATTAAGGGTGGTTTGCGCTTGGATCACATTGAATTGATTTTGCAGGGTGGAGATTCGGGTCCTGCTATCATCCAAGGTAAACCGGATGATTCTTTGATTGTCCAAGCAATCCGTTATGACGATTTGGATTTTCACATGCCACCCAAAGAAAAATTACCTAAAAAGGTGGTCCAGGATTTTGAGAAGTGGATATCAGAGGGAGCGGATTGGCCAGATGAACCAGTACCAACTCTTTTATCTTCCAAAAAAAGGAAGTCCTTCAACTTGGAAAAGCGAAAAAATTCTCACTGGTGTTGGCAACCCATAACCGATCCATCAATTCCTCAAGAGGTGGCATTAAAACAAAACCAGATCGATTATTTTATTGGCAAACGATTGAGCGAAAAAGGATTACTTCCCGCGCTGGCAACTGACAGAAGGACATGGTTACGCCGGGTAACTTTTGATCTTACCGGATTTCCGCCCACCTTGGAAGAAATCGGACATTTTATTTCCGACGAATCGGAAAATGCACATCTAACCGTGGTGGATCGTTTGCTATCGAGCAATCACTTCGGAGAAAAGTGGGCCCGTCATTGGATGGACCTTGTACGGTATGCGGAAACCTGTGGGCATGAATTCGATTATCCATTGGAACATCCTCACGAGTATCGAGATTATTTAATACGTGCCTTCAATTTGGATGTTCCTTATGATCAGTTTCTGCGGGAGCATGTTGCCGGGGATCTCATAAAAGAGCCGCGAAAGCATCCCTCGGAAAAATTCAACGAGTCGATCATTGGAACAGGTTTTTGGTATTTTCATGAGGCGGTACATGCACCCACTGATCCAAAGGTCGATAATGCGGACCGTATGGAAAACCAGTTGGATGTTTTTGGTAAAACCTTCCTTGGGTTAACGATCGGGTGTGCCCGTTGCCACGATCACAAATTCGATGCCATATCAGAAAAGGATTACTATTCGATGGCTGCGTTTATGCAGGGAAGTAATAGGCAGGAATATCCTTTGGATGCAGGCGGGGCAAGGGAAGGGATTGCAAATGATATTGAAGCCCTATGCCAGTCCGCTTTTTCTTCTTTGTCTGTTAATCAGGATAATTTTCAATTAACGGATCTTCCCAGTAGATATTGGAAAGGTGCTCTGCAACTTACTAATTCTAGCTACACAAATGCCATTACGGACGCTAATTTTAGTGGGAAAGTATTGGTAGATTTTGAAAATGGTTTAGGTGGTTGGAAACCTCACGGGACTACTTTTCGTAAGCCTAGATTAAAAAGTTCGGCTGATTCAGATTTGGTCTCTGGATATACAGGGATTGGATGGGCTTCTTCATTAAATAAAGATCCCAAAAAATCAACAGGATCGTTAATATCTCCAAAAATTAAGGTTGAATATCGTTTTCTTAATTTTTCCGTGGGAGGTGGTCAGTTCAATGAAGTAGGGGTGGAGCTATGGGTAGAGGGTATGAGGGTCTTGGTCTCACGTGGAGAAAATAGTGACGAGCTAGTGCGGAAGAGCTGGGATTTGGTGGATTACCAAGCAAGGGATGTCGAAATTAGGATAGTTGATAATTCCACGGGAAGATGGGGACATGTGCATGCAGATCAGTTTGAGTTTTCGAAATTTCCGTCAGTTCTAAATCCGGATAAACCAGTGCCCCCGATTTCTTTAGTTGAAAACTATGCTCGGGCAAACAGTTTAAATGCCAAAACTCTTCGGTCATGGTGTATGCACTTCAATCAGTTAAATAACCTTCAACTTTTATCACAAGGAATAAAAAGTGCACAAAACTCACACATTCGACTCGTCAATGGGGAAAAGAGTTTCATTCAAAAAAGTCAATCCTTCGCGAATTTCACTTCTTCGGAAATTCCAAAAGGGTGGAAGATAACGGGTGAAGCGTTTAAACCACGAGGTCATCAATTAATTTCGTTCGATGGGTCTACTCTTTTTCCTGATCGGAATGTACTCTCATCTCATGTTTTAGGAAATAGGCGGGTGGGCAACCTGCGGTCCCCGCATTTCAAAATTGAGTATGATCAAATTTTAGTTAGAGCCAAAGCCAAGAAAATTTTTATGCGAGTAGTCGTTGATAATTATCATATGGGGAAACATTCGGGCTTACTCTTTGGCGGAACTGTTATCAAGGAGGCAAATGCCGAGGGTGATTTTAACTGGTTTAGTTTATCACCAAAAAAATACAAAGGGCACTGGGCCTATCTTGAATTTGTGGATCGGGGTACAGATGCTTACCTGGAAATTGATCAAGTTAGGTTTGCCAATTCTGGAACTGGAAAAATGCCTGATTCCAAATTTGCTCTTTTGCTTGGAGATGACAAACTGGAGGGAAGTAAACTTCCTAAATTCATAGATGATTTTCTCGGAAAATCATTCAATAAAATTAATGAGGGCAAGTTTTCAGGAGAAGAATATGATTTTCTTAATTACCTGTACAGCGAGGGACTAATTCCATTTGAGAATGAACAAAGTTTGTCTGAACTATTAAGCCAAGCCGAATCCATTGATTCAGGAACTCCTCATGAGAGATACACATTGGCAATGGGGCAGGGGAGTCCTTTTCAGGGAAATGTTTATGTGCGGGGAAGCCCTCATAAATTGGGCGAGCCAGTAGTTGGGAGAAACCTTACTGCCCTGGGTGGACAGTCCGGATCTCGTCTTGATTTGGCGGAACAATTAGTATCTGAGGATAATCCACTGGTGTCCCGCGTTATGGCGAACCGTATATGGATGCACTTCTTTGGTAGGGGGATCGTTCCGACTCCAGATGATTTTGGTCCAATGGGACAGGAACCAAGTCATCCTGAACTGCTTGATTGGTTAGCCAGTGATTTTCAGAAGAATAATTGGTCAGTCAAAAATTTAGTTCGAAAAATTGTTTTGTCTAAAACTTACAGCCAATCAAGTTTATTGAATCCATCCTGCGATAAGGAAAAAGTTAGCTTAGACGATCCGCAAAATATTTTACTCCATAAGATGCCAATCCGACGATTACAGGCAGAAGCCATAAGAGATTCGATTCTTTCATTTTCTGGTCGAATCGATAAAAGACTTTTTGGTCCTTCGGTTCCAATTTACAAGACTGCCTTTATGACGGGACGAGGTGGCAAACAAAACGGTCCGCTAGACGGAGCGGGTAGAAGGAGTATTTACGGCTCAGTTTACCGGAATTTTCTTTCACCGTTTATGTTGGCCTTTGATCAGCCAGCACCCTTCGGGACAAAAGGCAAACGGTCTGTTTCTAATGTCCCAGCTCAGTCTTTAGCACTTATGAATGATCCATTTGTAATCGGTCAATGCAAGATGATGGGTAAAAATATCTTTCAGGCAAAAAAGCCAAAATCGGAGTCGATTAATACTCTTTTTGAGATGATTACAGCAAAACCTCCAAGCCAGAATGCTCAAGAAAAACTTCTCGCATTTTTAGAAATTCAAACGAAAGCACATGGGAGTCTTACCGAACAGGTTTGGGCCGATTTAGCCCATGTCCTGATTAATTCAAAAGTATTCCTTTTTCTCAACTAAACTTCGAAGCCATGCATTGTAATCAATTTAATACTCCATTGTCCCGTAGGTCCATGCTTCAATCCTGTGCCATGGGATTTGGAGGACTCGCTTTTTCTGCTCTGTCCAATGATGCATTAGCTTCTCCTTTGGCACCGAAGAAGCCACATTTTATTCCACGGGCCAAGAATGTGATTTTTCTCTACATGGATGGAGGCCCCTCACATGTGGACATTTTTGACTACAAGCCAGCCTTGGAAAAATATAACGGGAAAGACCCAAGGGAGGTAATTGGGAAATTAGCACCCACTCAATTTGATAATATCGGCAAAATTCTAAAGAGTCCGTGGGAATTTAAACAAAGAGGGCAGAGTGGTCACTGGGTATCCGACCTTTTTCCACATATCGCACAGGACGATGTGATTGATGAAATCTCGATGGTGAAATCGATGACTTCCAATTTTTCAGAACATACTTCTGCCAACTATTTTCTGCATACCGGAAGCGGTTTTCAAGGCCGGCCGAGCATGGGTGCATGGTTAGGGTACGGTTTGGGAACAGAGAATCAAAACTTACCCGGATTTGTTGTTTTAAATGGAGGCTTAATTCCTCCTGGAGGGTTGGATTGTTTTGGTTCCGGTTTTTTACCGGCCAGTTACCAGGGGTCCGTTTTTCTTCCTCAAAATGAACCAGTTGCTAACATTAAACCGAAAGAGAGATCCAAGGAATTACAGAAGAATAAATTATCTCTTTTATCAGATTTAGATAGCTCTTCTTTGAAGGAAATGGATTTTGACCCCCAAGTCGAAGCAGCGATTCAGAATTACGAAACTGCCTATCAAATGCAGACTTCAGTGCCTGAATTGATGGATTTAACCGGAGAATCCGAAGCGGTCAAGAAATCCTACGGGATGGATTCAGATTTTAAAAATACTCGTACATTTGGCATGCAGTGCCTACTTGCACGTAGGTTAGTGGAGAGAGGAGTACGTTTTATTGAATTAACCTGTCCGGGAGGAAATGGTGATAGGTGGGACCAACACAATGGATTGGTGGATGGACATGGAAAAAACTGTAAATCAGTGGACCAACCGATTGCTGGTTTAGTTCGTGACTTAAGAAAGTTGGGTATGTTGGATGATACACTAGTAGTATGGTCAGGGGAGTTTGGTCGAACTCCATTTGCTCAGGGATCCAATGGGCGAGATCATAACCCTTTTGGTTTTACCACTTGGTTTGCAGGGGGAGGAATCAAACCAGGAGTAACCGTCGGTGCGACCGATGAATTTGGATACAAGGCAGTAGAAAACCGTTATGAAATACATGACCTGCACGCGACAATGCTCCATTTATTGGGTATCGAGCATACAGAAAGTACTTTTCGCTTTGGTGGTCGTGATATGCGGCTTACCGAAGTCTTTGGCCACTTGATAAAAGAGATTCTTTAAAATTAAACTTTATCCTAAATAAAGAGCCTGTGGCACGACTTGACTAAATTGTACGGTGTGCTTTTAAAATCATAGGAGGAAATGTTATAAGGCATCATTCCATTTTGCTTTAACAAAAAGTTACTTCTAGAGTCCTTGAAGATTGTAGCAATTAGATTTGTTTACCAAAACGAATAAGTTTCTTGTTTCAAATATTGACCTAATTAGTAAATAAATACCTTGCTTTTGTTGAAGTAGTAAAACTATTTTAGAATTGATGACATTAGTGGAGAAAATAAATAATATTAGTTAGGCTTCCTGGGGATGTCTCAAGTCCAGTTCCCAGAAACCGCACCCTTAGAAAACACATTTTCAAGGTATCTGAGAACTTACAGGTTACTCAATAGTTTATTGTTGGCTTTATTTTTCATGGTGCTGACATTTTCCGTTTTTTGGAACATGATGATGGGCCTTCCTCTAAGTGATGATGCCGGATCAGATTTTTCGGATGCCGGACAACCTTCAACTGCACCCAAAAAACAGGAACAAAAAGTCAGGTTGATGCAAAGGCAAAAACAGGCAAAGCCTTCGCAAAAATTTACTTTTCAAGCCAAGGCGATTTCTGAAATCTCGGCACCAATCGTCGACATCGAGACAAAATCGTTAAACCCCGCAATCGCAATGAGTCCAATGGGAAATATGGGAGATGTGAGTGTGAATGTAGATATGTCTGTCCTTAACAAGGCCTTTGCCTCTAATTTTATGGGGATTAAGTCGAAGGCCAATAAGATTCTATTTATAATCGACTACTCTGCTTCTATGAATGGTCGGGATAAGGTAATGCGAAGCGAACTAACCAAAGCGATTGAGAAATTACCGGCGGTTGGATCAGTATCAGTTATCTTTTTTTCGGGACCAACTTGGGTTGCTGGAGAGGATGCCAAAGGCTTGCACAAAAATTGGAGTGGGTCCAATAACGGTGGGTGGAAGCCAAACGATGGATACAACCCCGTTCGTCCTAAGTGGTTGCCCGTCACGCCTTCGACAAAGAAAAAATTAACCAAAGCAGTTCAGGATACTCCTCTGACTTTTGGTACGGTGTGGGACAATTCATTCGAGTGGGCATTTTACATGAATCCCAAACCGGATGTCATTTATTTTATGACCGATGGGAATTCTAATAAGAACTTTCAGGGGATTGATCTAATTAAACAAAAAAAAGGAAAGACCAAAATTTATACCATTGGATATGGAGCACCCGCTGGGGCAAAGTTACCACTTGAAGAAATTGCAGCGATGACGGGTGGTAAAAGTAAATTTGTGGAAATGGATGAGATTAGAATGATGGAAAAAGAAATTGATGAAAATCGACAAGTGAACTGATTTTTTTATGAATTATTTAAAAAGTTTATCTTTACTCTTTATAGTGTTTTCTTCCGTAAATGTATTGCCGGCCAAAATTCGGGTTTTACTCATAGATGGACAGAATAATCACAACTGGAAAGCCACCACTCCTGTAATGGTTGATATTTTGGAAAGTTCGGGGAGTTTTAAGGTTACTGTATCCACTTCACCTCCAAAAAAATCTGAGGCTGCTGCTTGGGCAAAATGGAATCCAAAATTCAATTCCTATGCTGTGACAGTGAGTAATTACAACGGAGAAATGTGGCCAAAGGAAGTGCAGGATAATTTAACTAATTATGTTAAAGGAGGTGGGTCTTTTGTGGTGGTTCATGCAGCCAATAATGCATTTGGTCAATGGAAAGAATATAATCAAATGATTGGACTCGGAGGATGGGGCGGGCGTAACGAGAAGTCCGGTCCTTATTTATTTTACAATGATTTAGGTAAATTGGTACGAGATCCTCGTCCAGGTCGTGGGGGAAGTCATGGTCCTCAGAGTGAATTTATAGTACAGGTTCGCGATTTTAAACATTCAATTACCAAGGGGATGCCTCAAAAGTGGTTACACGGTAAAGATGAACTTTATGACTCCTTACGTGGACCGGCTGAAAAAGTAAAGATCTTAGCCACTGCTTACAGTGAGAAGAGTAAAAAGCATGAACCCATGATCATGACAATTTCTTATGGAAAAGGTCGAGTCTTTCATACACCTATGGGGCATGCAGATTATTCCATGAAGTGTATTGGCTTTCAAGAGGTGTTGCGAAGAGGGACTGAGTGGGCAGCGACCGGACAGGTGACATCCGAGCTTCCTTTAGACTTCCCCACTGAAAGAAAGGTTTCTTCTCAGTAATTATTAAGAAGCCAAAAAAAAGATCACTCAAAAAGTGATCTTTTTTTCAATTTATTGTAAAAAATTTACTCAGATGCTGGCGAAGCGGTATCAGTTGTATTTGCATCAGTTGCGTTTGAATCTTCTCCGTCAGTTGCTCCTCCTCCGCAAGATGCGAAGAGTGCTAATGAAAGAATGCTTACGAGAGTTAGAAAGTTTTTCATGTCGGCTATTTCTTTAAAATTAAATTATAATTTTTGGTTTATGTGTTGGTTTTCAAATTTTCCAAAATCAATAATTTTTCGATTCTGTCAAGGTGAAACCTGTAATGAATGGTTATCAATTTTATTGATTTATGCCCATTCTCATTGCCAAAGCAGTAGTAATTTAATTGGGTTGTGCCATGTATTATATAGGAATTGATATAGGAACATCTTCGGTCAAGGCATTGCTTATTGATAGTAGTGGAAGGGTAATTAAGACCTCCGTGCCAGAATACTCTTTTCAAACCCCAAAACCACTTTGGGCCGAGTCCGATCCACTGGATTGGTGGGAGGCAACGCAACAAGCAATTAAAGAACTCCTCTCAAAAGTTCACTCCAGTGAAATAGCTGGAATTGGACTTACCGGCCAAATGCATGGTATGGTAGCATTGAACCAAGAAGGTTCCGTTTTAAGGCCCTGTATAATGTGGAATGACCAACGATCTCATTTGGAGTGCGACGAAATTACTGAACGAGTTGGGCAAAAGAAAATTCTTAGTATTACTGGCAATCCCGTTTTGCCTGGTTTTACTGCTCCCAAGATCTTGTGGACTCAAAAAAACGAACCAGACCTATTTGCTTTGATCAATAAGGTAGTTTTACCAAAAGATTTTATTCGATACAAATTAACCGGTTCCTTTTTTTCTGATGTTTCGGATGCTTCAGGAACCTCTCTACTAGATGTCGGAAAGAGAACTTGGTCACAAGAAATATTTGATTGTATGGGATGGCCAATCTCTTGGATGCCGGAAGTTACTGAATCAACTGAAGTTTCCGCCAAAATTTCCGCGGAAGCATCAACCTTGACTGGTCTGCTTGAAGGAACCCCTGTAGTGGCGGGTGGTGGAGATTGCGCGGCTCAAGCAGTTGGCTCAGGAATTGTGGAAGAGGGAAAAGTTTCTGTCACATTGGGAACGAGTGGTGTTGTGTTTGCTCAAAGCGACGAATACCGCGTTGAGCCTAACGGTAAATTACATGCAGTTTGTCACGCGGTTCCCGGGAAATGGCATGTAATGGGAGTGATGCTATCTGCAGCAGGTTCT
>Ga0102813_1001062_pt1 | contig 12319 bp, 9 predicted proteins | sample ColrivemetaGS725_FD_84512 | JGI IMG/M metagenome (GOLD analysis project Ga0102813, IMG submission 84512) | Estuarine microbial communities from the Columbia River estuary - Flood tide ETM metaG S.725 | ecosystem: Environmental > Aquatic > Marine > Intertidal zone > Estuary | place: USA: Columbia...
AATTACTCTTACATTAACGTGAAAATTTTAAAAAACATACTATATAAGGTGTCTATTGAATCTATCACAGGATCAACAGATAAATCTATTGAGTCATTACAATATAATTCTCGAAGTATACAGTTAAATGACGTTTTTGTAGCGATTAAAGGAAGTGTTTTTGATGGTCACGCGTATATTTCTAAAGCTATTGAGCAAGGTGCTGCTGTTGTTGTTTGTGAGGATTTGCCGTTAGAAACAGTAGATACAGTTACTTATGTGAAGGTAGATAATTCGAGTAAAGCCTTGGCACTTATGGCTTCTAATTATTATGAAAACCCTTCTAGCAATTTAAAGCTAGTCGGAATAACCGGAACAAATGGAAAAACAACAGTAGCAACACTTCTTTATGAATTGTTTTCAAAAGCGGGTTATAAAGTTGGGCTCATTTCTACGGTCAAAATAATGGTAGGAGCTCATTCATTTTCAACAACCCATACGACTCCAGATTCTTTAGTGATCAATGCGTATTTAAATAAAATGAATGCCGAAGGAGTAGAGTTCTGTTTCATGGAAGTTAGTTCACACGGAATCCATCAATTTAGAACCGAAGGGTTGACTTTTGAGGGAGGAGTTTTTACCAATCTTTCTCATGACCATTTGGATTATCATGCTTCATTTGCGGCGTATAGAGATGTTAAAAAATCGTTTTTCGACCAATTGCCGTCTTCGGCATTTGCGTTGGTCAATGCTGATGATAAAAACGGATCGGTGATGTTACAAAACTCCAAAGCCAAGCACTATACTTATGCTTTAAAGAGCTATGCTAATTTCCGAGTTCAGATTCTTGAAAATCAATTTAGAGGGCTTTTGCTCAAAGTAAATGATAACGAAGTCTGGGTAAAGTTAATAGGTAATTTTAATGCTTATAATTTAACGGCTATTTACGGAACTGCCGAACTTTTGGGGCTGGAAATACCAGAAATTCTTCGCCTTATGAGTGCTCTTGAAAATGTCAATGGAAGATTTGAGTATTTCATCTCAAAGTCTAATATCACGACTATTATAGATTATGCACATACACCCGATGCATTGAAAAATGTATTGGAAACTATAAATGCAATTCGCACTAAAAATGAAACTTTAATTACCGTGGTCGGATGTGGTGGCGATCGCGATAAGACCAAGCGTCCAAAAATGGCGCATATCGCTTCTGTTTTGAGTACAAAAGTAGTGTTCACAAGTGACAATCCAAGATCTGAAGATCCAGCGCAAATTATAGCTGAAATGGAAGTGGGGGTTGAACCTCAAAATTATAAAAAAACTATTTCTATTTCTGATAGAAAACAAGCTATTAAAACTGCCTGCCAGCTAGCACAACCCAATGATATCATACTTGTAGCAGGCAAAGGTCATGAAACATATCAGGACATAAATGGTGTAAAAAGTGAGTTCAATGATTATGAAATAACGCAATCGTTTTTAATTCAATTACAAAAATAATATGCTGTACTATTTATTTAAATATTTAGAAGAATCGCACCAATTTCCAGGAGCTTCTCTTTTTGGGTTCATTACTTTTAGAGCAGCAGTAGCGATTATTTTATCATTGCTAATTTCTACAATTTTTGGTAAAAGAATCATTCGTTTTCTTCAAAATCAACAAGTTGGAGAAACTATTCGCGACTTAGGTTTAGAAGGGCAAAAGGAAAAGGCTGGAACACCAACAATGGGTGGTTTGATTATTATTTTGGCAACTTTGATCCCTGTTCTTTTGTTGGCCAAATTAGACAACATCTATATTATTTTATTACTCATTACTACTTTATGGATGGGAGCCATTGGGTTTTTAGACGATTATATTAAGAAATTTAAAAATGACAAAGAAGGTTTAAAAGGAAGATTTAAAGTTTTAGGTCAAGTAGGTTTAGGAATCATTGTGGGGGCAACTTTATTTTTTCATAGTGATGTTACCATTAAAGAAAAAATTCCAACGAGCTTACAGGCTGAATCGGTTTCTGGTCAGCAATCCTCAATTCAATTTTATCCCGAAGCAAAATCGACCAAAACAACCATTCCTTTTGTAAAATCAAATGAATTTGATTACGCCGATTTGATTACTTGGATCCATCCTAGTTTAGAAAAGTATGCATGGGTTGTTTTTATCTTAGTAGTTATTTTTATCATCACAGCAGTTTCAAATGGTGCCAACTTAACAGATGGGATTGATGGATTGGCAGCAGGAACATCCGCTATCATTGTATTGACCTTGGGTATTTTTGCTTGGGTGTCAGGTAACATTATTTTTTCCGACTATTTAAATATCATGTACATCCCTCGGGTAGAAGAAATTACTATTTATATCGCTGCATTTGTAGGGGCATTGATTGGGTTTCTTTGGTACAATACCTATCCAGCGCAAGTATTTATGGGGGATACCGGGAGTTTGACAATAGGCGGAATTATAGCGGTCATTGCGATTGCAGTCCGCAAAGAATGGTTGATACCTGTATTGTGTGGTATCTTTTTAGCAGAAAATTTATCAGTGGTATTGCAAGTAGGTTACTTTAAATATACTAGAAAAAAATATGGAGAAGGTCGACGAATTTTTAAGATGTCGCCTTTGCATCATCACTATCAAAAATCAGGATACCACGAAAGTAAAATTGTAACACGCTTTTGGATAGTAGGAATTTTGTTAGCCATTTTAACCATTGTCACCTTGAAAATTCGCTAGATGAAACGATTGGTGGTTCTTGGTGGAGGCGAAAGTGGTGTTGGTGCCGCCCTTTTGGGAAAAGAAAAAGAGTACAACGTGTTTCTTTCTGATGCTGGAAAGATTGCGAAAACATATAAAGACGTTCTTAGACATAATGAGATTGAATGGGAAGAAGGAACCCATACTACTTCTAAAATTTTAAATGCAGATTTAGTTGTTAAAAGCCCAGGTATACCAGATCATATTCCACTAATTCAAAAATTACACGAAGCCACTATTTCTGTAATTTCTGAAATTGAATTTGCGGCTTTGTTTACCGATGCGAATATCATAGGAATTACAGGTAGTAATGGTAAAACGACAACAACCATGATGGTTCATCACATATTGAATCAGGCAGGACTGGATGTAGCTATCGGCGGAAATATTGGTGATAGTTTTGCCAATCAAGTCTTAAATAAGAATGCCAACTACGTTTTGGAGTTAAGTAGTTTTCAGTTAGATGGTATTGAAAAATTTAGACCACATATTGCTATTATTACCAACATCACTCCTGACCATTTAGACCGCTACGATCATAAGTTTGATAACTATATCGCTTCAAAATTTAGAATCGCTATGAATCAAACTTCCGATGATTATTTGATATATGACGCGGATGATGATGTCATTGTATCCTATATAAATACCCATAAAATTCAATCAACATTAGTGCCCTTTTCACTCACAAAAACAGTAGTAAATGGGGCGTATTTAGAACATAATAATATAATAATAGAATTTAACAATAGAGACATAATTATGCCAACAACAAACTTAGCTTTAGAAGGAAAGCACAACATCAAAAATGCAATGGCTGCAGCGACCGTTGCACATCTATTGAAAATCAGAAAAGCAACGATTAGAGAAAGCCTTGAAGGTTTTCAGGGAGCAGAACACCGCTTGGAACAAGTCCTTACAATCAACAAAGTTCAGTATATAAATGATTCTAAGGCCACCAATGTGAACGCAACTTATTTTGCTTTAGAGAGTATGAATACCCCAACCGTTTGGATTGTTGGAGGAGTAGATAAAGGAAATGATTACACATCTTTATTTCCGTTTATTAATGAAAAAGTCAAAGCGATTATTTGTTTAGGGACAAATAATGACCCCTTATTTAACGCATTTGGTAACATGGTAGACAACATCATAGAAACGCAAAATATGAGTGAAGCTGTTGAAATCGCTTATAAAATTGCCACTGCTGGCGAGGCTGTATTATTGTCTCCTGCTTGTGCAAGTTTTGATTTATTCGAAAATTACGAAGACCGAGGTCAACAATTTAAAGCCGCTGTAAGACAGTTATAATGAAAACAGTATTTGATAACATAAAAGGAGATCGTATTATTTGGGCCATTGCTGCTCTATTGGCAATATTCTCATTTTTACCGGTATACAGTGCGGCAAGTAATTTAGCCTATACTGGAAACGGCAGCAATACTTTTAGTTATTTTATCAAGCATTTTGTGCACCTGTTTTTAGGATTCTCAATTATATATGGAGTACATAAAATTCCATACCGTTATTTTAGGGGGCTCTCTTTGGTGATGATTCCGGTAGTTTTAATATTATTAACGGTGACCATGTTGCAGGGTTCAACCATTGGAGGGGCGAATGCCAGCCGATGGATTCGAGTTCCAATTGTAGGATTTACATTCCAGCCATCTACCTTGGCCTCTTTGGTTCTAATGGTATATGTGGCACGTTATTTATCAAAAATAAATGACAGTCAGGTCACTTTTAAAAATTCGATTCTACCGTTATGGATTCCAGTTTTTATTGTGTTGGTACTGATTCTTCCTGCCAACTTTTCAACGGCAGCACTCATTTTTTCAATGGTGATTTTATTGGCGTTTTTGGGAGGGTATCCATTCAAATATTTATCAATTATTATTGGGTCAGGTCTTATGGTATTGATGCTTTTTGTGTTAACAGCCAAAGCATTTCCTGATTTGATGCCAAATAGAGTCGATACTTGGACAAGTCGTATTTCTAGTTTTATGGATCAGGATGTCACAGTAGAAGATTATCAGATTGAAAAAGCCAAAATAGCCATTGCAACTGGTGGTGTACAGGGCTTAGGTCCAGGAAAAAGCGTTCAAAAAAACTTTTTACCGCAGTCTTCATCTGATTTTATTTTTGCTATTATTATTGAAGAATACGGACTCATTGGAGGTATGTCTTTACTATTTCTGTATTTGTGGTTGTTATTTAGAATCGTAATTGTAGCTCAAAAATCAGAAACAGTTTTTGGAAAATTATTAAGTATTGGCGTTGGGATTCCAATCGTATTTCAAGCCTTAGTAAATATGGGTGTTGCTGTAGAGTTATTCCCTGTGACTGGACAAACATTACCGCTCATAAGTAGTGGAGGAACTTCTATATGGGTAACATGCTTGGCATTAGGAATTGTACTCAGTGTGAGTGCTAAAAGAGATGCTGAAAAAACACAAGAAAATATAGATCAACACCCTTTAGAAATATTAAGCGAAGCACTTTAATGAAGCTATATAAAATCATATTATCAGGTGGAGGAACAGGAGGTCATATATATCCTGCGATAGCCATTGCCAACGAATTAAAGGCACGATTTCCAAAATCGGAGTTTTTATTTGTAGGTGCAAAAGATAAAATGGAAATGCAAAAAGTACCGCAAGCAGGTTACAAAATTACAGGTCTATGGATTGCAGGAATCCAAAGACGATTGACTTTTAAAAATCTATTATTTCCGTTTAAGTTATTGGTCAGTTTATTGAAGTCTACACTAATAATAAACGCTTTTAAACCAGATGTTGTTATTGGAACGGGTGGGTTTGCCAGTGGTCCTTTGTTGCAAGTTGCTACTATGAAAGGAGTACCCACATTAATTCAAGAGCAAAATTCATTTCCTGGAATCACCAATAAATTATTATCTAAAAAAGTCAATAAAGTTTGTGTAGCCTATAAAGGTCTAGAGCAGTTTTTTCCTAAAGAAAAATTGATTTTAACAGGCAACCCTGTGCGTCAAGATTTACTAGATTTAGAGCAGAAATTAGCGGAAGCACACTTATTTTTTAGTTTAGACCCTGGCAAAAAAACATTGTTAGTGTTAGGTGGGAGTTTAGGCGCGCGCCGTATGAATCAGCTTATTGAGTCACAGCTCGACTATTTAGAAGCCTTGGGCATCCAGTTGGTGTGGCAGTGTGGAAAATTATATATGGAAGACTATAATAAGTATAACTCAAACAAGGGCGTTCAAGTGCATGCATTTTTAAATCGAATGGATTTAGCTTATGCCGCAGCAGATGTTGTAATTTCAAGAGCAGGTGCCAGTTCTGTGTCTGAACTTTGTGTGGTCGGAAAACCAGTAATATTTATTCCGTCACCAAATGTGTCAGAAGACCACCAAACCAAAAATGCGATGGCAATTTCAGAAAAAAATGCAGCCTTACTTATAAGCGAGAAAGATTTAGAATCAAATTTTGAAACACAGTTTTCCGAACTTATAGCTTCTGAATCTCAACAGAAAAAATTATCAACAAATATTAAAAAATTAGCCTTAAAACAAGCGACTCAAACCATCGCCGATGAAATTGAAAAGCTATTAAACAAATGAATTTAAAAACCATCCATAACGTATATTTTATTGGCATCGGTGGTGTAGGTATGAGTGCACTTGCAAAATATTTTGTAGCGGACGGTAAAGTTGTTGGAGGTTATGACAAAACACCCACTTTGATTACAGAATCTCTTGTTGATATAGGTGTTGAAATTCAATTTGAAACAGCCACAAGCAATATTGACCAGCGGTTTTTAAACTCAAAAGAAACACTCATTATATTTACGCCTGCTATCTCAGAATCAAATGCAATTTTAAACTATTTTAAAACAAATAATTTTCAAGTTTTAAAACGTTCTGAAGTGTTGGGTCTTGTTACGGAACATACTCAATGTTTGGCAGTTGCAGGAACGCATGGCAAAACAACGACGAGTAGTATTTTAGGGCATTTGATGTATGAGTGCAATGAAAAAGTCACAGCATTTATTGGTGGGATTTCAGAGAACTATCAATCCAACCTGATTCAGAATGGGACTGATATATCCGTGGTTGAAGCGGATGAGTTTGACCGTTCATTTTTAACGCTCAGCCCCGACTTTGCTTGTATTACCTCTATGGATGCGGATCATTTGGATATCTATGATTCTGAGACCGATTTGGTTGATGCATTCAAACAGTTTGCGAAAAAAATCAAACCTTCAGGAAAATTATTCATTCGAAAAGGATTGCCTTTAGAGGGAATTTCCTATGGAGTAAATGACCAAGCAGATTACAATGCTGTTAATGTGCGAATTGAAAATGGATCTTATCACTTTGACCTTCAAACTCCGACGGAATTAATTGAAAATCTAACCTTTCATTTGCCAGGAACACACAACCTTTCCAATGCGGTTGCAGCACTTGCCATGGCCATCGAATTTGGATGTTCTAAGCAGCGTTTAAAAACTGCTTTAAAAGGATATAAAGGAGTCAAAAGACGTTTTACCTATCAAATAAAGACAGACGATTTTGTGTTTATAGATGATTATGCACACCATCCTACAGAAATAAATGCGGTGCATCAAGCCGTACGAGAAATGTATCCAAGCCAAAAAGTGGCGGTTGTGTTTCAGCCGCATCTGTATAGCAGAACAAAAGATTTTGTAGATGATTTTGCATCTAGTTTGTCACAGTTTGATGCTGCTTTTTTATTAGAGATTTACCCAGCAAGAGAGCTTCCTATTTCAGGAATCACATCAAATTGGTTGTTAGAAAAAATTAAAAGTCCGGTCAAAAAATTAATATCGAAATCAGACATTGCGAGTGAAATTATAAAATTAGGATATCCAATATTTATCACCCTTGGGGCAGGCGATATTGGTGTTGAAGTATCAGTATTAAAAGAAAAACTAAGCTATGCGTATTAACTGGAATCTTATCAAAGGAGTGTTGTTGCTAGGATTAGTGGTGTTTTTATATGCCTTTTCTTCCTTCAAAAATAACAGTCGTTCAGTGACTAATTTAGTTGTCCAATTTACGGGAAAAGAGAACGTATATATTACCACAGAAATGGTTAATAAATTGTTAATACAAAATCAAGAACAACTGTATAATTTACCGAAAGATAATTTAGATTTGAAGGAAATGGAGTTTTTACTTGAGTCGAATGACATGATAAAATCGGCACAAGTGTATCTTACTGTAAACGGAGAAGTTAGAGCAAAAATAGAACAAAAACAACCGATTGCAAGAGTCTATTCAGACACTACATTTTATATAGATGAAGATGGTTTGTGGATGCCGTTGTCCCCTCAACATAGTGCGCGTGTCCCATTGATTACTGGAGTTGTGGAAAAAGAAGATTTGAAAGCTGTTTATACGATGTCCTTAAAAGTCTATAAGGATTCTTTTTTAAAAACGTATATAACTGAAATTCATCAAAATCAAAATAAAGAAATAAGTTTAAAAATGAGACTCTTAGATTTTGAAGTTTTAGTAGGAACTCTTGAAAATTTAGACATAAAAATGAAGAATTTAAAAGCATTTTATCAAAAAGCAAAAAAAGATAAAGTGTTAGATATATACAAAAGCGTGAATTTACAATTTGATAATCAAGTTGTTTGCACAAAAAAATAAGTTTATGGAAGCTCAAAACATTTCAGTAGGATTAGATATTGGTACCACAAAAATTGTGGCGATGATTGGTCGTAAAAATGAGTACGACAAATTAGAAATACTCGGGATAGGAAAATCTAAAAGTCTAGGAGTACATAGAGGAGTTGTAAATAATATTACGCAAACCATTCAGTCTATCCAACAAGCTGTTTTGGAGTCAGAAACCAACTCTGGTCTTAAAATTGGAGAAGTTACTGTGGGTATTGCAGGTCAGCACATACGCAGTCTTCAGCATAGCGATTATATTACCCGTGAAAATTCTGAACTCGTTATTAACGAAGAAGATATTGATCGTCTCATCAACCAAGTTCATAAGTTGGTAATGCTTCCCGGAGAAGAAATTATTCACGTATTACCACAAGATTATAAAGTAGATGGCCAAGCAGAAGTTAAAGAACCGATTGGTATGTACGGCGAGCGCCTTGAAGCTAACTTTCATGTTGTAGTTGGTCAGGTTTCTTCCATTCGAAACATTGGTCGTTGTGTGCAAACTGCAGGTTTAAATTTAGAGGGTATCACCTTAGAGCCTTTAGCCTCTGCCAATGCGGTACTTAGTCAAGAAGAGAAAGAAGCAGGTGTTGCTTTAATCGATATAGGAGGTGGGACAACTGATTTAGCGGTTTTTAAAGACGGTATTATTCGACATACGGCAGTCATTCCTTTTGGGGGTAATGTGATTACAGAAGATATCAAAGAAGGGTGCTCGATTATTGAAAAGCAGGCCGAATTATTAAAAATAAAATTCGGATCAGCGTGGCCAGGTGAAAATAAAGAAAATGAAATTGTATCAATTCCTGGGTTGAGAGGGCGTGATCCTAAAGAAATTACGCTTAAAAATTTATCAAAAATAATTCATGCTAGAGTTGTCGAAATTATTGAACAAGTCTATGTAGAAATAAAAAATTACGGACACGAAGAACAAAAGAAAAAACTCATCGCAGGTATTGTATTAACAGGTGGTGGAAGTCAGTTAAAACACTTGAAACAATTAGTAGAATACATCACAGGAATGGATACTAGGGTTGGCTATCCAAACGAGCATTTGGCGGGCGATAGTGACAGCGATATTACGAGTCCTATGTATGCCACGGCAGTTGGACTTGTGATGGATAGTTTGATGCGTCAAGAAAAGAAAATTATTGAAAGTCCAGAAATTGAGGCAGAAGCCGATGATGAGCCAGTGTCAATACCCACTGAAACATCTCGCGACAATCGCAGCTTTTTGGATAAATTAACCGAAAGAGTGAAAGACTTTTTGGATAATGCAGAATAAAATTAATAACCAGTAAAATTAAGTATATGAGCAGCAGTAACGATTTTGGAATCACATTCGATCTCCCAAAAAATCAATCTAACGTCATCAAGGTAATTGGTGTTGGAGGAGGAGGGAGTAATGCTATTAACCACATGTTTAAACAAGGGATTAAAGGGGTCGATTTTGTGATCTGTAATACAGATTCACAAGCTTTGAACAATAGTGGCGTTCCCAATAAAATTCAACTTGGTGTCAACCTAACAGAAGGTCTAGGTGCTGGAGCCAATCCAGATATTGGAGAGCAATCTGCAGTGGAAAGCCTTGAAGACATTCGTGCCATGTTAACGTCCAATACCAAAATGGTGTTTATCACAGCTGGTATGGGGGGTGGAACTGGTACTGGGGCCGCACCAATTATTGCCAAAATGGCGAGAGAAATGGACATCCTCACAGTAGGAATTGTAACGATGCCATTTGAATTTGAAGGTAAAATAAGAAATGCACAAGCCCACCAAGGGATTGAAAAATTTCGAAAAACCGTCGATTCATTAGTGATTATAAACAACAATAAGTTAAGAGAAGTTTATGGTAATTTAGGGTTCAAAGCTGGTTTTTCTAAAGCCGATGAAGTACTCTCTACGGCTGCACGTGGGATTGCAGAAGTTATCACACATCACTACTTGCAGAATATTGATTTACGAGATGCCAAAACAGTGCTGAGTAATAGTGGAACTGCCATTATGGGATCTTCTACATCCTCAGGTCAAAATAGAGCGCAGGAAGCAATTACAACTGCTTTAGATTCTCCATTGCTTAATGATAATAAAATTACAGGAGCCAAAAACGTATTACTGCTCATCGTTTCTGGCGCCCAAGAAATTACCATTGATGAAATAGGGGAAATAAATGATCATATTCAAGCCGAGGCTGGTTACGGTGCTAATATTATCATGGGAGTAGGAGAAGACGAAACTTTAGGAGATGCTATTTCGGTGACCATTATTGCGACAGGATTCGATGTCGATCAACAAAATGACATTACAAATACAGAAGTAAAAAAGGTGGTTCATGCTCTTGAGGACGAACAAACTATGGAACATGATTTAATGCCTTCAGATCCTTTAAATACGCCGTCACCAACAGTAGAAACTAGCCCTGAAAATACAGTGGTATACAGTTTAGAAGAAGATATTACTGATGTTGTTGAGGAAGATTTTAGCGAATCAGATTTAATTCAAACTACAGAGGCTATCAAAAATATAGATGTAGTATTTGAAGAGGTTGATATTGAGACTGAAGACGACGACTTTATTATTAATGAGGTTACCACGATGCATTCTGAAGAAGATAGTTCTGAAATGAACCCAGAAGATCAAACGATGCTAACATTTGACCTTCCAATTTCTAGTAAACCATTGATATCTGAATCTGCTGAAGTAGAAGTATTCACTTTAGAAGAGACAGTCAAGGAAACAGTGAAGGATTCAGTAAAAGATATTGAAGTTAATGATTACATTGAATTGATCCCTGTAAATGAGGTGAATGAAATAGGAGAAACGCGCTATGTTTTGGATGATCACATTGTTTTAGAACAAACAGATCAAAAATATGAAGGTGAAAAGCAAATTACAGAAGTAGATGTAGATGAAGAGATGGTATTTACCAAAGTAACTGTCAAAGAACGTACAGTTACCCCGGAACCTGAAGAAACATCAGATCCTTATGACAGTCCGATTTCTAGAACACTTCGTGAGAGAGCGGATGAAAGACGTCAAAAAATGAAAGCTTTTAATTATAAGTTTAACACCTCAAAAATTGAGGAAATTGAAAAAGAACCCGCCTATAAGCGTCAGGGAGTAAACTTAAATGATGTTGAGCATTCATCAGATGTGCAGTCTTCCAGAACCAGTATAGGACTCGACGATAATGATGAGGTCCAATTGCGTTCAAATAACTCGTATTTGCATGACAACGTTGATTAACGTTTCGCATCATTAAACTTTAAAACTTGGTAAATAAATTCATTTGTCAGGTTTTTTTAATTTTTTAAGAACAAGAGATTTTGTTTTTATTATATTCGTATTCTAATTAAATTTAACCTTATGAGCTTACAAGATTCAGTAATGACCGCACTTAAAACCGCTATGAAATCTAAAGATACAGTAGCACTTACCGCATTAAGGTCGATAAAGTCTGCTATTTTATTGGCGCGAACCAGTGGTTCTGATGCGGAACTGACAGAAGAAGACGAGTTCAAATTATTACAAAAATTAGTAAAGCAACGTCGCGATAGTGCTGCGATATTTACGGAACAAAACCGCTCAGATTTAGCAGAACCTGAATTGGCGGAAGTTGAGGTGATCAATCAGTTTTTACCGCAAATGCTAGACGTTTCTGAAGTTGAAAAAGTCGTGGTTGATACTATTACGTCTTTAGGGGCTTCTGGAATGAAAGACATGGGACGTGTGATGGGTGTAGTGAGTAAAACACTCGCAGGAAAAACCGATGGCAAAACAATATCAACTTTAGTGAAAGCTAAATTGTCTTAAATACAATGGCCCAGTAGTTCAACTGGATAGAATATCAGATTTCGGCTCTGACGGTTGGGGGTTCGAATCCCTTCTGGGTCACG
>Ga0102813_1001074_pt1 | contig 12253 bp, 10 predicted proteins | sample ColrivemetaGS725_FD_84512 | JGI IMG/M metagenome (GOLD analysis project Ga0102813, IMG submission 84512) | Estuarine microbial communities from the Columbia River estuary - Flood tide ETM metaG S.725 | ecosystem: Environmental > Aquatic > Marine > Intertidal zone > Estuary | place: USA: Columbia...
AGAGCTTGGGCAATGTCTGAGTGGCTCATTTCCACCGTTTGGCTATCCGAAAGCTTCACCTTTTCCGAGAGGAAGTTCCACAAACGTTCATCCAATTGACGGAAGGCCACCTCATCCAGTGCATGCAGGGCTTCTTCAAACCGCAATTGGTAACTGCGCAGGACAAATTCAAGCCATTCAGGATGTGTCTTGATCCACGCAGAGGCTGAGGCATTGGGAATACAGACCATTTCGGTTTCTTCTTCGACCACAACTTCCACGGTGACCTTCTTCCCCGTCATGCAGCAGTTGATGGTGCTTGAGCACGTAGATCCTGCTGTTAAGAAGTAGAGAAATAGCTCCCGGTCATGGTCTTCATCCCGACGCATGACGCGCAAATTTCCTTTGAGAATCAACGGCACAAAATCCACCGGCATTCCCGGTTCTGCTATCAGGTCACCACTGGAAAAACGGCAGAAACGCCCGTATTGGGCAATGTCTGCAAGCAATTCGGTGCTCTGAAAGCCGAATTGGGCCTGAATACTCTGGATATGTGCATCCATCATAGGGTTCGGGGTCAATATGCCCATTGAAGGCACGAGGTTATGCTACATGGCTTGTTCAAAACATCTCTGCGGTGCGCTTCGATGTGCCGAATTATACCCCTAATTTAACCCTAAACAGTCGAGACACCATGCCTAAAGCGAGCAAGCCCGTCAAGAAGATATTCGTTCTGGATACCTCCGTCATTTTGTACGATCACCACGCCATCATGAACTTCGAAGAACATGATGTGGCCATCCCCATTCCGGTTTTGGAGGAGTTGGATGAGTTCAAAAAGGGGAGCGATACCAAGAATTTTGAAGCGCGAGAGTTCATTCGCATGCTGGATAAAAAGGCTGCGGATAAACCTTTGACGGATTGGATTGACCTCAATGGTGGAAAACGAGGCAAGTTCCGGGTGATTATGGCCACCCCAAGACTGGATGTGGATGCGACCGAAATTTATGGCAAGGGTAAGAATGACCACAAAATCATCAATGCCGCCCTGTACTTGCAAAAGGAGGAGCCCCATCGTCCTGTCATTCTGGTGACCAAAGACATCAACCTTCGGCTCAAGGCCAAGGCGCTCAACGTGGCGGCCGAAGATTATTTGACGGGCAAAGTGAAGGAGACGGATACGCGCTTCACGGGCCGCGGCGAGATCGATGCCTTCCCCCCGAAAGCGCTGCAAACCCTCTATGAGTCCAAACGGGTGGAACTCGACCCGGCAGCGAAGGCCCATAGCAAACTGGGATTGCAGTCCAACCAATTCTATATTTTAAAATCCGCCCGGTCTTCGGCGTTGGGTTTTTTTCACGGCCAATCCAAGCACATGGAGTTGGTCGAAAAAAGCAGCTATTACGGGATTAAGCCCCGCAACAGTGAGCAGACGTTTGCACTCCACGCCATTATGCATCCGGACATCAAATTGGTGACCCTCACTGGGGTGGCGGGAACGGGAAAGACCCTGCTGGCTCTGGCGGGTTCTTTGGAGCAACGCCGCGACTTCAAGCAAATCTATTTGGCTCGGCCCATCGTCCCCCTGTCTAATCGGGACATCGGATTCTTGCCAGGTGATGCAGAGCAGAAGGTCAATCCCTATATGCAGCCCCTTTGGGACAATTTGAAATTCATCAAAAATCAGTTTGGGGAGCGGGACCGCAACTACAAGCAAATTGATGAGATGGTGGCCAACGAGAAAATTCTGGTAACGCCTTTAGCCTACATCCGAGGCCGATCCTTGTCCAACGTCATTTTTATTGTAGACGAGGCCCAAAACCTGACGCCCCACGAGGTGAAAACCATCATTACCCGGGCGGGGGAAAATTCCAAGTTCATATTCACGGGGGATGTACACCAAATCGACACGCCCTACCTCGATGAGCAGTCCAACGGATTGTCCTACCTGGTGGACCGCTTGAAGGGGCAGGATCTCTATGCCCATGTGACGCTCGAGAAAGGAGAGCGGAGCGAACTTGCCAACTTAGCTAACGACATGCTGTAGAAGAAAAGACCCCGCCAAAGCGGGGTCCTTCCTTTTTTTTTACGCCGAGTTTAAGCTTGGACCCCTGAGAGAGGGCCGCCGGCCAAAATTTCGGGCGTTGCCCCCGCCTCAAAGGTTTTGAAGTTGTCGACAAAACGTTGCGCCAGGTTGGCTGCGGCGAGGTCGTACGCTACTTCGTCGTTCCATTGTCCACGCGCGTTTAGGACCTCTGAGGGAACCCCAGGGCATGCCGTTACGCGTTCAAACCCGAAGACCTCATCTGGGGAGGTTTCCAAGGAGTGACCCTCCAGAGCGGCCGTAATCATTGCGCGAGTGTAGCGGAGTTTAATTCGGGAGCCGACACCATAGCCGCCGCCTACCCAGCCCGTGTTCACGAGCCAGACATGGAGGTCTCCCTGCTGCATGCGTTTCATCAGCATGGAGGCGTAGTCACTGGGATGCAAGGGCATGAACGGAGCCCCAAAACAAGCGGAAAACACTGCTTTGGGTTCAGTGACGCCGGCCTCCGTCCCGGCTACTTTGGCCGTGTATCCGGAAATAAAATGGTAGGCGGCTTGCTCGGGCCCCAACTTTGAGAGTGGAGGAAGGACCCCGTAGGCATCGCAGGTCAAAAAGAACACATTTTTCGGAGCTGGCCCACGCAGCCCGGGGGCGACATGGGTGATGTGCTCGATGGGGTAGGACACCCGAGTGTTCTCGGTAATGGTTTTGTCTGCGTAGTCGGGCACGCCGGCGTCGCTCATGACAATATTTTCCAAAATAGCCCCAGGCTTGATCGCGTTCCAAATGTCCGGTTCTTTCTCTTGAGAGAGGTCAATGACTTTGGCGTAGCAACCGCCTTCAAAGTTGAAGACGGTGCCGTCGGCCGTCCAGCCGTGCTCGTCGTCTCCAATGAGCAGGCGGTGGGGATCTGCCGATAAGGTGGTCTTTCCGGTGCCACTGAGTCCAAAGAATAGGGCCGTATCCCCGTTGTCGCCCAAATTGGCCGAACAGTGCATGGGGAAGGTTTCATGGAATTCTGGGTAGAGAAAGTTGAGTGCAGAGAAAATGCCTTTTTTAATCTCCCCTGTGTACCCCGTACCGCCAATAAGGATCGTCTTCTCGGCAAAACTTAGGATGGCGAAATTGGGCTGGCGCGTTCCGTCCACGGCGGGATCAGCATGAAAGTCTGGGGCGTGCAAAATGGTCCACTCAGGTTCAAAATTCGCCAGCTCTTCCGAGCTGGGCTCAATAAACATATTGAACGCAAACTGATTGTGCTCTGGATACTGATTGATAACCCGAATGGGCAGGCTCAATTGGGGATGGGCCCCGGCTTTTGCGTCGCGGACATAGAGCTTTCTGCCGTCCAAATAGGCGAGTACTTTCTTTTTAAGCGCCTTAAATGTGGCCTCGTCAAAGGGCTTATTCACTTTTCCCCACCAAACGCGGTCGGCGGTTAAGGCATCTTTGACAATGAAGCGATCTTCCGGAGAGCGGCCCGTAAAGGCGCCCGTAGCGATGCTTAACACGCCGTCGGCGGTCAATTGCGCGCGCTGGAGACGCAAGGCTTCTTGCGTTAGAAATTCAGGGGGGGCTTGGTAGACCACGGAGGCCTCCCGCAAGCCAAGGGCCGAAATCCACGAAACAGTGGATGGACTCCCAGAGGTTGGGGTATACATGCGAATTCAATCAAGGGTTAGAGCAAATGTAATTTACCTTCGTCCCCGAAAGTCTCTAAAACCAATCAGTTTTCAACACCCTTTCAGTGAAATCCATCGTTGTCCTAGGTGCTGGTCGCAGCACATCCGCCCTCATTGAATACCTCGCCACCCATTCCGATGCCGCGCAATGGCACCTCCATGTGGTGGACCAAGATGCCGAAACCTTGCAGGCCAAATGTGCGCCATACCCTGCCGTAGAGGCCCACACCGCGGATTTATCCCAAGAGTCTATTCGAAATTCGTGGATTGACCAGGCGGATGTTGTCGTCTCCATGCTCCCGGCGATGATGCATCCGGATGTGGCGCGTACATGCCTTCGGATGGGAAAACACCTCGTTACGGCATCCTACGCGAGCGAAGAAATGAAGGCACTCGATTCGCAGGCGCGCGAAAAAGGCTTGATTTTCCTCAATGAATGTGGGGTCGATCCAGGGATTGACCACATGTCGACGATGGAAATTTTGGAGAAGATTCGCCAAAAAGGAGGGGAAATCACTTCCTATGAGAGTTTTTGTGGTGGAATTCTAGCGCCTGAAAGTCCTAGCAATCCTTGGCAATATAAGTTCACCTGGAACCCGCGCAACGTGGTGATGGCGGGAGCAGGGGGAGCAGTCAAATTCATTCAAGAGGGCCTATACAAGTTCATTCCCTACCACAAGCTCTTCCGTCGCACCGAATTTCTCACTATTCCTGGCTACGGACGATTTGAAGGGTATGCCAACCGCGATTCCCTGAAGTACATCTCGGAGTACGGGTTAGACGGCATCCCCACGATGTATCGGGGAACCCTGCGTCGCCCTGGATTTTGCCGTGCCTGGGATGTTTTTGTCCAACTCGGAGCGACCGATGATAGCTACCGTATGGAAGGCGTGGCACGGATGACCCACCGCAGCTTTATCAACAGTTTCCTGGCCTACCATATATCGGATAGTGTCGAACTTAAGCTGATGCATTACCTACAGATTCCGCAAGATTCGGAGCTGATGGAGATGTTTGAATGGTTGGGGCTTTTCGCTGAGGAGCCCGTGGGTCTTTCGTCAGGTACCCCGGCCCAGGTACTCCAGCATATTTTGGAGAAAAAGTGGACCATGACTTCGGCGGATACCGACATGCTGGTCATGTGGCACCGCATTTATTATACCCTCCAAGGTCAAAAATTCCGTTTGGAGTCCTCCATGGTGTGCAAAGGAAAGTCAGCCCAAAATACGGCGATGGCCTTCACGGTTGGATTGCCAGTGGCCATGGCAACCCGCCTTGTGACCCTCGGCCTGATCCAAGAACGGGGCGTGCTCCTGCCTATGCGGAAAGAAGTGTATGCGCCGATTCTCGCTGAATTGGCGGAGTGGGGCATTCGCTTTGATGAGCGCCTCAGCGAGGTTTGAGCGCGATTAAAGCGTGTAAAGTTCGGGGGGAGCCTCGAGGCGAATATGCTTTTCGGCCTTGTTGACCTCCAAAACAAAGGCCTCAACCAAAGGGATTAAAATCAGATCCTCTTTACTTGGATGCCGGAGAACCAAGAGGGGTTGCCCCGGCCTATCCATCACTTCCTCCACCATTAGTTGGCCTTCAATGGCCGGATCGCTGGCCGTGTAGCCAATGATTTCGTGGTAGTAATATTGATCGTCATCGAGCTCGGGCAAGGCGTCGTCAGGCAAATAGACCGTGCGGCCGACGACGGCATCCACCTGGGCTTCCTCTACAACATCCTCAAGACGAACGATGAATTCGGCGGTGATGTGGCTTCGAATGCTTGAAATAAAGTAGGGGATAGGGGCTCCGGATTCTTCCAAAAAAAGAACATCCAGCGACGCATAGCGTGCTGGATGATCTGATTCGATATGGAGAATTACTTCTCCCTTGTATCCGTGTTTTTTCCGGAGGAATCCGAGTTGGAAATACCCCTCCATCAATCGATTATTCTGCCGTAGCTTCCTCAGAAGCCTCTTCGGTAGCCGGGGCTTCGTCCACTGCTACTTCTTCCGTAGCCGCTTCGGTAGCAGGAGCTTCTTCCGCTACAACTTCTTCAGTGGCCGTTTCGTCAGCAGGAGCTTCTTCCGCCACAACTTCTTCTACAACCTCCTCCGCGACGGGCTCAGGAGCATTCTTCGCAGCAATGGCGGCAGCACGTGCTTCCTTCACAGCGGCCTCTGCTTTGAGGCGCTCTTCTTTCGCGGTCTTCGCAGAAGTGTTCAAGTTTTCAATTTTCGCATCGATGCGGCCTGACTTGTCCGCAGACCATGCCTCAAAACGCGCCTCGGCTTGCTCAGCGGTCAAAGCGCCTTTCTGCACACCCAAAAGGAGGTGCTTCTTCATCATGACGCCCTTGTATTTAAGGATGGCGCGGGCCGTATTGGTGGGTTCGGCGCCTTTCATGATCCAATCCAATGCACGATCGAAATCGAGATCGATGGTGGCGGGGTTGGTATTGGGGTTGTACTGACCTATGTTCTCGATGTACTTACCATCGCGCTTGGCGCGTGCGTCGGCTGCGACGATCGTGAAGATGGGACGACCCTTGCGGCCGTGGCGTTGTAGGCGGATTTTTGTTGCCATGGGTTAATTGTTTTAAAAGAGTCCTAAACTCGGTTAATTAAGGAGGCGCAAAGATAAAACGAATTAGGCAATTCTCGTCAGCAAATCATGCCGACTTAAAATGTGGTGTTTTCCATCGTCGAGGGCAACCAAAAGGGCATTGTGCTCTTTACTCAAAGCTTCAATTCCTTCGAGTAAACTTGCCTTTCCCGGAAGGATGGGGAATGAGGCACCCATGACATGCTTCACGAGGGTTTCCATGCCCAATCCATCTGCAGAGAGGGCCTGAATGATGTGGCTTTCCGTTAAGCTACCCACAAATGTGGCGCCATCGTGTACCGGCAATTGGGAAATGCCATGCCGTTTTAAGGCTACGACCGCATTCATCAAAGGCTCCTCGGGTTGAATGGTAACCAAGGGTAGGTGGGAATGGGAAGAGACCGCCTGGGCCAAATTGCCATTTTCCTCTTTCAGAAACCCGCGTTCACGCATCCAGTCGTCGTTGTAAATCTTTCCGACATAGCGGCTACCGTGGTCATGAAAAAGGACCACACTCACGGCATCTTCAGGCAGGAGGTGCTTCAGCTGGCGCAAGCCTTGCAACGCTGAACCGCAGGAATATCCCAAGAGGAGTCCTTCCTTTTTGGCCAATTCACGCGCCACCAATGCCCCATCTCGGTCCGTCACTTTTTCAAAGCGGTCGATGAGATCAAAGTCTACGTTTTTGGGCAGGATATCTTCACCAATGCCTTCCGTGATGTATCCATAAATCTCCGAAGTGTCAAAGACCCCAGTTTCGTGGTATTTCTTAAATACGGAACCGTAGCTATCCACCCCCCAAATCTGAATGGCGGGATTCTTTTCTTTGAGGTACTTGGCGACCCCGGAAATGGTGCCACCGGTTCCCACACCGACGATGAAATGGGTAATTTTCCCCTCGGTTTGTTCCCAAATTTCTGGCCCCGTGCTTTCATAATGCGCCACCCGATTGCTAAGGTTGTCGTATTGATTGGGGAAGTAGGAATTGGGAATTTCCGAATTGAGGCGGCGCGCCACCGAATAGTAGGAGTCTGGGTGATCCGGCGATACATTGGTTGGGCAGACATAAATTTCTGCACCCAATGCCCGCAGCACATCCATTTTTTCTTTACTCTGCTTGTCGCTGAGCGTACAGATGAGCTTGTAGCCTTTGACGACGGCCGCGAGCGCGAGGCCCATGCCCGTGTTGCCTGAGGTACATTCGATAATCGTTCCGCCAGGTTTGAGTAAGCCGGCTTGCTCGGCGTCCTCCACCATTTTGAGCGCCATGCGGTCCTTGGTACTATGCCCGGGGTTGAAGTATTCCACTTTGGCGTACACGGTACCGGGGATACCTTCTACGGTCTTGTGCAATTTTACCATGGGCGTACGGCCGATGGTTTCTAAGATGTTCTCGAAGACGGACGGAGTTTGGCGGGTTGTGCTCATAGTCCGCAAAGGTAGGGCCTGCAGTTTATTGCCCTTCGTGGTAGGGGGTAGGGCGCAACAGGCTTTTTTGGCCCAACATCAAGGCTCCCTCCGTCTCCAAAACATGTGCCAGGGTAATTTGCTTTAGACTATGGACGGTCGCGTTGCGAACACTCACCAGCGCATCTTGAAGGGCGCAGGTTTCGGGGGATGCACATTCGGCGCAGGGCGCATAAAATCGGTGCGATGCGCAGGGGAGCAGGGCGATGGGACCCTCGAGCACGCGCACAACATCGGCCAGGCAAAGGTCCAAGCCCGCGGCCCCCAAACGGTAGCCCCCGTCACGACCTGATTGACTTTCCACCATGCCTTCTTGCCGGAGGTCGGCGAGGATGCGTTCGAGGAATTTTCGAGACACCTGAAGGGCCTCGGAAATGCGCACCACAGCCACCACACCCTCTCCTTGATGCCGCGCCAAATGCAGCAGCGCGTGAATGCCGTAGGTGGTTTTTCGATTCAGCACGAATTACTTCTTTTTCTTGGTGGGCTTAGCGTACAACTCATTGAGAATGCCTGCTAAACGCACGCCACCCTGAAGTAAACGTTTATTCAATGTGGCGATGTGGTCATAGTTGTAAGAATAGCCCAAAGAGGTCGCCTCCGCCGGCGGATAGATGCCCATTCGAATCGCCTGGGATTCCTGGGCCCAATCGACGACGCTGCTTCTTTGCCATTCACTCACTTCCTCGGCGGTCGCGTGGTCTACCCAGGCCACATACTCCGTGAAACTCAATTGCTGATGGTCAATGAGATCAGAATCCCAAACGCGGTGCAAATTGCTGCTCTCGCCAAACCATTTGATTTTGCGGTCGTTGCCGCCTTTGTCCGTGCCGTTGCCCACGTGCAGGGGTTGGTGTAAATCTCCCACTAAGTGCGCGAGCATTTTTACGGCCATCGCTTCGTCTTCCGCGATTAAAAACGTCTTGGTTTGGATTTCAACTATGAGCTGATTTATCGTCCCAATGACATCTCCTTCTTCGGGATGGTCACACGTTTCATAGGTCAAACCATCGGGGATGGTGCAGTAATGCCAAGGATTCATGTGATTGTACGCACGGTTGGACTTGATGTGGTCCATCCAGTTGGCGCACATAGCGAGTGACTCGTCGCCCAGAATGCCTTGAACGGCCGCCGCAGCTTCCGCGTGGAGGTGGTTTTCCGCAATTTGGCCCACCACACGGTGGCCTGTTTGGCCCCACCCAAAGGCGGAAAGGGGGAGGAGGAGCGTGCCGACGGCCACGCGAGCGAAATGCAACATTTTTAGACGCATTGGATCAGAATTCATTCGTAGCCCATAAAGATACATCGGACCTGCACTCCCTATCTTAGCCGTCAACATTCATTGCTATGGCATACCAAGCACATCCTACGGCCGTCATTGATGAGGGCGCCCAAATAGGCGAGGGGACCAAAATTTGGCATTTCTCGCATATCATGGGCCCTTGCCAGATAGGAAAACACTGCAACTTGGGCCAAAACGTGGTCATCTCACCCGATGTGGTGTTAGGGAACAACGTGAAGGTTCAAAACAATGTGAGCATCTATACGGGCGTCACCTGCGACGACGATGTATTCTTGGGCCCTTCCTGTGTCTTCACTAACGTCGTAAACCCGCGCTCTGGGGTGAATCGTCGAGGTCAATACAGCCGAACCCATGTCGGAGTGGGTGCCAGTATTGGGGCCAATGCCACCATCGTTTGCGGCCATGACATTGGACCCTACGCCTTCATTGGCGCAGGCGCTGTGGTGACTAAAAACATTCCCGCCTATGCCCTGGTGGTCGGGAATCCCTCGAAGCAGATTGGCTGGATGAGCGAGTTTGGCCACCGCTTAGATTTTGATGACCAGGGCCGCGCCCAATGTCCCGAGAGCGGGGAGAGCTATGAACTCATTGACGGCCACGTCCTAAAACGATAATTTTCTCACTGACTACCGATTTTCCCTTGAACCCTTAATTCCATTTACGTTTTGTACCCCATCCACGCCCAAAGCCAACCCGAACTCGATGCGATCCGCGAAGCGGCCCGTGATTTTGCCCTTCAGCACATTGCTCCCCATGTCATGGAGTGGGATGAAGCACAAACCTTTCCGCTTCATGTTTTTCAAGCCATGGGCGAAATGGGCTTCATGGGGATGCTCGTGGATCCCAAATATGGCGGATCCGGGTTGGGGTATGCGGAATACATCACGGTCATCGACGAAATTTCTCAAGTATGCGGGAGCATTGGGCTGTCTTTGGCGGCGCACAATAGCTTGTGCACTCAGCACATCAACCAGTTTGGAACGGAAGACCAAAAAGCCAAATGGCTGCCTCGTTTAGCTACCGGCCAAATAGTGGGCGCTTGGGGCTTGACCGAAACCGGCACGGGAAGTGATGCAGGGGGCATGCACACCACCGCCATCTTGGACGGGGACGAATGGGTCCTGAATGGTTCGAAAAACTTTATCACCCACGCCATCACGGGCGAAGTGGCAGTGGTCATTGCACGCACCGGCGAGAAGGGCGATTCTCACGGAATGTCTGCGTTTGTGGTAGAAAAGGGTACACCGGGCTTCAGCGGCGGAAAAAAGGAGAACAAATTGGGCATGCGCGCCAGCGAGACCGCCTGCTTGTTCTTTGATCAGTGCCGCATTCCCAAAGACAATTTGCTCGGCCAGGTTGGGGAAGGCTTTATTCAGAGCATGAAGATCCTGGATGGAGGACGCATCTCCATCGCTGCGCTGTCACTTGGAATCGCCAAGGGCGCGCGCCACGCGGCGCTTCGATATAGCAAGGAGCGTGAGCAATTTGGCAAGGCTATTAGCCAATTCCAAGCGATTGCCTTTAAGCTCGCGGACATGGACACGGAAATCTATGCATCGGAGTTGATGATACGCCACGCCGGAAGTCTCAAGGATCAAGGGCTCAAAGTCACCAAGGAGTCAGCGATGGCCAAGTATTACGCAAGTGAAGTCGCTGTCCGGGTGGCCAACGAAGGGGTTCAAATCCACGGCGGATATGGTTTCACCAAGGATTACCCGGCCGAAAAATTCTACCGCGACGTCAAGCTTTGCACCATTGGTGAAGGCACGTCGGAAATTCAAAAACTGGTGATTTCCCGCGATATGCTGCGCTCTTAAACGCGCAATCCTTCGCTGAAACCTGCGTTTACTCATTTGCCCTTGACTTTCCTCCAATGAAGGGGTGAGGCACGTAAGTCAAAGTGTTACATTTGACATTGGTATAAAAACACGTATTGTGAAGCACGTTTTTCGAATTTTCGCTTTTCTCCTTTTTGCTCAGTCCGCCTTGGCCTCCCACTACCTCGGTGGAGAAATTACCTGGCGCTGTTTTGACAGCGGTCCGAATGCGGGCAAGTACAAGTTTTACGTCATTCTTTACCGGGAATGTGGAACAGGTGCTTCCACCTTCTTGCCCAATCCCGTCGTCTTGTCGACCAACGCCCCAGGGGGGTCGATTTCCTGTGCGCAGGTGGGCTCCGCTACGGACGTGTCACCCAATTGTTGGGATGGAACCCAAGAAATCAACTGCAACGGCGTGACTTCTGGCCAAGGAGCCGTCGAGGAGCGCCGCTACGAGTCAGGCTATATCACACTCAGTGGTGTGCCGCCTGCTGGGGGCTGGTACTTCACCTTCACGGATTGTTGCCGTCCTTCGATTACAAACTTGACGTCCTCATCGAGTTCGTACACGCTCCGTGCGTACATGTTCCCCTATTCCATTAACGGGGTGCCCCAGAACGCGAACCCTTGCTATGACTCGTCTCCCCGCTTTTTGGAGCCACCCAGGTCCGTCATTTGTTCCGGCTACGAATACACCTATGCCCACAACGCCTTCGACGACGATTTGGATTCAGTCGTGTACAACTGGGCCTATCCTCAGACAACCAACAACGGCACCAATGCATCGTTTACCACGGGATATGCCTTCAACAATCCCTTTCCAAACGGTGGCAACACGGTGAGTTTTAACCAGCAAACTGGGGCGATGACATTCAACCCCTCAGCAGGAGGCTCTTTCGCTTCATGCGTGGAAGTCAGTGCCTACCGTTGCAACCAGAAAATTGCTTCCGTCTACCGCGATATTCCCGTCATCATTCGAACGGACTGTGGGTACAACACACCGCCAACAGTGCAAATCAACAACATTCCCAACTATCCCGCGCTGACCCCCGTGGTCGCTTCCGGCGATACGCTCTACTGGGAAACAACGGTTTATGCAGGTCAGCAGGTGAAGTTTGATCTAGTGTCACAGGATGCCCAATTGTTGCCAAACTTCTTGCCGCAAACGATTGAATTCTCGCCGTCAGGAGGACAATTGGGTGTGCCTTTAAACAACCCGAACTCAGGCTGTTTGAACCCTCCGTGCGCCACCGTCAACCCCAAATCTCCCCAAACATCCTTTACCTCGACGCTGAACAACGAGATTTCTTTTGACTGGATGACGAATTGCAACCACATATCTTACCAAAACAATTCTTGTGGG
>Ga0102813_1001084_pt1 | contig 12186 bp, 19 predicted proteins | sample ColrivemetaGS725_FD_84512 | JGI IMG/M metagenome (GOLD analysis project Ga0102813, IMG submission 84512) | Estuarine microbial communities from the Columbia River estuary - Flood tide ETM metaG S.725 | ecosystem: Environmental > Aquatic > Marine > Intertidal zone > Estuary | place: USA: Columbia...
GCTCTTGGTAATAAGTGGTTTCGATACTTTGATCAGCGTGTTGCCGAGTCTATCACCATGGCAGGTCAACTGGCCATCAAATGGGCAGAGAGGTGTGTAAATAATGAGATGCAAAACATTCTCAAAACAGATGAAGACTATGTCGTCGCAATCGATACCGACTCAGTGTATATTCGCATGGGTGACCTGGTAGATAAGTTTTCTCCCAACAATCCTGTCAAGTTCTTAGATAAGATCTGTCGCGAACACTTTGAGAAATCTCTTGATAAGTCTTATGCTCAGATGGCGACTTCGACTGGTGCTTATATTAATCGCATGGAGATGGGTCGTGAGGTCATCGCAGACCGTGGTATCTGGATGGCGAAGAAACGATACATCCTGAACGTGCACAACAACGAAGGTGTCCAGTACGCAGAACCTAAACTCAAGATGATGGGTATCGAGGCAATCAAGTCGTCGACCCCACAGGTCGTTCGCGACAGATTTAAAGAGATTTTCCGTGTGATTATTGAAGGCACTGAAAATGACACACAATCTTTTATTCGTAATTTCAAAAACGAGTTCAAAAATCTACCGCCCGAAGATGTCTCTTTTCCACGCGGTGTGTCAAATCTAGGTAAATGGCAAGATCGTAAGACTATCTTCAAGAAAGGTACTCCTATTCACGTGCGTGGTGCGTTGTGTTTCAATGCCGCAATCAAAGATGCAGGTCTTCAGAATCGTGTGGAGACTGTAAAGCAGGGTGAGAAAATCAAGTTCTGTTATCTCAAAGTACCTAACCGTCTCGGTCAGAATGTTGTCAGCTATCCACTAAATCTGCCTACAGAACTCGGTCTTCACAAATACATTGATTATGACATGATGTTTGACAAGACGTTTCTAGATCCTCTTGTAGTTATCTTGGACGCTGTCGGTTGGCAATCAGAACCACAGGCATCACTTGAAGACTTTTTTGGTTGACATTCCGATTTAATTGTAGTATAATAGGTACCTATGAAAGATCTAAAAACACCTTTACGATATCCTGGTGGCAAGTCACGAGCAGTAGACTTTCTGTTCTCGCGTGAGAATCTGCCTGTCAAAAACATCAAAGAATATCGTGAACCGTTTCTCGGTGGTGGATCTTGTGCATTTGCATTCACTAAAAAGTTTCCTAACATTCCTGTGCGAGTCAACGACAAGTACTATAATCTGTATTGTTTCTGGTTGATTCTGCAGAAAGAAGGTGAAGCGCTTACTCAGAAACTTCACGATATCAAAGACGAACTACTCAGCGCGTCTGATACCAAACAAGCACACTATGACTATTATCACGTTGTGACAGACGTGCTTGCAAACCCCAAGAATGAGTTTGAGACTGCATGGGCATTCTATATTCTCAATCGGTGTTCATTCTCTGGTCTCACAGAGTTATCTGCGTCATTCTCTAAAGGTTCGTGCTTTGACCACTTTCATCACAGACTGATTGGTAAACTTCCCAAGTATTCGCGACTTATGCAGAACTGGACAATCACAAACGAAGATTACTCTACTATGTTTTGTGATGACCCAGATGTGTTTGTATTTGCTGATCCGCCCTACGATATTGCCACTTTCATTTACGGCAAAGATGGTGACATGCACAACTCTTTTGATCATAAAGATTTCTTTAGATGCACAGACGCGTCTGGTAATATGGTCATGATCACTTACAACTCAAATGACACTCTACAAGAAGCATACAAAAACTGGAATCAAAAGATCTGGGATTTGACTTACACCATGGTGTCAACTGCCTCTTATCGTGAGAATGAGCATAAGAAGAAAGAGTTGCTTATCTGGAATTATCCGACAGAAGAATCTCAAACGCTTGAAGAATTTTTTGTTTGACAAACGCACCCAACATGTGGTATAATACGTCCCATGTATGAATTAACTCTATTCAAAAACCAGTTTGATAACAAGACTCATCGCCGTACGACGTTTATGTCGTGGACGGACTTCGTGATGTGTCTTCGTGATTCTTACACTAAACCTGGAGAGAAAGGTGGATCCAATAGTTCTCCTCTTCTTACTCCTGCTGTGTTCGACGTGGGTACGACGCGTAGTAATCGATCTGTTCTTTATTGGAGTTCTTGGTGTTGCGTTGATGTGGATGATCCTATTGACGGTTGCACTGATATAGAATCCCTAAGAACTTGGTTACAAAGTCAATATGGTCAGTATGACTATGTCGTCTACAACACAGCAAGTAGTACAGAAGATCATCTAAAATTTAGAATCGTATTCCGTCTGGATGAGAATGTTGAAAACACTCGAATCAAATCATTTTGGTATGCACTCAATACAGAACTCGGTGATCTGGGTGACCCACAGACGAAAGATCTTGCACGTATGTACTACGTACCTGCGCAGTACCCCAACGCATACTCTTTCTTTATGGTAAACTCTGGTGGGTCTCCCATGAATGTTTCAGAGTTGATTGCGAAACATCCATATCATGAGAAAACAGGTAATGCTTTTCTGGACAAGCTGCCTATTGAGTTGCAGCAAGCTGTAATACAACATCGCAAGAGCAGCCTAAATAATACCGACTTTAAATGGTCATCATATCGTGATTGTCCATTTTGGCCAAAGAAACTTGCGATAGAGTATCAGATGATCAGTGGAACTGGTTGGTATTCGAAGATGTATCGCATTGCGGTTGCGATTGCAGGTAACGCATACTCTAGAGGGTACCCAATTACCTCTAGACAAATAGAAGAACTGTGTCGAGAGTTTGATCTCGAAACAGGTAATTGGTATGAGAATCGACCTCTTCATGTAGAAGCAGATCGAGCATTAGAATATATTTACAGGAATGGATAAAATGAAAAAAGTATTAGTAACAGGTGCCGCTGGTTTTATTGGATCTCAGTTATCAAAGCGTCTTATGGATCGTGGTCTAAGTGTAAAAGGTATCGACAACTTTAATGATCATCTTTATACTCCTAAACTAAAGAAAGATCGTATGGTACACTTCGGATTAGATATTTGGGGTTGTGATATGCGTGATGAAATAAAACTAGAAGCATTATTACGTGACTTTAATCCAGATACTATAGTTCATTTAGGTGCAATGGCAGGCGTGCGTGACTCTCTCGGCAACGAAAAAAGTTATCACCAGAACAATATTGACGCAACGCAAAACTTGATCGATGTTTGCAAAAAACATTTGCCTGATACTAGAATTCTTTATGCGTCAACTTCATGCATCTATGCTGGCGCTCCAGTGCCATGGGTAGAAGGTAAAGAACATGGTAAGCAGTTGAATGCGTATGGTTACACCAAATGGGCAAACGAGTGTCAGATGCAGTCGTCTGGTCTTAATACTGTCGGTCTGCGTTTCTTCACAGTCTATGGACCATGGGGTCGTCCCGATATGGCGCTGTTTGACTTTACTAAAAATATACTTGACGAAAAAGAAATAACCGTGTATAATTATGGTGATATGAAGCGGGACTTTACTTACGTTGACGATATTTTGGATGGTATTGAGATCGTCTTAGATAACACCGACATCGAGTCTGGTGAGATCTTTAATATTGGTCGTGGTGAGCAAGTCGAGTTGATGGACTTTATTGGTGAAATTGAAAAGAACACTGGTAAGACAGCAATTAAGAATCTTGCACCTAAGCATCCGGCAGACACTAAAGAAACATGGTCAGACACATCTAAACTTGGCGCACTTGGTTATCAACCAAAGGTGAGTATTGCAGAGGGTGTTGAAAGATTTTACGAGTGGTACAAAACATATAATGAGGTGGACTAATGTCTAGAAAAATGCAAAATGGCGAATCTGTAAGATTTTTAATAGGTATTGTGGGTCACGGATTTGTCGGTCAAGCTGTAGAATATGCGTTCATGCATCCTATAGTTGACTTTGCACTATTTGATCCAAAACACAATACAAGTCTAGACGACTTGTCCTATAAAACACTTGATGAGACTCCGACGTGTTTCTTTATCTGTGCACCGACACCTTCGAATGACGATGGTTCTGTCAATTCTTCTATTGTTGAAGAGAGTGCACTTAAGTGTTTACATGAGACAGACGCTCTCGTGATTATTAAGTCAACTATCACACCAGATGCGATTGACAGAATCTATCAACAACTTACGAAAGAACAGATAGATCGTTTTGCTTATAACCCTGAGTTTTTGACAGAGAAAAATGCTAAATCGGATTTCGTCTCTGCAAAGTTTCACGTCATCGGTGGCACTCCTCAAGCAGTTGCGGAAGTTATTGATGTGTATGAAATCTTTAGTGCTTGTGAGTCAAACGACTATCACCGCATGACTGCATACGAAGCGTCGTTTGTGAAATACACAATCAACTCATTCCTATCGACCAAGATCACGTTCTTCAACCAGTTATATGATCTGATTAACATGTATGGTTGTAATTACAATACTGTAGTACGAGCTGCTGGTAAAGATGATCGTGTTGGTTTGGGTCACACTCGTGTTCCAGGGTTTGATGGTAAACGTGGGTTTGGTGGTGCGTGTCTGCCTAAAGACACAAAGGCATTCTTGCGATTCTCTACGTTTGAAGATAATGAGGGTAACGATCATTCATTTGATTTATTAGAGAGAGTACTTGACATCAATAGTGATTATCGTGTACAATATGACCTCGATGAACGTGAAAAAGTTAATAACATTACATTTGTAGATTTTGGAGGCAAAAATGTCGATAATGGACAAACTGAAGAAGAACTCGAAGATAAAGGAGACGGCGACACTTTCCACTAGTAAGTTCTTCACTGAAAAAGATATGGTACCGACCGACGTTCCGATGGTAAACGTCGCGTTGTCGGGATCTGTCGATGGTGGTGTGACACCTGGACTGACTGTCCTCGCTGGACCATCGAAACACTTTAAGACATCATTCGCATTACTTATGGCGGGTGCATATCTTAACGCAAAACCAGACGCAGTCATGTTGTTTTATGACTCAGAGTTTGGTTCACCACAGTCTTACTTTGAACAGTTCGGTATTGACACGAGTCGTGTGTTACACACACCGATCGCAAATGTCGAAGAACTGAAGTTTGATATGATCAACCAGTTAGAACAGTTAGACCGCGAAGATGATGTCATTATTGTCATTGACTCTATCGGTAACCTTGCGTCTAAGAAAGAACTCGAAGATGCACTGAACGAGAAAGGTGTTGCTGACATGTCACGTGCGAAGGCACTGAAAGGTCTGTTCCGTATGTCAACACCATACCTTGCGATGAAGAACATTCCGATGCTTGCAATCAATCACACTTACAAAGAGATTGGTCTGTTTCCAAAAGATGTAGTTAGTGGTGGTACTGGTATCTATTACTCTGCCGACAACATCTGGATCATCGGTCGTCGTCAAGAGAAGCAGGGTACTGAGATCGTTGGTTATGACTTTGTGATCAACGTAGAGAAGTCCCGATATGTCAAAGAGAAGTCTAAGATCCCGATTGGCGTCTCGTGGGAAGGTGGAGTGCAGAAGTACTCTGGTCTTCTTGATGTCGCACTTCTTGGTGGATATGTCGCGAAACCTTCTAATGGATGGTATCAGAAAGTTGACACGTCTACGGGTGAAATGGTCGGTACTAAAGTTCGCACCAAAGACACCTTGAACGCAGAGTTCTGGGAACCTATTTTTGAAACAACTAACTTCGCAGACTTTTTGCAAAAAACCTATAAAATTGGTTATGCCAGCGAGTTGAATGCGGAACTAATCACTGAGATGGAGGAAGCATGAGTGAACTAAATCTAGACAAACCGTCTGAACATCTTGACTACGAGTTAATTTCAGCGTATGATACACAAGGTAATGAATTCTGGAATGTCAGTTTTCTAAGATCGCCATATGAAGATGTGACCATTAGATATAATAATGTTCAGTTAGATGGCACAGAAGGTATGCTAAAGTTTAACTTTGATGTCTTAGAGAATAAAAATCCAGAAAATACACTTGACAATTTAGATATGCAGAAATTCGCTGCGGAGGTGCTTCAAGATATTTTAGCCTCTGCAATTGAAGATAAAACTATTAAATCGCGAGAAGTAAATGACAGAGATCAATCTACAGCAAACGATTCTACGGAATCTACTGACTAACGATTCTTACATGAGAAAGGTTGCCGCCTTTCTCTCACCCGATTACTTTGAAGGGACCTACAATGGTCTCTTTAAAGAATTTACATCCTACATCGCGAAGTTTAACAAACTGCCTACGCTCGAAGCGTTTAAAATTGAAATTGATTCTGAAGATAAATTATCAGATGATCAATATCGTCACGCAATGGAGATACTTCCAGACATCTTCAATTACCGTGCAGAAGATTCTGAATGGTTAGTTGATCGCACTGAGAAGTGGTGTCAAGATCGTGCAGTGTTTAACGCAGTCATGGAGTCGATTGGTATTCTTGATGGTAAGAATAAAACACTTACTAAGAACGCAATCCCAGATATATTGTCCAAGGCACTTGGTGTTTCTTTTGACGCCAACATTGGTCACGATTATCTAGAGAATATTGATTCTCGTTGGGACTTTTATCATCTAGATGAAGAACGTATTGGATTTGATTTAGACTATTTTAATCGTATTACCAAGGGCGGTCTACCAAACAAGACTCTCAATATCGCACTCGCAGGTACAGGTGTCGGTAAGTCGTTGTTCATGTGTCACTGCGCTGGTGCGTCTCTGTCGCAAGGTAAAAATGTTTTGTATATTACTATGGAGATGGCAGAAGAACGCATCGCCGAGCGTATAGACGCAAATCTGTTGAATGTTCCTATCGACCAGTTAGAACATCTGAGTAAAGATATGTTTTCTAATCGTGTTCAGAGTATTGCAGAGAAAACGACTGGTAAACTGATCATCAAAGAATACCCTACGGGCAGTGCACACGCTAACCACTTTCGTGCGTTACTGAATGAACTGAAACTTAAAAAGCAATTCGTGCCAGATATGATCTTCATTGATTATTTGAATATCTGTGCGAGTGCACGTATGAAGGGGATGGGTGGTGCTATTAACTCGTATTCGTATATCAAGTCTATTGCTGAAGAGTTACGTGGTCTTGCCGTGGAATTCGACGTGCCGATCGTGTCTGCAACGCAGACGACTCGTTCTGGTTTCACTAATGATGACGTGGGGTTGGAAGATACGTCCGAGTCTTTTGGACTACCCGCAACCGCAGACTTCATGTTCGCACTTATCTCCAACGACGAACTCAAAGCGAACAACCAGATCCTAGTGAAACAGTTAAAGAATCGATATAATGATTTGAATACATACCAGAGATTTGTCGTGGGTATTGACCGTGCTAAGATGAGATTATTTGACGTTGATCAAAACGACTCACCCCTAAATAAAGAAGTAGATAATGGACCAGCCTTTGATAACTCAAACTCCGGTCAGCGAATCAATACAGAACGTTTCGCCGACTTTACTCTATAGGGAGAGTATAATGGATCCATGGATACACACCGCACTTGCAATGTCGCTTCTGTATTCTTTTTACAGAGTGGGACAAATGCTAGGTAAACAGAACGGAATTGAGTCTACTCTTATATTCTTAATAAATAACGGAGTATGCACTCCAGAAGATCTCCATAAAGTAAATGAACGTATCAATGAAGAAAGATAATACTATTTTTAATTGTAATGTAGTACCTACAGTATTAGAAGGCGATCTTGCTTTTGAAATACCGAATAGACTATTTGATCAACTTAGCTTGAAAGAAGGAGATACTGTTTCTTTCAAACAACAGATTGGAGATAGATACTCCATGATCATTCATCGTAGCAATAAAAGTAATGACTGAAGTAGTAATTCGTAATAAAGGGTTGTTAGAGACTCTTAACAGTTTCTCAGATGAGATGCTGTCTAAACCGTCGTACAACGACGAAAAGTATTGGACCTACCACGAACGCAAGGATGTAGACTTGGGGTCGTACTACACATCTCGTGAGTACCTCGAAGACTGTTTGTCTCGCGGTCGTGATGGTCTGGTTGGCCCGCCCGATAGATACTTCGCACAACCGATTTCAAAGATGGTGCGTGAAGATAAAGAGATGTGGGGTGGATTTATGCAAAAGGTCAAATATGACTTTGCGTCAGAACTTGGCGCACATACGTCCGCTCTACTATCTTACTATCCGCCTGGTGGGTTTGTAGGTTGGCATACTAACTTTGATGCCAATGCGTACCAAGTCTTGTTTACGTGGTCAGAGACCGGAGACGGTTTCTTTGAGTACTATGACAAGAAGAACGACGAGATTGTAAAAATACCAGATGTGCCTGGATGGCAGTGTCGTCACTATTATTTCGGTGCGGGTCATGAAGAAGACCTACACTGTTGGCACGCCGCATACACAGAGTGTCAACGCATTACACTTGCATATAAGTTTGTGAATAATGGTAGTGTAGATAACCCTGAAGATGCGCAGGCACAACAAATGCGTGATATGTTAATTGAAGAGATTGAAAATGAAGAATAATGATGTAGTGACGGTTGTCACAGTAAGTGGAGAATATGTAGGTCGTTTGGAAAGTAATTTGGACGGCATGAATAGTAATGGTACAGTTACTCTCAAAGACCCGCGTATGTTGATTCATGGCGATCAAGGTATCGGTTTTGCACGTGGTGTATGTATGACAAGTAAGGAAAATCCTGAGAAGGTTTGTTTCCAACAGTATGTTCTGTGCACACTAACTAATGATGATTTTTCCGCCGCATGGACAGAAGCAACAAGTGGAGTAAGATTATTATGATAGGTCCAGAAGATAAAAAGAAAGTCGCAGACGCGATTAGAGAGATGTCTGACAGCATGTTGCGTATCGATGCTGAGAAAGAATTAATGAAAGATATCGTAGATGTCACTAACGAGAAGTACGGTGTTGATAAGAAGCACTTCCGTAAACTTGCGACTATCTATCATAAACAAAACATGGAAGAGTCTCGCACAGAGGCTAATGAAGTTTATGAGTTGTATGAGGAACTATTTCAGTAATGTATTCCGACAAGGTTCTAGACCATTACGAGAACCCACGCAACGTGGGGAAGATGGATAAAGAAGACGACAACGTCGGTACTGGCATGGTCGGTGCACCCGCGTGTGGTGACGTTATGCAACTACAGATCTTTGTTGATGATGGTGTCATTCAAGACGCAAAGTTTAAAACTTATGGGTGCGGTTCTGCAATCGCGTCCAGTTCTCTACTCACCGAATGGGTCAAAGGCAAAAGTTTAGATGAGGCAGGTGCAATCAAGAACACCGAGATCGCCAAAGAACTGGCACTTCCACCCGTAAAAATTCACTGCAGTGTTCTCGCAGAAGCTGCGATCAAGGCTGCGATCAAAGACTATAAAGAGAAAAACTAATGTTACTGACCGCAGGATGCAGTTTTGTCTGGGGAGACGAACTTGCTGGGTTTAACACTATTCCACCAACACACTGGAAACATACTTTCACAGACATACTCGCAAAAAAGATGGGAATTGATTATGTCAATCTAGGAAGATGTGGTGCAGGTAATGAACAGATTTTTCGTAACATTACAGATCACTTGCACAACAACCCAGATCAACATATCACACATATGGTTGTTCTTTGGTCTGCTTGGCAGAGATCAGAATGGGTCGAGTACTATCCCTCAAATAAAAAAGAGAAACTCGGTAGAGAATTAGATGTGACTCAGTTCTCAAGTCTCAGAACAAAAAATATTCACACTAAAAAAATCAGAGGAATATTTGACGAATGGTATGGAAGATGTTATGATACACGAACTGATATTATGCACACACTGTCTAAAATGAAGACTATTGAATTGTTATGTGAGACAAAAGGAATAAAGTTGATTCAAGGGACTTTTCATAAAAGAAATTGGTCCAACATTATGGCGGTACTGACCGACGCTGAAATGGATGAATCTAATCCTATACATCCAGATATGCGGATAGATAAAGTGCCTGAGTATAAAGAGTGGTTAGTGACTTCTCTAAGAAAATTGAAAACTACTAGTAGAATAGGTCTAGGTAAAAAAGGTCCAATAACAGACCTCTACTCATTGGGAGTAGAGAACAATGACATTAAAGAGTTTGGTCATCCTGGTGAGAAGACAAACTTACGATATGCAAACTTACTTTTTGAAACGTTTACTAAAATGGAGAATGGAACATTATGATGAATCGCCCTTATCAAGGTAACTTAGTGAAAGAATATATGCAACTGTTAAAAAAGTTTGGTAATGATCCTCGACCATCACGTGTTAAGAAACTAAGACAACTAGAAAGGTACATGGAACGAACCCTCTAGAGGTTTCTATGTTAAGGTTTCTGACCGCACTTGTTTTGATTTCATCTTCAGTTTATGCTGATAACGTCCGTATCGACGCGACAGATGAGATTGAATGTCTTGCACTCAACGTTTACCACGAAGCACGAAGTGAGAGTCTCGCGGGACAGTTCGCTGTCGCTGATGTCGTGATGAACAGAGTTGCACATAAAAGATATCCCAGTACAATATGTGGCGTCGTTAAACAGGCAGTGATGTCTGAGTGGGGCGTAGAAAGGGGTCTCTTCATACCAAAGAAAAACATGTGTCAGTTTAGCTGGTACTGTGACGGTCTGTCAGACGCACCAGTCGAGCAGTACGCGTGGTTACGGGCGAAAGAGATCGCTAAAGATATTAGATCACTCCGTAAGTTTAGAGGGATTACAGAAGGTGCCACGCACTACCATGCGAACTATGTTACGCCCAAATGGAGTTTTCATAAGAGAATGAATCTCATCGGACGTATTGGTGATCACATATTTTATATTGAGGAATAAGATGTTACCTGAACTTGCGATTGCGTTTTCTCTAAATACTACTGCTCTCGAAGATTTCACTCCTTTGGAAACGGATACACAAAGAATCGTAAGGGAGTTATTTGAGAAGTCGTACGAAGAAAAACGATCGATTCTCAAGACAAGAAAGGTAATCGTTCCTATAGAGGAGCGTACAGATTTTGTCGTGAGATTTAAGAATAAAGAGTTCTTATCGGTTGCATACTACTTCGATATATGATATAATAACAATCACAGTGGTATAAGAGGTAAGGACAATGGAAGGATTAACATATCCGTCAACATATTTTCGTGATGGTTCGGTTGATCTTGGTAATGTATACATTGCAATGGACCCGATGGGAACAATTATCGGAGTATACAAATGTCCAGAAATGGCAATTGAGAAATCGATACTGGAAGTACGTAGTGGATTTTTAGATCATAGTGTACATGTTGAGGCATCTGACATTGCTATTTTCGTTGAAGGAGAAAAGGGAAAAGTTGTAATACTTGTTGAAGAAATTCGAGGGTAATACAATAACATATAATACAGTGAACAGTGTCCCGTTCGTCTAGAGGTTAGGACACCGCCCTTTCACGGCGGTAACAGGGGTTCGAGTCCCCTACGGGATACCATATTATTAAAGGAATAGTGAAATGTTTAAGAGTGTCGGATTTGCAATTTATGATCTTTACAGATTTTTCTTTGATTTGAAAATAAACCCATTGAGGCACATTCCGAATGAACTTGTACAGTTTATTCTCATGTTCTACTTGTCAGTGATGTGGTCAGTAGTGTTTACTTTCTGGGCCGGTTACACATGGAAGTATGGCATTTATAGTGTAGGTGGTCACCTTGCAGTGCTTGGTGCATTCTTCATTACCGTTGCTATATTCAGCGATGCTGAGAAAAACGGTCATCTATGGGTCAAGCGGGATAATATATTGCCTAAGGATCGAAGGAGTCTCTGGGATTTGGAAAACGAAGGATAGTAAGATATAAATATACATGATAATATATTCAATGGAGAATATTTCATGTCTACTAACGAGTCTCCTAGTGTAGAGACTAATGAAACTAATGTACAAAACAACCTATCAACTGAATCGGGATACCCAAACATGTCAACAGGAAAAATATTTATAGTTCAAAATGGTTTACTCGTAGAAGGTGACGCGGTTGTCACTGGAAATGTAACGGCCACTTCATTTATCGGCGACGGTTCACAACTCACCGGAATCTCTGGTGGTGGTGGAGGCGGACTAGACTCTGCCGCAGTCACACTACTAGTAGATTCCGACTATGTTGCGGCACGAGCGCCTGCTGGTGGTGGCGGCCTA
>Ga0102813_1001107_pt1 | contig 12082 bp, 10 predicted proteins | sample ColrivemetaGS725_FD_84512 | JGI IMG/M metagenome (GOLD analysis project Ga0102813, IMG submission 84512) | Estuarine microbial communities from the Columbia River estuary - Flood tide ETM metaG S.725 | ecosystem: Environmental > Aquatic > Marine > Intertidal zone > Estuary | place: USA: Columbia...
AGACTCCGGAAAAGCCAACGACCAACGCATGCGCCGCCAAAAATATGCTGATGCCGAACGTAAGCTAAAAAAAGCTGTCGAGGCTGGGGAGCTCAGTGAAGAAGCTGCCAAAAATCGCCGTATGCAATTCCAAAAGCGGCTCTGGCCGGACAAAGAATAAGACGAAACCCTATCTGGCCCTGCCTTAGTCGGCGGGGCCTTCTTTCCAACTTATCCCTCGCCAAACTTCTGCAATTCTGTTCCTACTACTCGTAGTTCCATGAAAGTCATTCCACCTTTGGCCCTTCTCTTCTCCCTCGCCGCTCTTGCCATTTCCCTCATCCGGCAACCCGAACCTTCATCTGAAAAAACCTCTCTCTCAACCGGTCGGCTCGAAGCTAGGATCCGCTCTCTTGAAAACGAACTCGCCGAACTCGCCAATGCGACAAGGCAACCCGTCAACGAATTTCAAGATCCTCTCACCAACCAATCTGACTCCGATTTACCACTCAATTCCACAGGTAATACTCCAACCAAACTCGAACAACAACTCCGTGACCTCGGTGTTATCGAGCATTTCCGGAAACAAAAAGCAAAGCTAGCAGAGGCCCGTTCCATCGTCCTAGACTCCGAACGCGACCAATGGGAAAGAGTAAAAACTCTCTCTTCACTCAAGGAGGGCGGAGAAATCGACGATGAAATCGTTTCCTCCATGATGCCTCTCTGGACCGCTTCACTAGAAGACCCAAAGGGCGGATACCTTCGCTGGCAGCTCCTCGAAAATCTCCGCGGGACGACCAATGGAGAATTCCGGACCAATATTCTTGAGTGGATCGGTGAAGAAGAATCTCCCAAAATGCGCGGCCAGGCACTCGAAACTCTGGCTCCCATGGCAAGTGATCCCAACGTTACCGAATGGCTGGAATACCTCGCCGAAAATGATTCCGAACCACGAATCCAAGAACGCGCGCTTGGGATTCTCGGAAACAACAACGAAGGTAAGTAGGGACAAAACTCTTAGTCCTCCCCTTCTTTTCCAAATTTGACCATAAGAAGACTATCACTCGCCCGCCTTCGCGGTGATCTTCACATGGAAAACTTTGTTGTATTCACCCTTGCGCTTACCAAGACGCATTAGGCCTTCTCCACAAGTCACCCAGCTTTCGTGGTCGCTGATGCGACAAACTCCAGAATTTCCTAGGGTAGCTTGATTTTCAGCGATCAGAACACGCTCCGTGTCTCGCATCACCTGCAAGGTTTCCGGATTGACCTGCGCAATAAAAAGAGGGGCACGATGCCGGAACATGTGGTCGTTCTGAGCGCCCTTGCGAGTGTAGATCAGGAAGAGACCTCCGCCACAGGTCACCCAATGCTGTTGCGTGTTATAACTGCCGAGTGGTAAGCCGTCGTCAAAAGTCCACTCGCGGACCGAGTCAAACTTCAGCCCGTCCTTTGAGCTCGTCACATATGCGGAGTGATCGGCTCGTAGGGTCAGGAAATAGCGGCCTTCAAACTCCGTCAATGAAGGTTCGTAGAGACCACGGTCTCGGGGGATGTTCAGCTCAGTTCCATGTTCGAGATAAGTCAGCGTTTCACCATCAAAGCGACAACGGGCCACCGTGCTGGTATAGTTGTGCTTTTGGACGTCTGCGACGTAACGCACTGGCAGCAGGATCTCACCATTTGGCAAATCCACTCGCTGGTGGTTTCCTGCATTACAAGCGGTGATCTTTCGTCCAGAATGGTCTTTCTCCGGCATAGCGAGAAATTTCATTTCTCCCCAAGTCTTACTCCGGGGATCAGCCACAGCATAGGACACCTTCTCACGTAAGCGCTTCTCTTCGGTCCCCTTTGCAAAGTTAAAAGTCTTTCCAGTAGTGAGGACCATCCCTGACTTAGCGTGCCAGGTCGGCCAAAGATCACCTGGAGAAATCTCAAATCCATCCGCCTCTTTCACACGCTGGAGTGACTTAATGAGCATTGGCTTACTCCATGTCCTTCCACCGTCACGACTGAGTGATTGATAAACGTCATGGAAGTCGTGCGACACGCCCTTGCCTGTCTCCGACATCGTCGTAATCCATAAGGGGTCATCGCCCGGCACAAAGGCGGTGCGCGCCTGCCACCAATCCCACTTATCGGTCCCTTCGATTGAGCCGAGAGTTTCGAATTCAAGAGCTAACGGCTCAAGAGGGTGAGCCGTCACTTGGAGCATGAGACATCCCAAATAGGTGCCCGTGGTGGTCAGAAAAGTATTCAAGATTTCAGGTTTCAAACTCTAATCATGGAGTAAGATCCACTCGAAGAAAGTCGGAAATACTCCAGAAATCGCGATCCCCACTCCAGTCCTTACACTTTCACCGAATGCCCTCTCGGAGTTGTTGGGACCACAAAATTTCTTCGCCAGAGTCACTTACAATCCTACTCTGTCGTGAAACAACTTGCTGGTAATCCCTCGCCATTCACGAGATTTGCACCAAGCGGATTCGAGGCCCAGGCATACCGAGCCTTCGTTGGATTTTTGATGGCATCATGCCAGATTGCGATTTTCTCCCCATCGATCTTGGCCTGAGCCCATTGCCACTTGCCATCAGCACCCGCGATCTCAAAACGTTGCAGAGCTTTTCCGTCGCGCGCTTTTAAACCTGCAGCATGGTCAAACGAAACCACGATCTTGCCATCTCTCTTCTCCATTCCAGAGTAAAGAGGGCCAGAGATCACGATATCCTTCTTTCCGTAATCCTGAACCAAGGCCCAGCGAGCGAGGCGCTCACCAACATCATGTTTATTCTTGGGATGAATATCCCGAGCATCCCCAATGTCATTGATCACGGCCATTCCGCTCTTTGGAATAGATTTTAGCGCGCGGCGCATTTCATCCTGCACAAGCACCCAGTCGCTCTCAGTCCCAGGTTCTGTCGTTGGCTCACGGAAATTAGCTAACTGAACCCAATAAAAAGAAAGATCGTGTCCCCAGCGCTGGCGCCAGTCGCCCACCATACAGCCAAGAAGCTCTTCATAGCTACGTGCGGTCCCACCATTGGCATTGGACTCTCCCTGATACCATATCGCTCCCCGGTTCCCATAACCCACGATTGGAGCAATCATCCCATTATAGATAGTCGATGGCATCGAGGGGTTTTTACCCGGGTCACCCACCTTCCGGGGGCCACGTGGCTTACGGCCCTTCTTGTCCTTTTCCCATTGGGCAAGTTTTTCCTGATATGCCTTCACCTGCTTTTTAAAGTTCTCGTCCACCTTCTTCGAATCATATCCAGCGAGAGCTTTCGCTTTCATTTCGAGAAGCTTCTTTCCAGCCGGTAATTCGCCTAATGCTTCCTCGCTCGTAAAAGCCTGAACCGGCTTTCCTCCCCAAGCGCACTCAATCACTCCAACCGGCACCCCTAATTCTGCACGGAGCTTCTTGGCAAAATAATAGCCGACCGCAGTAAACGATCCGGTATCCTGCGGTTGCGTTGCCTTCCAATTCCCTTGCCAATTTTTTTGCGGTCGATGCTCGGCTACATTCGCCGAAACAAAAACCCGTAACAAAGGATCTTTAGCTTTGGCAATCTCCTCCTTGGCGTTGGCACTTCCCGAAACTCGCCACTCCATATTTGACTGTCCAGAAGCTAACCAAACTTCACCAACCAGAACGTCCTTGATCATCCTCTTCGACCCGGCGGCTTCGACTACCAATTGGCTGCCCTTGGAATTTGCCTTGAGGCCCTTCAGGACGATTTTCCAATCCCCATTTTGATCAGCTCTAGTTCCATGATCTTCTCCAGAAAACGACAATTTTACAGGCGCATTTGGCTCAGTCCAACCCCAGACTTTTGCAGTAGTATCGCGTTGCAATACCATCCCGTCCGAGAAGAAGTTTGGCAGTTTCAATTCGGCCAAAGCGGGGAAGGCCGTCAAAAGGAGGGCAATGTAAACTCGTTTCATATCAAAGAGAGCTTCGATCTTACGTTCCAATTTGCTGCGGTCTTTCCAGATGTCGTCTTGCACTGCATAAAAAGGCGCTCCATCTTCCCGGTATGCGATTTTTCATCGTTTTTTCCACCCTAATAGCCCCACTTTTAAGTGCCACCTTGGTTCCGATGCCACGAGGAATCGTTTTAGGTGAAGGAAAACTGCTTGTAGATGTTCAAACAGCGGTCATTGCCCCTGACTATTTGTCTCCGCAGGCCGTGGTTCTAACTGCCGCTCTGCAAAAAACCACCGGTTATGTGCATCGCTTTCGAACAATCAAACAAGTAGCCCGTCTTCGCTACAAACGCGCGATCAAGCTTAGCTTAGGGAAATTCGAAAAACCGGAATTTTACCGCATCGAGATCACCCCGGAAGGCGCCACCATCCAAGGCGGTGATATCCCCGGCCTCATGCATGGTATCCAGACCATGGCACAGCTTCTTCCCGTTGCCGAAAAGCCCCTACCGAGAGCGCTTATCCCAGCCCAAGTTATTGAAGACTGGCCGGAAAATCCACGCCGTATTTTTCATCTTGATGTCAGCGCCCACCTCTTTCCGACTGATGATCTGAAATCGCTCATCGATTGGCTCTCATTCCACAAGCTCAACGAACTACACCTTCAACTGAACGGAGATCACGGGTGGCGGTTGGAGAGCCTGAAATTTCCCAAGCTCCACAAAATTGGAAGTATTCGAGGATCGACTCCACCTTTCGGTGACCCCACTGGAAGCGACTCGACTGAATATGCCGGCTTCTATTCTCGCGAAAAAATTAAAGAACTGATTGCCCATGCCAATTCCAGGGCCATCAACGTGGTTCCGACATTTACCTTCACAACCGGAGCAACCTCGTTGATCGCCTCATATCCTGCGCTTGGCGATTCTCCTCTCCAAGTCGCCAACACCTGGGAAGATCGACAAGTGGGTGTTTTACAAACCGAATCCACTCTCGAATTCCTTGACGAACTTCTGGCAGAAGTCTCCGAATTATTTCCTGCCGAAACTATTCGAGTTCAGGGTGGCCCGTCAGAATTCCACGACTCTCTTAAAGAAATCACTGTCAGACACCGGAAGAAACTACTTCTCTCCGACAACATCAAGACCACCGACTTCTCGGTCTACTCGCGGCGTAAAGAAGCTGAGCTCCTCCTTGCCGCAAAGCTCGAGGCCGAGGAAGGATTTAACCCCGTTCACAAAGTATACCAATGGCAACCGGCACTACTTTCGCAAGCCAGCCTCCGCACGCGTTACGTTCACGAATTCGCCAAGCTCCAATACCTCGTTTTCCCAAGAATCGCAGCCTTTGCTGAAGCCACCTGGTTGCCAGCCTCAAACCTAAATTACGAAGAATTCAGAACCCGACTCGACTCCCTCGACAAGCGTTATCGGCTCAGCAAGGTCTACGCCTCCCTCGTTTACGACCCACCCGCCAAAAAGGCGATCTATGATACCATCATAACTTCATCAATCGAAGCCCGTGAAGGATACAGTCCGGAGCTCATTTTTGATGGAAAGCTTGATAGTTTCTTTTGGTCCCTTGGCGGCCTAAAAGACAATGACCATCTCACCGTGGAATTCCCATGGCCAGCGACTGGCGAGATGACTGTGAACACTGGAAAGAACGGCATAGGCGTTGGTATTCTCGAATCCGGTATCCTCGAACTTTCGAAAGATGGTAATACTTGGGGCCCTTCTCAGAAATTATTTGAAGGTTCCGCCACCCTTCCAGTTCCGCAGGAAACGCGCTTTGTTCGAGTCCGCGCCACAGCCCCGCAAGACGAACCCCTAATTTTTAGCGAACTTCTTCTAACACCTGTGCTACTTGCTCCTATCCACCAAGAGAAGAGGGAGATCGAACTTCGATTTAACAAGAAGAAGATCGAGCTTACATTTAAAGCAAACTTCAGTAAAAATCCCGCTTTCCGCGACGAAGTCGAAATCGCCAGGAAGATCTTTTTCGAAAACTGGCTTCCGCTTGCTAAACGCATTGGCACAGCCGACTACCCTGACACCCCCCGCACTTTTGAAATCAAATCTGGGGAGCCCGGGAATCTGACCGAGGCCCAAGTGAAAGATTGGGTTCTCAAACGCCTTATCCCACAACTTCAAAATTACCCGGCTAGTTCACCCAATTGGATAGCCACCGGAATGCAAGCCAGGCTACGTGGAGACATCGCAAAAGATCCTGACAAAAGAAAATTTAAAGAGGGTGGTTCACAAACCGCCGCGTTCTTCGATTGGATCGCCAAAACCCATCGGGAAGAATCTCTCATCGCGATCTCACAAGACTGTCGAAACGGCAGCTACCGTGAAACTCGCTGGAAGCTCTTTACAAGAAAAAGCCTAGCCCAGCTGGCGACACTTTATCAGGCGGCACCCTAGAGGAATTTAAGGTCCTCAGGACCCTCCCCATGAATCTTATATCCGTAGAGTTGATAGAGGAAATTGTAAGCCTCGCTCTGACTAAACCAAGTTATCATCAAGCGTTGGGCAAGGTGTGGCCTTCACGATAATGTTCACGATCAAGTTTAGTCGCAGCAGCTCCAAATTCGCCCGTAAACTTTTTGCCATCAGTAGTCAGAGGCGCCCCCAATCCAGGCTTGGTCGCGCCAATGCCATTAGCCTCAAAATGAGCCATCATGCGATCAACAGCATCAGCAACCTTCGCTCGCCCTTTTAAGGACGCCTTAATTTGCTCTGCCGGAAGTTCCTTCCCAAGTGACAAGGCATGTGCCCCGATATGCGCGAGCGCAGCTGAATAATGACCATTCGCGGCATTATGAAGTGCGCTCTGTTTCCCATTTAGGCAAGCCTCAAAGAAGTTGTGGATATGATTCTGTCCACCTTTAAATTCCTTAACCAATTTGCCATCTTTATCGACAATCTTACAGCTAGCTCCATGTCCTCCAAGAAGAGAACCTCCCTCATACTCAATGACATTTCCAATCGTCACTCCGCGATAATTCGGCATACCATTTTTCCAGTTGAGACCTTTTTTGGGTAACCCTCGGACTTCGAATAAAATCGGGGCTGGCTTCTGATCCACGTAAAGGATCTGCGTATTCGCGGTATCGCCATCGTCATCGTAACCGTAACGACCACCGATACTCAAAATTGCTGGGGGAAGCTCCATTGGGTCACCCAGAGCCCAGCGGCACACATCAAGCTGATGGGGGCCCTGGTTGCCAAGATCTCCGTTGCCATACGGTGACTGCCAGTGCCAATCGTAATGAAACTGGTTGCGGCGTATTGGTAGCACTTTCCGCGGCCCAGACCACAAATCGTAGTTTACCGTCTTCGGTGCCTCGACCGGGGCCCCAACCTTCCCGATCGACTTACGCGGTTTGTAACAAAACCCTCTGGCCAAGGTTAACTTGCCAAAGTTCCCCTCCTTTAGCCACGCAAAGGCCTCGGCCCAGCAGGTCTCCGACCGGCGCTGAAATCCGTGTTGAATGACCGTCCCATATTTCGCTTGTCCATCAGCCAGCTTCTGACCTTCCCAGACATTGTGGGAAACTGGCTTCTCCGTGTAGGCGTGTTTCCCATTTGCGGCTGCAGTCAATGCAATCACGGTGTGGGTATGGTTTGTCGTTGCAATACAAACCGCATCGACATTCTCGTCCTCGCACACTTTCCGATAGTCTGAATAAGTTTTCAAACCTGTGATCTTATGTCGCTTCTCCATCTCCACCACCCGACGCTTCAGTTGATCGGAATCGATGTCGCACAAGCCCACGAGACGGGCTTTTTTGTGAGAAATCACCGCGTTGATATGATTCGAGCCACGGCCTTTGACACCAATCACCACTACACGAAGTTCCCCATTGGAACCTGCCGCTTTGGCGAAGGGAGAAAGAAGAGAATAAGTGCCCGCAAAGGCCGAAGATCTAAGAAGCTTACGACGATTCATCATTCAGTTTAGAAATACGAAGATAAGGTGGCTAGCTTGTCATTATTTTGGTCCTGCGATGGTTTTGTTCCAATAGATAACAACATTCTTTGTCGCCCGCCCCGCAGCGACCAAATCAAGGTCACCATCACCATCGAGGTCGGCTGCCTTCATGTCCTCGCAAGCCATCGTATTATCGTCGATCACAGCATGTTGTTTCCACTCGCTACCCTCTTTGTTTGACGCCACATAAAGACGAATCCCAACCTTCTTGTCTTCCCCCGTTTTTTGACGCAACCCTGCCACCACCTGATCATAGCCAAGGCCCAAAAAATCTCCCGTGACTAAAGCATGTCCCTGGCTCAAACCATTATCAATCACAACCCGATTTTGTGACCAAAGCCCACTCTTAGCCTCGGGGTTGATCACCACTTCGTTTCCGTGCATCGGCTCAATCGAGGTAATGAACCGCTTCCCATTTGGAAGTTTACCAAGCCGCACTTCACCCGCGCCTTTCTCGGTCATCTGGCGCGCGGTCCACTGATTTTTTCCTGCCGGATAAAGTAAATGCACCCCTTCCTTGCATGCCACCAGAATACTCTCATTTCCCGAACGATCCCACTTAACCGGATCAAAGTTGTGTGCCAAATGAAACCCCTTGTGAATGAGAAAAGTCTTCCAATCTTCCTCCGGGCGATACCCTAAAAAATTAATCCCTTCACCTTCTCCGCTCACATTCCTGGGACCATGCAATGGCAACACCGCGAGGAAATTTTTTCCTCCTTGTTCTCCTACCCAATGCATCCGGTGAACCGTCGGCTCACGATGTAATTCCGTCGCCCCTCGCTTCGCAAAACAATCCGCCGACCCATTGAGCGAGAACACTGCGCCACTTGTTTTGGTATCACCTGGATTCCATTCCGCGCCCACCGCAACCTCCGCCTTATTGTCGCCATCCAAATCCTTCGCACAAAGGCAGACATGATCTTTCTTCGTCAGTTTCCCCGTGAGCTCACACATCTCCCAGTTAGGACCCCGATACGCAACCGTCCGATCCGAGTCTGCCAACAAAATATCCACCTTCCCATCTCCGTCAACATCCGCCACCGCCAGCCCATAACCGACCTTGATCTTATCATCGATCACCTGTGCCTCAAAAGCTGCTTCCGGCAAAGCAAATCCCGAAAGGATCAAACCTACTGATAACATTGTAATTTTTATCATCGCTCCACTTATCACAATGCAGTTCGTATCTGAACGAATTTCGATACCTCTCTACTTATTCGTATGATTTAAAAACAAAAAACCCGACTGAAATCAGCCGGGTTGTCTAAAAGGAAACGAATTTAATTCGAAAATCCCATTAATTATTCACCAATCTCAAGCTCCTCAGCGTCGTCCTCAAGACCATAAATCGCATCAAGCTTGTCTGACATTTCCTTCATTTGCGGATTATTCAGCGCCTCCATAAGAACAGCTCCGATGGCTTCTGCATCAGGATTTTCAGCCATCATTTGAAACATTTTTTGGCCGATTGCTTGGCCTTTACCTTCAAAGCCTTCTTTGATTGCTTTCATTGCTTCCTTTTCTTCGTCGGTCGGAGAATCAAGAGCCTCAGCCGCGGCAAGGACTTCTTTCAAAGTTGCATTGGCTCCTTCCATCGTTTTTACAAAAGCTTCGGCCGACTTCACGTCGGTAATTGACCCCATGCCCTCCATGATACCTGTCATAGCCTTAGCGACCTTGGCTCCGAGATCAGAATGGCTGGCTGATGCTTGTGGTTCGGCGGCTGGCTCAGGTGCTGGTGCTGGTGCTGGTGCTGGTGCTGGTGCTGGTGCTGGTGCTGGTGCTGGTGCTGGTGCTGGCTCAGGAGCTGGCGCTGGTGCGGGCGCTGGTGCGGGCGCTGCTTCTTCGGCAGGTGCTTCTTCGGCAGGTGCTTCTTCGGCAGGTGCTTCTTCGGCAGGTGCTTCCTCGTTGTCTCCACAGGAAACAATGCTGAAAGGGAGTAAAATTACAGCGGCAAATGGAAATATCGTCTTCAGTTTCATTAGTCTAATTTTTTGATTTCGTGACGACCTTACACGAAATTGAAAATTTCTACGAACATAAAAACTGATCCTGAAACTTGTCAACAGGAGGCTGGTCGGCCAGACGCCCGGTCTCTCATAGACCTTATTTGGAGCCCGGATGAAATACCCCGCCTCTATTTTCTGAACGGCCATCCAAAGAAAATGGCGACTGTTTCCAGTCGCCATTTTTAAAATTTGAAATCAACGATAAAAGTTACAAGCGCTTGCGCTTGAGCTTGAGCATTGCTTCTGATTTAGCAATTGCAGCCTGAAGGGCTGCCATTTCATCGTGGTCGACGTTCTCACCAGCCAGCGCTTCTTGCGCCCGCTTCATAGCCTCCTCAACTTTTGCCTCATCAATCGCGTCTTCACCAATCGCCAAATCAATTAGGACCGACACCTTATCGTCAGACACTTCAACGAATCCTTCACCAACCGCAAGCTCTTCGGTCTTACCGTCCTTCTTGTAATGAAGCTCTCCGGGGGAGAGTGGTGCTACCAAAGCAGCGTGCATGTCCAAAACTCCCATCTCGCCTTCGCTTCCGGGAAGATAAACATCATCAACAGTATCAGAGAAAATAGTTTTCTCCGGAGTTACAATGTCGAGTTGGAAAGACATGGATTTAGGATTTAGGATTCTAAAGTTGAGGAATAACCAAACAAAACGCCTTAGCCTTTATCGACTGAGTCGATACCCGCCTTCATGTAGAAGTTAGACTCCGGAACATTGTCGTGCTTTCCGTCGAGAATCTCGGCGAAACCCTTCACGGTATCTTCAATAGAGCAAAGCACCCCGGGAACGTTGGTGAAGACCTCCGCAACGTGGAAGGGCTGAGTCAAGAAACGCTGGATCTTACGAGCGCGGAAAACTGAGAGCTTGTCCTCGTCAGAAAGTTCGTCCATTCCAAGGATCGCAATGATATCTTGGAGATCTTTGTAGCGCTGAAGCACAAGCTGGACGCCACGAGCAACCTTGTAGTGCTCTTCGCCTACAATCTCCGGAGAAAGTGCTGCTGAGGTGGAAGCGAGTGGGTCCACCGCAGGGAAGAGAGCCTGCTCAGCAAGAGAACGCTCAAGCACCACCGTTGCATCAAGGTGAGCAAAGGTGTTAGCGGGAGCAGGGTCAGTCAAGTCATCCGCAGGAACGTAAACAGCCTGAATTGAAGTAATTGATCCCTTCTTAGTTGAAGTGATTCGCTCCTGAAGTCCGGCCATTTCCTCGGCAAGAGTCGGCTGATAACCCACCGCCGAAGGGGTACGTCCAAGAAGTGCTGACACCTCAGAACCGGCCTGAGAGAAACGGAAAATGTTATCAACGAAGAGGAGAACGTCAGAATTATCCTCGTCACGAAAGTGCTCAGCCATTGTGAGAGCAGAAAGCGCTACACGGAGACGGGCGCCCGGAGGCTCGTTCATTTGGCCGTAGCAAAGTGCCACCTTAGACCCTTCGGCGAGAACAGGATTTCCATTCTCATCAATCTTGGGATGCCCATTTGAATCTTTTTCGCAGGAAATAACGCCAGACTCAATCATCTCCCAGTAGAGGTCGTTACCCTCACGAGTTCGCTCACCCACTCCAGCGAAAACGGAATAACCACCGTGCGCCTTTGCGATGTTGTTGATGAGCTCCATGATGACCACAGTCTTACCCACACCAGCACCACCAAACATACCGCCCTTACCACCCTTGAGGAGTGGGCAGATTAGGTCGATGACCTTAATTCCAGTCGGAAGAACCTCAGCTGAAGAAGCCTGCTCTTCAAGAGTGGGCGCCGCGCGGTGAATTGGGGAACGCATGTTCTCGTCTTCAAGATCCAATGAATTTTCATCCACCACATCACCAGTCACGTTAAAAATACGACCAAGAATCTGCTTACCGACAGGAACCGCAATCGGCTTGCCAGTGTTAGCGACACTTAAGCCCCGCTTGAGACCTTCCGTGGTGCTCATAGCAACTCCGCGGACCCAGCCGTCACCCAAGTGCTGCTGGACTTCGAGAACGAGCTTAGTATCTTCTCCGAAGAGTTGGTAGTGCACCTCTAGGGCATTGTAGATTTCTGGCAGCTGGTCAGCGGCCGAGAAGTCAACGTCAACGACGGCGCCGATGACCTGAACGATGGTTCCTTGGTTACTCATGGTGGAAAAGTGGTGAGATTGATGTGGTTCGTTTA
>Ga0102813_1001133_pt1 | contig 11983 bp, 9 predicted proteins | sample ColrivemetaGS725_FD_84512 | JGI IMG/M metagenome (GOLD analysis project Ga0102813, IMG submission 84512) | Estuarine microbial communities from the Columbia River estuary - Flood tide ETM metaG S.725 | ecosystem: Environmental > Aquatic > Marine > Intertidal zone > Estuary | place: USA: Columbia...
AGTCCATTATGGTTGTTACTAAGGACAGTAAAGCCGCCGATCTTAAATGGCATGGATGATGTGGAAAATGTGCCTACGCTGGCGTTTGTGCCTGTGCCTACCTCTACGTTGTCTTGATACATCCTTAGCGTTGTGCCGTCCCATGTAAAAACGAAATGATACCATTGAGACAAATTTACCGTTGTCGGCGAGTTTGAGTTAAAAGCCACATCCCCAGTCGAATCAAAAACCTCACCAAATGCCAAATCATCACTGCCAGAATAGTTCCGATATACGGTGAGATTTGCTAATTTAGGAACTGATCCTGCGTTGTTCCAAGCAAAAAAGGAGTTGGCGGTCGATGAGTAGGCATCAAGATACGCCCACATTGACATGCTGATGTTGGTATTACTCGCCCCGTCCCATGCATGACTGCCGCCAGTGAGTCGGTGTGGGGTTGCTCCCAAGTCGCAGACAGTTCTGCTTACCGTGCCTACCGTTGATGTCGTGGTCGTGACAGTGGTGGTTGAAGGAACGGAAGAAACATTTTCCTCAGTCAAGTTTGCCCATCCTCCTGTGCCTTGGTCTGCCCATGTGTTATCATCGTCAAGATCCCACCAGTGAAGCGGGAGAGTTACCCCGCTGCCTGCTGCCGTGAAGCGATATGGGTTTATGATCATTTAGCTATGAAATTGAGTGTAGCACGCTAGTCCATATTGCAGCACATCGGCTTGATATTGCGCTACTGTCAACGCGTGCGTGTCTCCAAGTGCGTCCTTAATCATTACCATCTCAGTGTCTGCCATGCCCGCCTTGTCGATCAGCAGTGTCATGGATGAAAACGCGGCCTGGGATGCCTCGTCGCTTTTCCACTTGATGCCGTTGATCTCAACGTGTGCTGGTGTGCGCTCTGCAATTTCCTCCGCAGTCAGTGCCACGCTTGACCAGCTACGTGTGGCTGTCTTGGCTACGGTGTCGTAATTGATAGCATCCTCGACGAGTTTGTGCGTCATGTTGTCGATCGTCGGCTTTGCCTCGGTGACTTCCAGTAGAAGAACCAAATTGGCAGGCATTCCTACTGGGTCGCTCACACCGTCAGCGGTTGGCCAAGGTCTGCCCGTTGCCTCTGCTGTGCTGGTGTCTGTATTGTAAACTGTGTATCTGTTTGCCATGATATTATGCTCTTGTGCCGATGATCCAAATTTTAAGCCCTGCACCGGCTATGGTGCTGCCGATTTGGTCTATGTCGATGCTGATTTCTGCATCGTCAGCAAGTGCCGTGTCGGTCACTCCTGGTGCGGTTGCTGCTGTTGTTGATGTCTTCTCGGTTGCATCAATCGAAAGCTTATTTGTGGTCATGATGCTTGTGCCTCCATCGTTAATATCAACAATGATGTTTGCCCCTGTGGGTGCTGTGGTCACCGTTGCTCTGACGTCTGTGACTGTCATGGCGTATGGCATACGGAACGTGCCTTTAGCTGTGCCTGTAGTCAGTGCTGTTGTCTCATCACTTACCGCAATGCCAAGCTCTGCAACCACGTTGCCTGCGCCGCCACCTCCTGCCGAGCCAACTTCGCCAAGCTTGCCCGCTTCGATGAACTGGGCCTGCGTTGTATCGCTCAAGTCGGTTGTGCCTTTCTTGACGACAAGCCAGCCTCTGAGCAAGCCATTGGCTGCAATGCTTGGTTCTGTGATGTATGCCTCTGATGCAATGCCAGCGATGGCTGCATCTTTGGAGATAAAGTCTTCAACGCCTAGCTGAATCTTAACATTGTTGGAAACGAATGAGTAAATGCGCTGCACTGACCAGCGGTTATTGGTGACCGCTGTTGTGCCTCCTGCACCATCGTCGAGAACGTCGGGTGTGATAGCTGTGCCAGTCACACCATTTGAGCCATCAGAATACCTATACTGGAACGTGAGCGCAGACAACACGGCCAGAGTCTTGATGTGCGGGTTTGTTGCGGATGTATCGTAGTTACTGCCTGTGGCAAATATCTCACCAACTGACTTGTTGATATTTAAGTTTGCCCCGTTGGCTGAATAGACGTTGCCGCTGACGTTGATGAAGCCCAGCGCATCGGCTAGGTCATACACGCTGCTGTGAGGATTAAACGCCACAACCTGCTCGTTGTTGACAGCGTCCACTGTCGCCTTGTCAACGTGGACAATGACGCCGAGACAAATCTCAGAGCGTCGAGAACTTGGTGAGCATGGGCTGGTCATCTCTACCACGTTGCCTGCCGAGTCAATGCTGACCCATGTCAGCAAACTTGTCGCAATATTGGTCGGTGTAATGTTGCTCTTGCCGCTCCATGATACGTCAGTAATTGCGCCTGTCTCGTCTACGATGATGCCTGTGCCGTCTGAGATCGAATACTCAGTTGCACCCGCTCCAGTTGACAGAACGCCACCAGTGAGAACGCCTGTGCTTGCTGCCACGTTGTCAGTGATGTCGCTGATAACGTGAGAGTGTCCTGGCTGGCTGGCTGAGTCGGCAAGGTCAAGAGATGCGTTCACGCTGGCGTCAAGCTTCGTCTCATCGATGCTTGATGCAATCAATGAGGCTGTGATGTCCTGCCCTGCAAGTGTCAAGTCAATCTCTGCTGAGTCGCTGACTGTGACTGCTGCGTGACTTGCTGCCGTGTTGGCTTCGATAGCCGTGATGTGTGCCGCCGTTGCCAGTCCTTTGACTAGGTTGGTGGCGCTTTGTATATCATCCGAGCCATCGGTGTGACTAGCGGCGTGGCTTGTTGGCGTGCGTGCGTCGCTTAGTCTGCTGTCACCGGTGTCGATGAGCGTGGCGTCAGTTACCACCGTGTTAAGCTCGGCTAACGTGTCGATGGCAGTAGTCTGAACATATCCGCTCAAGTCTTGGTCGCCAGTATTAGTTCCGCTTTGTTGTCCTAAAAGTGTCTGTTGTGCGTCCGTGAACGAGTTGGCATCAGCACTGGTAATAAGTGCAATGCCGTCAGCGGTTGCGTCGGTGATGTCTGCCGCGGCAATAGTCCCACCTGCTGAATCTGCCGCCTCCCATTCGCCGCTTGTTGAGTTGAAGGTAATTACTTGAGCGTTTGTCGCTCCGTCTTGGTTAATGTCGCTGAGGTTGTGTGTGTGTGATGCTGATGCCGCTCCTAAGTTGGTGAGTGCAGTTGGTGCATCAGCTACGTCGCTGAGATTGTTGGTGCTGAGAAGGTCACCTGTGCCGGCTGCTGTGATCGGCACCCACTCCGAACCGTTCCACGATGGCACCTGCCCAGTTGTCGCACCACTCTGATTGATGTGGTCGAGGTCAATAGTTGCGTATCCTGGCAATGGTGTTGTGCCAGGCACAGTGTCTGGGATAACGTCTTGTTTTACTGTGACGGGAACTTGCAAAACTGTCTCGCCTGCCACGTCCGCTGTCGTCCAGCGCACCACTTCCAGTGTGGCTTCCACTGATGTCTCATCGTCTAAGAGTGTGAGAATCTCGGTGACGTGCAAGTCAAGTGTGCCTGTCTTGCCCACTCTGCTGGTGATGTTGTCAAGGTTGACTGTGATGGCCCCGACGTCTGCGAGCGATGAATCAAACTCGATACGATAGTCTGTAGGGTTGCCAGTGACTTCCACACTGTCTGCGGTGATGCTCGCCAGTGCTTCCACTGCGTCTGTGATCTCTTCCAGCGATGCGTCGAGGCACAGTGGCGTGGTCGTCTCGCCAGCGATGGTAAGTGTATAGTTGCCTTTTACTGCGTCGAGTATCTGCACACGCTGAATCTCGTTCGTCGTGTTTAATACTCCTGTGCGGATCTCTGTGATGACTGAGCTAGCTGCTGCCAGGTCTGCGGTCAGTTCGATGTATGCGCTTGGAGTCGCGTCCTCTAAGCTGCCAACGCCTACGCGGATGCTTTGCCCTGTGAGTGCCACGCTCTTCCACGGGTAGCCTGCGCTGTCGTTGTTCGCCTCGACAAGCTGCACGTTGACCGTTGGCTGATCGCCGAAGACAATGCTCGGTGGGGTGCTCGCCTCGGTGCTGAAATAGTCAGCGATTAAACGCCGACTCTGGATGTCAATTATGAAGTTGTAGTCGCTCATTAAGAGAAGTTAAGGTCGAAAGTTCCGTAGTAGTTGGTGCCATCGAAAAAGAATCTGATGACATCAACGGCGTTTGCCGCAGTTGTTAATGTTGGCGCTGTGCCACCAGACCACTTGACTGCTGCTGGCCAAGTTACTGTTCTGCTGCCTGTCGCGTCTTGTGTTAACTTCAACACAAGCAATCCTGCATTTGATGGGTTTGCCGTAAACGCAAAAAAGGCGTTTGATGCTCCAAAAGTCATTGCTGCGAAGTTTCCAGATGTCCAGTCGATATCTGTATTGCCTGGACCGCCAGCTGGCGTTACAGACTTCAATGTTCCACCAATGGAGTTAGCTCCAAGATCAAGCTCCCCAGTCATTGGCACGGTGCCATCTGCTAGGAAGTCACCAGAGCCGCCAGCTGCTGCTGCCCACTTCAAACCAGTGGCTTCTGCTGAGTCTGCGGTGAGGACAAAGTCATTAGCTCCGACTGGGAGCCGTGCGTCAACTGTGCTAAATCCGTAAAGGTCGCCCTTTGTTGTGAGTGGTGAAGAGCCTCCAGCAACTGACTGCCATGAGCAAGTCCCGTCTCCGTCTTCGCGTAGATACTTTGTGCCACCAGTCTCGCCTGTTGAAAGAATTGCCGTGCCTTCTGGTGTGCCACTTGGCGCGGCTACCCATGAACAAGAGTTGTCACCATCGGCTTGCAAGAGCTTGCCGACTGTCTCGCCTGTTGAAAGAACTGCTGTGCCTTCTGGTGTGCCGCCAAGTCCTGTGTAGCTTGCCAGTGTGGCGGGCGTCACTGCTCGGTCTGTATCCGTGCCTGTGTTGACCTCTGCCTGTGTGGCTAGTTCGACAACGCCGGCAACTGTTTCAGATGCTGGTATTATGTCGCGGCTTACAACCACCCAATCAGCTTCGGTCGTTGCTGTGGCGTTTTCTTGGATGATTACGTCTCCGACCTCAAGGGCTGTTGACCAGAATGATGCGACGCCTGTGCCTGCGACTGTGACAACGTAAGTGCCGCCAACGTCACCGTCGGTCGGGTCTGTAGTGTTGGCGTCATACGAACCGAGGAACACCATTGACGAGCCAAGCCCTGCAATCTGTGTGTCAACATATGCCTTGACTGACTGCTGTGATGGCACCTTCTCTGCGTCGTTCTCTGAGAGTGTGTCGGTGTCTAAGAACCAGCCGTTGCCTGTAAGGTTTGTGTCGGCGTTGAGCGTGACTGCTGTGCCGAGATCGGTGATGTCGCTCTCAGTGTGCGTGTGTGAAGCTGCTGCGTATGTTGGAAATGGTGTTGCGCTTGCTGGCGTGTCTGGGATGACGTCCTGGCGGCATGTAATAGCCTGTTGCAAGACAGTGTCGCTTGTGCTGTTGCCAGTGTCATACTTGACGATCTCCAGCGTTGATGATACTGCTGATGCGCCTGCAAGAAGCTCAAGCATCTGATTCGTATTGAGATCAATGCTTCCAGTCTTGCCGATTGCTCCTGTAAGGTTGGCAACGTCAATCACTGCTGTGCCTACGTTGCCTAGGCTTGAATCAAACTGGATGGTGAAGTCCAGCACTGAGCCAGTCACGACCACGTTGCCTGCACCGATGCCGGTGATTCCCTCAATAGCTGTGATGATGTCTGCTGTGTCTGCGTCAACTGAGATTGCCGCGCTGGTGCTGCCTCCGATGGTGATTGACCATGTGCCAAGATACGGGTCACCACCAATCTCGACCCGTTGAAGTTCTGACGTGGTATCGGTGACGCCCTCGCGAACAGTGGTGACTGTTGCGCTTGGTGCAGCGATGTCAGTGGTCAGCTCGAGGTATGCTGAGTTGTCCACTTCAAGCGTGACGACTTGCACTTCGTTTGTGCTGCCGTCTCCAGTTGTTGCCTCATAAATGTATGCGCTGGAAGCTGGAAAGAGGCTGTCGGTTGTTGCTGTGATTGTGTTCTGCGCTCCGACTGTGTCGAATGCGACTTGATAGCCCGATGAGACTGCGCTCACTGTGCAACCTCCTGCGGTCACCATGCTGGCAAGTCCATTTAGCTCGGTGTCGATCTCTGCCGCTGTGGCATTGTAGTTGAGAGCTGCTGTCGTGTCGCCGTCAAAGGTGAGCGTGAACGTGCCGCTTGTAGGATCACCACCAGGATTGCCGATGGCAACTCGGATGCTGTATCCTGTAAGGTCAACATATCTCCAAGGCAAATCAAAGCTTGCGGGGTTGCTTTCAACCAGACGCACGGTAATACCTGGCGTGTCACCAAAGACGACTGCCTTTGGTGATGTGCTGCGCGTGCTGCGGAAGCTGGAAACTAGGCGCTTATTCTCGACGTCGACGATGTAGTCCATACGTAGAATGATGTGATTTCAACTAGCTAATGCAAACCAGCCGAACGTTGTTGCCGCTGTTTTGGGGTTGCTGGCGTCGTCTGTGACTGTGACGGTGACGGAGTAAAAATCGTTTATATTAGCATCAACAGAGGGTGATATTGTCCCAGAGATCAAGCCCGTTGAGGTATTGATGAAGGCACCAAGCGGCAAGCCAACGGCGCTATATGTAATCGTCTGCCCCGCATCTGGATCTGATGCCTGCACTTGCAGATTGACCGAGTCACCATAACTGTTGGTTTGTGTGGATATTGCGGTGATGGTTGGTGCTGAGTTACTGTCTGCATTGATGGTCACGGTCAGGGTCGATGTGTCGTTCGGATCAATACAGGAAACATCATCACAGGACGCCTCATATGATCCGTTCGGGCTGCATAATTCCGATGACCCGTCCGCACCATAATATTGATCATTAAAACCAAAGTCGTCCCAACCTACACTCCAGACGCCTTCTTCAAGCCAGCGAACACCTACAGAGAGATATTCATTGTCCTCTGGATTATTGACTGCACCAAACCAACTGCACGCATTGCCGTCTCTCACTAAATCAACGCTTGTTGCTGTGTTTTCGCCTGGATTACTAAATGATACGGTTGCGGTGCCAGTATCGCCCAGTGTCGGGCAGCATGAGAGACTCTGTGCCTCGCATGGTGTGCAGATGCTTGGGTTGTCTGGTCTAGCCATTACTATAATACTATGAAACTACGTTGCTACGTCCAAAGAAGAAGCCGCCAGGGCAGAAATAAAGCTGGATCGAACCGCAGCCTTGCCTCACCCACACGGGACTTGGCTCGTCTGCGTTGTCACTTACCCAGCCACCTAGCACGATGTGAGCAAGGCCCGAAAGCGAACCCGCCACTGGTATGGTGTCGCTTGGGATTGTTGCCCCTGTAGCGATCGTGACGGCTCCCATTGCGCCGCCCGGATAGATGTTGGTAGCATCACCATTTGCTGTCCACGCAACTTGCAGCCATACAAAACGACCAATAGTTGCGGTCAAGTCATCTGGCTCAATTAACTCGGTGCCACCGCCACCAGTAAGAAAGCCAGGGCTGATCTTGAACTGGGTGGTCGTTGGTGTTGAGTTTTCAGAGTCAACTAACATCTTACCAAGCTGGCACGGCACAGCTGCGCCTGCCCCCGTCGGCACAAACTTCTGTGATGGGATGCGCCCGTTCGGTGTCTGCAAGCTACCAGATTGCAAGCTGAGGGCAGGCTGCAATCTGCCGACCTGTAGTTCAACCTGTGCAAATGCTCCGCTTGCGCCTAGTCCTGCTGATGGTTGTATCCGCTTGCCTCCAAGTGGATTTTGTCCGTTATAGTTTTTTGAGGGCATTATTTTCCGTCGTAAATTTTAGTATTCCATCCAGGTGATACGCTGCCCATATACTGCTGCGTGATCTCGTAAAAGTTGCCAACCTGCTTGATTGATTCAGATAGCAAGAGGAAATCTGCAACTCCTTGCGGCTTTCTGACGTTTGCCTCATAGGGCAAGAAACTTGTGACCGTTGCCAACTTTGATGGTGTCGGCTTGGCGTTTGACCACCATGAAATAGCGATGTTGGTTGCTGGTGTCAAGTAGCTGGTAACGCCATAGAAGTTGGTGTTTGTTCCACTGTTGGTTGAGCCGCTGACAAACTCCGAGAATCTCAAAAATCTGCCATCGTCATCAAACTGAGCGCCGTTCGCCGCTGTTCCGAAGGTGGAGAAATTGGGGTGCGTTTCGATCGGTTCGGTTGTTACTCCTCCAGTGAATGACATGGTCGGCACGGTTTGTGATAGCGTCAACCCGAAGTATGACGCAACACATGTGGCAATGTTGTTGTTGCCGAAAGTTATTGTTCTATTGTAGCACTCCAGCCTGTCGTCGTCTGGATGATTGGAGCCTGGATCGCCGTTGGTGGTTGCTATCGTTGGAAACAAATTGGAAGAATCCACAGTTTCTGGTGTCAAATCGCCAACGTCTGCCTTCCATGTCACGCTACCCTCAAGTGTTCCCTCTTGATTCTCAACGATGGTTCTGCCTGGTTGCATGACTGCAACAAAGATGTTGTCTCCTTTATCTACTCTCATTGCTCTGGTTATGCGTTATTATAAATGGTTGCGTTCCAGCCGCGTGAGCCGCTGCCCATATACTGTTCCGTGACTTGATAAAGGTTGCCGACTCTACGGTAGGGCATATCTACAAGTAGGTAGTTTTTAACATTAGGCACGCGCTTGAAGATGTCTTTTCCAATCTCTGGGTCTTTGTAAATCTTCATCCTGTTTGAGAGGTTCGGTTTCTTTGTCGTCCAGTAAGTGACCGATACATTGACGGCCGGCGTGAGGTAATATTGCACACCGAGGAGTGATCCTGCACTGTCTCCTGCAAAGTGCTTGAATGATCCGTCATCCTCGAAAACTGCGCCATTCTTAGGTGCTGCGCTATTGCCTGCGAAAACGTCGAAGCGGTCGTGAGTCTCTATTGGTTCTGATGATGTGCCGCCTTGGTAGTCGAAAGATGGATCTGATGTTGTATTCGCTGCAATGCCGAAGTAAGAACAGACACATGTTGTGATGTTGAGATTGCCGTAGGTGATTGCCTTATTGTAGCACTGCAGGCGTGAGTCTTCGGGATGTTTGTCGTCAATAGCAGGCAAAAGATACATGTTTGCTTTGTCCACTGTGAACGTCAAGCTTGCTTCAATGGTGCCATCGTTCTTGATGACATACGAGCTATCTGTTTGCCTTGTGAGATCAATGGCTTCATCGCCTGTGTTTGATTTTGTGATCATAGCTCTGGATTCTCAAAAACTCCGTTTGTCTCTGGGTTGCTGTTTTCTATTGCTCTGCGTATGCCTTCTAAAACTGTTGTTTGCTTCTTGTTCTCAGTCAGCACAGGGTCACCGAAGGCTGCAACACCGCCACCACCTCCAATGGATGCGAGTGATGATGAGATGACGCCTGTCTGTGGATCAGTCACGTCACCTTCAATGCCCAATTCTAAGCCTTTGATTTCTGACTTGAGATTTTCAATGTCTAACTCTTTGTCTGCGCGGAATTGATCGTCGGCAGTGTCGATCTTACCATCTCCGTTGGCGTCTTGCCCTAGTCCAGCAAGCTCTTGCTCTTGTTGCTTCAGTTCCGCTTGGCGGCGTGCAAGAAGCTCCTCGTCTGACATGCCCATTTCTTCGCGCTGTTTGCGCTCTGCTGCGATCTTGTCTTGAGTTGCCGCAACGTCCTCTTTCTCTCCTTTGATTCTCTCTGACTCTGACTGTTCAAGTTCTGCAATTTCTGTTTTCTTTTCCTCGATCTCGCCCTCTGCTTCTGCAACTTCCGCAGGTGATGCAAAGGTTCCAGTGAGCATGTCCTTCTCCATCTGTTCGAGTTCCTTTTTGCGTCTCTCCAGGATCTCAGCATCAGTCATGCCAATTTCTTCTCGGCTGCTCTTTTCCTCTTCTGTCCTGGCTCTTGTGTCGCTCTCCGCTTTTTCTTCTGCCTCTACTTGTGATTGTATGATCTTGGCGATGGCCTCTTCGATCTGCTTTTGTTTTTCTGCATTAGCAATCTGCATCGCCTGCTCTTCTGTTTGCAACTTCTCCCATTTGGTCTGAAGTTTTGCCAATTCAAGAGCTTCCTCGTCAGTCGCCCCGTCCCTGTATAGTCGCTCGCCCAGTTCTCCAAGCTCCTTCTCTGCTGCAATTCTGCGCTTCTGTAAGTCGAGCAGCTTCTCTTCGTCATCCATCAACGCTTGTCTGCGCTTCTCTTGCTCTTCTAGCTGCTTGTTGAGTTCTTTCTCAATGTCAGACCTTGCGTCCTTGCTTCCCTTTGTTTCAACAGAAGAACCAGACGGAACACCATCTTTGACGGTATCCTTTGTGTCTGCCCATATTTCTTCGATCTCGTCTGCTACTCGCTGAAAAGAACCAGACGCAAAGTCGGCGAGTGCTCCGAATGCTGCCTTTGCTCCGCTAAAGTCTCCAGTAAATAGTTTCTTTATGCCAGAAGCGAAAAGTGAAAATTGCGCGGCACCTTCACCAAGAACGGCTCCGATTGTGTGGGCGAAATTCTGCATTGCTGGTAATACAAAACCAACAATCGTTGCCACAAACCATTTTAGGTTTTGCGTTAAGTTGTCCCATGCTTTGCTGCCTTCTTCTGCCATCTTGCGCTGAGACTCTGAAAACTTGACATATTCATTACCCAGATTCTTGATGCCCTTTGAACCTAGCTCCAACAATGGAACCATGCGGAACATAGCATCGTTGATCTCATCGGCTGAGAAGCTAGAGATTTGTCCATCGGCTGCCTTGACTGCATCTGCAAACGCGTAAAACCTTTCCAGCTGCGTCATGCCCATTGCTTCGTCCAGGCTAATGCCAACAAGCTCAAAAACCTCTGCGTATGCCTTGGCACCTAGTGCGCCATCTGTCATCTTTACGTCAAGGTCTTTGATGGCGTCGGCTACTGTTTCAGCCTCCAAGCCGAATTGACGAGCTGCATTTGTTATGGTCTGAAAGCCCTCAAAGTCGTCACCAATTCCCCTAGCCAGCCGGCTGAGTTCAGTGATGTCATCCATGACGCCTTTGAATGCATTAACGCCAACAAAGGCGAATGCACCCTTGATCGCGGTTCCTATGCCAGCCATCTGCCCTTGAACGTCACCACTAAACTTCTTGGTGTCGTTGCGCAGTCTGGATACTGTCTTGGTGTATCCGCTGCCGTCAGCTTTTATTTTATATATTAAAGACATTATTGATTATTTTTGAATGCTTCGTGCCACTTCTCGAAATCTTGTGGGCTGAGGTTTCTTTGTGCGATCTCAACCGCTTTGTCTTCGCTGATTTCTTGGAGCTGCTCGCGTAACTGATCTTCCTCGCCATCGTATGCAACGCGCAAATCTGCACCATTGATCTCTGCAAGTGCTACGTCATACCAGCGAGCTTCTGCAATTCGCATGTTCCATGCTGCACTCAGTTCGATGTTGCCCTTGCTGACCATGCTGACGACAAGCGCAAACATGCTTGGTGTCGATAGTGATCGTCCTGTGTTGTTGTCTTCTGATTCGTTCGCCCACAATTCTGGGGCTGATAGCTGGCAACTAAGCCAAGCCTTGAGCTTGGCGAGTTCTTTCAATAGCGTGCTGCTCTTCTTTAGTTTGCGATGCCAGATGATGTCGCGCCTTCTCGCTTTGAGATTGGGCATGTTTGGCCACTCACAAGAAACCACCTTCAAGAATAAAAGCAAATCGCCCGCGCTTGTATCCTTTTCGGGATTAAGCACAGGCGAGTCGATTGCTGAAAGGATGACAGAATGCCAAGGTGTCAGTGCTGTTATATCGTAACCACAAACGCGGTCAGAGGCACCGATTATGGCATTAAAAAATCTGTCATCCATCTCATTGGTAATTACGTCAATGTAATGTATTGAGTCTTCTTGACGTTATATGTCGTCTCACGAAAGCCGTTGTTGGTATGACTCTCGGCTGTTCCTGTAATGTAGAACACAACGTCAGCGCCGGAAGCTCCTGCACCTGGAATGGTGATGTTGCTGCCTGCTGCTGCTGGTGCAAATGCTGCTTC
>Ga0102813_1001143_pt1 | contig 11940 bp, 9 predicted proteins | sample ColrivemetaGS725_FD_84512 | JGI IMG/M metagenome (GOLD analysis project Ga0102813, IMG submission 84512) | Estuarine microbial communities from the Columbia River estuary - Flood tide ETM metaG S.725 | ecosystem: Environmental > Aquatic > Marine > Intertidal zone > Estuary | place: USA: Columbia...
GAGTACTATAGATATGTTAGTGAATTATCTAAGTCCTACCACTGAAGTACATACCTACGCCTTACCAGCTTTGTATCAATATGCAACACAAATAAACGGAGAGGAAGGCATCCAATTGGAAGCTAATTATCGATTCAAGCGTAAATCGAAACTTGGTGGCAAATACGGTACACTGATACGCATCAACTACAGTGCGGTTCAAAGCATCGACAAAGACTACGTAGACGCATCGAACGATACATTACGCACCTTACAGGGGTACTATAGTGACCCTCTGCAACGCGGAACTATTCCCTACTTTCATGACTTAAATTTCAAAATAAGTAAGAAAGTCAATACCTCTTTCAAGTTCAACCTCACCTATTTAAACTTGCACTACAACCGCAGTGTGCTTGAGGATGGATTGGGCGACGAACCCATGCTGTCAAACCCAGAAAACATCAAAACTATGAACGCAGATGTGATCGTTTTAGAAACCTTATACAAGGTGAAATCGAAACACTATCTGCGCAATGAATTCCAGTTGCTCTCCACACAAGACGATCGAGGTAGTATGGCCATGGCGCTGATTGAATACAGCATAGCACCGCATTGGTTTTTTAGCGTTCAAGACATCTACAACTACGGCAACCCCGATCCTGATCAAAAGCTCCACTATCCGCTCGCAAGTGTGGTCTGCACCAAAGGCACGAGCCGATTCCAACTTTCCTACGGACGCCAACAGCGCGGAATCTTCTGTGTAGGAGGCGTGTGTCGCGTAGTTCCTCCTTCAAACGGAGTAAGTTTCTCACTAACTACAAGTTTCTAAGACATGAAGCACTTCCTACTTTCGCTCGGCATGTTCACCTTGCTCTTCATCTCACCCTCGTGTGATGTTATTGACCAGCCGTTCAAGGGAAACATTCAGGATACGACCAGCACGCAGCAACAGCGTAATGTACTCATAGAAGATTTTACTGGCCACCGTTGTAAGAATTGTCCTAAAGCGTCGAAGGCAATTGAGGCTTTAGTCGATGCCTATGGCTCGAGAATCATTGGACTTGCAATACACGCAGGACCAGGAAACTTCACCAATACGAATGCCGATTACCCAACAGATTTTACTACCCCTGAAGGAAAAACCATTCAGAATTTTTTTGGAACCAACTTTCTTCCCGTTGGCATGGTGAATCGCGAGAACTGGAGCGCGTCAGGTAATGGACACTGGTCCCCATATACGAACTGGCCAACATTAAGCTCTGAAGCTTTAGACTCTACGCTACGAATCTCGCTCGAGGCTTCGGCGACTGTTGTAAACGATACTATTTTAGAAGTTACTGCAGAAGGATTCCCTCAGACTCAACTGCTTCATGATCTGTCCATTGTTGTGTTAATTAAAGAAAGTAATATCGTGAGCCCACAGCTCATGGATGATGACACAAGAGACAGCAATTACGTGCACATGAATGTTCTTCGGGATTTCGTTACAGATACCTGGGGGACTAGTTTTGGTGTTTCCCCGATGATTCCTGGCGATGAATTATCTGAAAGTTTCACTGCTACCTGGAATACCAGCTGGATCAAAGCAAATACCGCTGCTGTCGTTTACGTCTTCAACCCAACAAATTACCGCATCCTTCAGGCGATTGAAGTACCCATCAACTAGGACTTTTTAGAAAATTTTAGGTTGCGTTTGAATCCTTCGTAACCTGTTCTGCGTATGGCCGAACCTTTCATTATTTCATCCCAGAGTTCGTGCGTGACCTCTTCCCATTCTTCCCAACCTTTGGTCGCCACAGCTTCTCTTAGCTGAAAATCCGGTTCTTCAGTAGGTTTAGAGAACCTATTCCATGGGCACACATCTTGGCAAACATCACAGCCGTATACCCATTCCTCCATTTTATCTTGATAGTCCGTTGGCAGCGCTTTTTTGTACTCTATGGTGAGGTAACTGATGCATTTATTGCTATCCACCACCGTTGGCGCAACTATGGCTTTTGTGGGGCAAGCATCAATACAAGCGGTACATGTTCCGCAATGGTCCGTGCTCTGTCCATCAGGGGTCAATTCTAAATCGAGTATCAACTCTCCAATAAAAAAGAAACTCCCCTCCTTCTTGCTAAGCAACAGACTGTGCTTCCCTATCCATCCCAGGCCGCTTCTGCGTGCCCAAGCCCTGTCCATCACGGGTGCACTATCCACAAATCCCCGGCCTTCGACCTCCCCTACTTCGGCTCTAATCCCCTCCAGCATGCGCTTGAGTTTACCGCGAATCACCTTGTGGTAGTCTCGACCGTAGGCATATTTCGAAATCTTTGGTACACCCACGTTTTGTTCTTGGGCAGGATAGTAGTTGAGGAGTACACTTACCACCGATTTAGCCCCAGGCATCAATTTACGCGGGTCTAATCGGGCATCGAAATGGCTTTCCATCCAAGACATATCCCCGTGAAAACCGGCTTTAAGCCATCGCTCTAAACCGGTTGCTTCTTCTTCTAGAAAATCAGCCTTTGATATACCGCAAGCGAAAAACCCTTGTTCCTTCGCAAGTCGCTTGATTATCCTTGAAGCTACTTCTGGAGTCATTAAAAAAGGGTACCTGTTTCACCGGAATCTTTACGGGCTTTGCCTAAATGTTGATAGGCCTTTTCTGTAACCATGCGACCACGTGGCGTTCGAAGAATAAAACCCTCTTTAATCAAAAACGGTTCGTATACCTCTTCTATGGTTTCCGCCTGCTCACCTATGGCTGTGCTCAACGTACTCAAACCGACAGGGCCACCAGCAAAGTTATCGATGAGTACGGAAATGATTTTATTATCCATCTCATCGAGGCCACGACTGTCAACGTTTAAAGCATTCAAGCCATATTCGGCTATAGCGACATCGATGGACCCGTTTCCTTTCACCATGGCAAAATCTCGTACCCTACGCAATAAGGCATTCGCAATACGAGGAGTTCCACGAGAACGGCTTGCAATTCGAATGGCTGCCTCATATTCTGTCTTCACATCCAAGATTTCTGCACTTCGATCTACAATGGTTGTGAGTAGTTCAACGTCATAATATTCTAACCGTGCATTGATGCCAAAACGTGCTCTAAGCGGCGCGGTAAGTAAGCCCGAACGCGTAGTCGCACCGACCAATGTAAATGGATTCAAGGCAATCTGAACGCTCCTAGCGCTTGGCCCAGAATCAATCATGATATCTATTTTAAAATCCTCCATAGCACTGTAGAGGTATTCCTCAATTACAGGCGATAGACGGTGGATTTCATCTATGAACAGGACATCGTTCTCTTGAAGGTTTGTAAGTAGACCCGCCAAATCAGAAGGCTTATCAAGCACCGGTCCCGAAGTAATTTTTATACCAACGCCAAGCTCGTTTGCGATAATATGGCTCAATGTAGTTTTACCCAGTCCTGGAGGACCATGAAGTAATACATGATCCATGGCCTCATCACGCATCTTAGCCGCCTCAACGAAAATCTTTAAGTTTTCTAACACGGAAGCCTGTCCCGTAAAATCGTCAAAGGATAACGGGCGGAGCTTGCGTTCAATATCGCGCTCCGTATTCGAAAAATTTTCACCCGTAGGGTCTAGATGCTCGTTCATAGGTTCTACAAATTACCACAAAAAATCCCCTTACCTAAAGGCAAGGGGATTTGAATTTTAAAAAAGCTCGAATGGCCTAGTGACCGCTCTCTTCACCTTCTGCAAGTGGCACGTTCTGTGGCACAAAGTCTTCATCGTACCCTGGCTTAGAATAATCGTAAGCCCAACGGTAAACTATCGGCACATCACCTGGCCAGTTGCCGTGCAGGTGCTCTACAGGGGTTGTCCATTCTAATGAGTTGGCTCGCCACGGGTTTTGCGAAGCTTTAGGACCTCTCCAAATGCTGTAGAAGAAGTTGAAAATAAAGATCAATTGGGCAATACCTCCAATAATCGCGAAGTATGTGATCAAAACATTAATGTCCGCCAAATTATCGAACATTGGGAATGCCGTATTGCTGTAGTAACGACGTGGTAATCCTGCCATACCTAGGAAGTGCATGGGGAAGAATACTCCGTATGCCGTAATAAACGTCAACCAGAAGTGCGCGTAGCCCATAGATTTGTTCATCATGCGGCCGTACATCTTAGGGAACCAGTGGTATACCCCAGCGAACATACCAAAGATGGCGCTGAGCCCCATTACAATGTGGAAGTGCGCAACTACGAAGTAGGTATCGTGAACGTTTATATCTAACGCTGAATCACCAAGAATAACCCCAGTTAAACCGCCCGTTACGAACGTACTTACAAGACCTATTGAAAATAACATCGCAGGTGTATACTGGATATTTCCTTTCCACAAGGTTGTGATATAATTAAACGCCTTTACCGCAGAAGGAATGGCGATCAACAACGTAGTAAACGTAAATACAGAACCAAGGAATGGGTTCATCCCAGTCACAAACATGTGGTGACCCCAAACGATAAAGCTTAGGAAAGCAATGGCTAAAATTGAACCAACCATCGCGCGGTAGCCAAAGATTGGCTTACGTGAATTGGTAGCTATAACCTCTGATGAAATACCTAGCGCTGGTAATAAGATAATATACACCTCTGGGTGCCCTAAGAACCAGAACAAATGCTGGTACAATACTGGTGAACCACCGCTATAGCTTAATACCTCGCCACCAATGAAAATATCACTTAAGTAAAAAGAGGTACCGATCAAACGGTCCATCATTAGCAATAATGCTGCACTCAATAATACGGGGAAGGAAAGCACACCCAATACCGCCGTTACGAAGAATGCCCATATGGTTAAAGGCAATCTTGTCATGCTCATCCCTTTAGTACGCATATTTATCACCGTAACGATGTAATTAAGCGATCCCAACAAAGAACCAACGATAAAGAATGTCATAGAAATCAACCAGAGCGTCATACCCGTTCCAGAACCTGGCATGGCCTGAGGCAACGCAGATAAAGGAGGATAAACCGTCCAACCGCCTGAAGCAGGTCCTGACTCAACAAATAATGAAGCGATCATGACGACTGAACTCAAGAAGAAGAACCAGTACGAAAGTGCATTCATGAAACCTGAAGCCATATCACGTGCACCAATCTGCAATGGGATAAGTAGATTGGAAAATGTACCTGAAAGACCTGCCGTTAGGACAAAGAATACCATGATGGTACCATGAATGGTAACCAGTGCTAAGTACATATTAGGATCCATCACACCATCTGGTGCCCATTTACCCAAGAAGAATTCTAAGATGGGGAAACTCTGTTCTGGATAAGCGAGTTCTAATCGGAAGAGCATGGACATCATAACACCCACAATTCCCATGATCATACCGGTAATCAAAAACTGCTTACCAATCATTTTATGGTCCATCGTAAAGATGTACTTCGTGAAGAAATTCTCCTTATGATGGTGCTCCATCAAATGATCCTGAAAGTGCTCGTTTTTTGTCGAAGTAGTTGACATAGCTTTTTTAATTACGTCTTAATTACAAAGTCTCAGCGACCGTTTTTTGTTCCTTGATCCATGCATTGAATTCATCTTCTGTTTCAACGATGATTTCCATTTGCATGTTGTAATGAGCTGCACCACAGATTTTGTTACACAACAATACGTAGTTAAACTCCCAGACGTCTTCACCTTTTGCCAAGCGAATTTCATTCACTTCAGCAACGTGATTTTTCACGTCCTTATCTTGGCGGATTTCAGCGGTGGTTTTGGTGGGTGTGAACTGGAAATAGGTTTTTGAACCCGGTACACAGTTCATTTGCGCCCTAAAATGCGGGAAAAATGCAGAGTGAATGACATCTTGTGATCGGAATTCAAATTTAATTGGCTTTCCAACCGGCAAGTGCAACTCTTTCGTAATGATATCATCCGAAGAGTAAGCATCTTTCGTATCTACACCAACGATATTAGCGCCGGCTATTTCATGCACTGTTGCATAACCTAATTGGTTATCTCCTCCACTATAACGCGCGGTCCAATTAAATTGTTGAGCGTAAAGTTCAATAACTATAGGTTCTTCTTCATTTTCGGGCATCATTAATCCACTCCATACATTAAGACCCCAAATGATAAGAACTGCAAGGAAGAGCGCTGGAACGACAGTCCAAAAAAGCTCTAGCTTATTGTTGTGCTCGTAATACACAGCTTTAGTGCCTTTTTTTCCTCTGTATTTATATCCGAAGTAAAATAGTATGGGCTGAACGATAAAGAACACAACATTAATAATGAGCATGCTCAAGTTCCACAAACTATCAATTTCTGAACCGTGCTCCGATGAAGGTGCAGGCAGACTATGGTAGCCCCAAGCCCAATACATAACCAACACACTAATAACAAAGCCCATCCCTACTAATAGGAGTAGCTTGCCCTGTGTGTCATTATCTTTTTCGCTGACCTGATTATCCTTACCACCTTGAATAGATGAGGAAATCTCAGAGATGCGCATCACCTGAACAATAGTCAGGACGGCGAGTACGATTAATACGATGATGGAAACTGTATTCATTATCTAAGTCTCTTTTTCGAATTATTGTTGGAAGTACTTTGACTCCGTTATCATTGGGTGATTCTTATGTAATAAAGGTGCCTTCGCTAGACTGCTCAGAACAACGATAATAAACAATCCTGTGAAGAATAAGATAGCACCCAACTCTAGTAAACCGAATCCGTAATGATCGCCTACCGTTCCTGGCATTATCATTACATAGTGATCCATGTAGTGTCCAACAAGCACGAAGAACGCTGCCATAACTACTGTTCCTGGAACCCGCTTAGCAGGACGGCTTAATACAGCCAAAACTGGCAGTAAGAAGTTCAACGTAAGCATGGTGAAGAAAGGCACTTTATATTGATCAAAACGTTGCATGTAGTACGTAACCTCTTCCGGGATATCCGCATACCAGATCAACATAAACTGAGAGAACCATAAGTAGGTCCAGAATACCGAGAATGCGAACATGAACTTACCTAGATCATGCATGTGGTTCTCATTAATCCACTCCATGTGTCCTTTGCCCTTGAGATAGAGCGTAATAAGAATTAATGCAGCGAAAGAGCTAACGAACATTCCCGCAAATGTGTACCAACCAAAGAGGGTTGAGAACCAGTGCGTATCAATGCTCATGATGAAATCCCAAGCAGAAGTTGAAGAAGTAACTGCATAGAATACTGTAAAGGCTGCAGCGACTCCGCGGTTTTTCTTCCACATCGCTACACCGTCACCAGAATCGGACAACAATGAATTTTTACGAAGCATTTTTGCTGCCCAGATCCAACCTACAGTGTAGACTATGGCGCGTATACTAAAAAATAAAGGGCTTAAGAAGCCTGTCTTTTCGGCTATAATTGCATCATAATTTGGGTGTCCTTGTACATCGATACCTTCTACCATCCAGTGGAACATATGATGAACATGTCCAAATCCAAGAAACGAAATGATTAAGATTACAATCAATGGAATCACAATGGCAAATGCCTGTGCTTCCATGACTCTTAACAATCCTGCTGACCATCCAGCCTGCGCCACATATTGAATACCCAAGAAGAACAACTGACCCAATCCTAAACCAAGGAAGAAGATAGCTGCCACATACAATGCACTCCAAGGACGATTCGCAATTTGATGCGCCTCATGTGCTGCATGCGCATCGTGTTCCAGTGCAGACTCAATCATTGCGGCATGTGCTTCACCTGGGTAATCATCGTTACCTGCATGGCCATGATCATCGTGCGATGCATCAGCGTGGTCATCGTGACCTGCATCAGCGTGGTCATCGTGGCCTGCATCAGCGTGGTCATCATGACTTGCATCAGCGTGGTGCTCAGTAGCATGACTGCTGTGCCCATGATCCGCTTCGTTAGAAGAAGATCCATTCAAGGCAAATCCAACGATCCAAAGGATAGCACCTACTACCGTAAGTGCGATTGCCAACTGTTTTGTTTTTGAACTAAACTCAAACATTCTCTTCAGCGGTTTTTATTCTTGATCTTCTCTAAGCTTCACAACGTAACGAACAATCTTCCAACGCTCGTCATACGTCAACTGGGATGCGTGCGATCCCATAATTCCTTTACCGTGCATGATCACATGGTACATAGAACCAGGTGTGATGTCGCGGTCTTTGTATGCTGGTACACCAAGGATTTTTTCCTGCTGCACCAAATTTCCATTACCGTCGCCCTTTTCGCCGTGGCAATTCACGCAGAAAGTGGTGTACAACTCCTTTCCTTCTTTCAATACATCCTCAGAAAGAAAAGACTCGGGCATCAATAACCCAGCTTTAGCAGCATCGTAACCTTCATTTGTGTTACTGTATTCGTAAGGATGGTAGCCACGCGGTACTGTTCCTTCCACTGGGAGCTGAGCACTCAATCCATTTGCGAACTGGTACGCAGGCTCGTAAGTCTCTAATGAAGGACTGGTGTACATATCGTCCATGTACGTATATCCAGGGGTCGTCTTATCAGCATTACAGCTTGCTAAAAACGCAGCTGAAGCTAAGAGTAGTAGTGTAGATAAACGCTTCATTATTAGTCTTCTAATTTTGAAATTTCCAATGCACCCAATTCCTGAAGTTTTGCAGTTAAAGCAGCCTCGTCGCCTTCCAACTCAACTTCCATTAAGAAGTGATCGTCAGTCGTACGAGGATCAGGATTTTGTGCTTTGGCGCCCGGATATAATCCGTTTACAGCGAAATAGGACCAACACATCAAGTGTGCAGCAAAGAATACCGTCAATTCGAACATAATAGGCACAAACGAGGGCATGTTTATAAACCAATATGCGTTTGGTTTACCACCAATATTTTGTGGCCAATCGGCAATCATTGTGTAATACGTCAACCAAGAAGCAAAAGACAAACCGATTAAGCCGTAGAAAAATGCCGCTGTACTCAAACGCGTTCTTTTTAGGCCTAAAGCTTCATCCAAACCGTGAATTGGGAATGGTGAGTACACTTCGCTGACGCTAAAACCGTTTGCACGGAGATCTTTAACCGCATCTAAAACGACATCGTCGTCGTTAAATAGTGCGCGTACGATAGGATTATGTTTAGTGTGCCCCATGTTCGTCGTGGTGTTTTTTAAAGTTTTCGCCAGAAGATTTTAGAATCGTCTTTAATTCTGCCTGTGCAATTACAGGGAACGTTCTAGCGTACAAAAGGAACAAGACAAAGAAGAAACCGATGGTTCCTACGAAAATACCAATGTCAACAAACGTAGGAGAGAACATTGACCAAGATGATGGCAAGTAATCTCTATGTAATGAGGTAACAATAATCACGAAACGCTCGAACCACATACCAATATTCACAACGATGGAAATGATAAAGGTGAATACGAGATTGGTTCTTAATTTCTTCGACCACATGAACTGAGGAGAGAATACGTTACACGACATCATTGCCCAATACGCCCACCAGTAAGGTCCAGTAGCCCTATTCAAGAAGGCATATTGCTCATATTCGACACCTGAATACCAAGCGATGAAGAGCTCTGTGATGTAAGCCACACCCACAATAGAACCTGTAACCATGATAACGATATTCATCATCTCGATGTGCTCTATGTTGATGTAATCCTCCATTTTGAAGATTTTACGCACGATCAAAAGAAGTGTCTGTACCATGGCAAAACCTGAGAAAATCGCACCTGCTACGAAATACGGTGGGAAGATGGTCGTGTGCCATCCAGGAATTACTGAAGTAGCAAAGTCCATCGATACGATCGTGTGTACTGACAATACAAGCGGAGTTGCAAGACCAGCCAACACAAGAGATACCTCTTCAAAACGTTGCCAATGCTTTGCTTTACCACCCCAACCAAATGAGAGTAGTTTATAAATGTGCTTTTGGATAGGGTTGATTGCACGGTCGCGAATCATTGCAAAATCCGGTATCAAACCTACATACCAGAATACAGTACTTACTGTTAGATAGGTAGAAATCGCGAACACGTCCCACAAAAGAGGCGAGTTGAAGTTGACCCATAGCGTACCGTACTGGTTTGGAATTGGCATTACCCAATACGCCATCCAGATACGACCCATGTGAATCAACGGGAATAAACCCGCCTGGATTACAGAGAAGATGGTCATCGCTTCCGCAGAGCGGTTGATGGCCATTCTCCATTTTTGACGGAAGAGTAAGAGTACTGCAGAAATCAATGTCCCTGCGTGACCGATACCTACCCACCATACAAAGTTGGTAATATCCCAAGCCCAATCAATGGTCTTGTTCAGTCCCCAAACACCAATACCGGTGCCGATGGTATATAGGATACATCCTACACCCCAAAGGAACATGACAAATGCGATAGAGAAGGCAATCCACCATGAACGTGGTGCTTTGGACTCTACCGGTTTAGCTATATCGTTCGTGATGTCTGAATAAGACTTGTCACCGAGGATAAGCGGATTTCTAACAGGCGATTCGTAATGCATGTCGCTTTCTTAATTTATTAGGCTCTGTTTCTAACTTTAGTCTGGTAGAAGATGCTAGGCTGTGTGCCTACTTCCTCAAGAAGGTGGTAAGCGCGTTCCTCTTGCTTGAGGTGACTTACTTCACTCTTAGGGTTATTTACATCTCCGAAAACAATGGCTCCAGATCCACAAGCCTGAGCACAAGCTGTAGTGAATTCACCGTCGGTTAATTGTCTTCCGTCTTTCTTTGCTTCTAGCTTACCCAATTGGATACGCTGAATACACAATGAACACTTTTCAATGACACCACGAGCACGAACCGTTACGTCCGGGTTCAATACCATTCTACCGTAGTCGTCTTGTGATGGGTTCACGTCTGTAAATTTGTCGTTCACCTGATAGTTAAACCAGTTGAAACGACGTACTTTATAAGGACAGTTGTTCGCACAGTAACGTGTTCCAATACATCTGTTGTAAGCCATATGGTTCAATCCCTCACGTGAGTGTACCGTTGCTCCTACAGGACAAACGGTCTCACAAGGTGCGTGATTACAATGCTGGCACATTACCGGCTGGAATACTACTGATGGACTCTCAGAAGGAACTTCCATTTTCGCGTATTTCTCGATCGCGCCTACACCTTCTTCCTCTGCAACCTCTTTGGTCATATCAGAAGAGTAGTAGCGGTCGATACGCAACCAGTGCATATCACGGTGACGACGTACTTCATCCTTACCCACCACAGGAACGTTGTTTTCCAGTGAACAGGCAACGACACAAGCACCACAACCTGTACATGAGTTCAAGTCAATAGACATGTTCCACATGTGCGAAGTTTCGTGATCTTGATCGTCCCACAAATTGGCCTCAAAAGAAGTAAGTGGGCCTTTGTAAGATTCAAAAGTTGGCTTTTCATTCCATTCTTTCGCATTACCAGATAAGAACGTAGGTAAGTTGATTTCATTCACAATCTTACGTCCCATCATGGTGTGGGCCAATTGGACCGAAGCGAAACCGTGCTCAACTTCAGTAGCAACTACTGTAGCCTCCGCGTAACTTACTGCTGGCGCCAGAAGTGAATTTGCATTCACACCGACATTGTTACCAACTTTACCCGCTTCCGTTCTACCAAAACCTACGGCAAGACCAATACTACCTTGCGTCTGACCGGGCTGAATCCAAACCGGTACATTTTCAAGTGTTGTACCATCTACAGTAATGTTGATGGTATTACCATTCATTGAACCGTTGGATTGCGCTTTTACCTCTACTCCATAGGCGACTGCATCAGCTGCGCTCATCACCACGTAGTTGTCCCACGACAAACGAGTTACCGGATCAGGTAATTCGTACGTCCATGGGTTATTCGCATTTGATCCAGCACCCATACCTGCTTTGGTATACGTGTAGAATTCTAATCCTTTTAATGGCGCACTTACAGCAACATCACTCATATCCAGTGTGCCAGTAGCAACTTCTTCTATGGCGACGTCGGCAAAACCATCGTGCAGCAA
>Ga0102813_1001144_pt1 | contig 11937 bp, 10 predicted proteins | sample ColrivemetaGS725_FD_84512 | JGI IMG/M metagenome (GOLD analysis project Ga0102813, IMG submission 84512) | Estuarine microbial communities from the Columbia River estuary - Flood tide ETM metaG S.725 | ecosystem: Environmental > Aquatic > Marine > Intertidal zone > Estuary | place: USA: Columbia...
ATTGGCCAAGCTCAAAGAACTTAGCTTTAACGCGGAGAACCTGACCGAAGTAGCAACGGATTTAGGCTTGACTGCCCAAGTCTCCGAACCCTTTACCCGCGACGGTGGCAACGGCATTGCTGCCTATCCATCGGTGGTAGAGGCGGCCTTTGGTGGCGATGTGTTAAAAGATAATTATGCCAGCAATGTTTTAGACTTAGGCGATGATCGCTATCTTGTCTTAAAAATGAAGAACTACATTCCAGCGCGCCAGAAAGAGCTTCAGGAAGTAAAATCGCTGATCACGGATACCTTGAAAGGCGAAACAGCGCGCGCCGAAATAGCCGCCCAGGGCGCAGCTCTGGTTGCCGGTATCAAGGCCGGTGAGAGCGTTGAAGCTGTTGCGAAAAGCCAAAAGTTAGATTGGCAGGTCGTGATGGATGCTACCCGCTCTGCAGGTGGCAACAATCCAGAAGTGGCACGTTTTGTGTTCACACTGTCGGCCAGTTCTGCTGGCGGGGTAGAGAGCTTTTATACTCGCAGTGGTGATTTTGTTGCGGTGCGCTTAACCGAGGTAACGCTGGGTGATGCGACCAAGTTAAACAGTGAGCAGCAAGCCAGCTTGGCCTATCTGGGTGCTTCATCGAGCACCAGCCGTGAGCTACAAGGCTTGCAATCGTCATTGCAGGCCAATGCGGATATCGTTCGTTAAAGCAGTTGGGGCTGGTCCAGAGCGGGCCAGCCTATTCTTTCCCTCCGTGTTTCCCTCCCTGTTCCCCTCCCTGTTTCCCTCTCTGTTTCCCTCTCTGTTTCGCTCTCTGTGGTTCTCTCTCTTTTTAGCTTCTTATGGCGCTGCACAAATGTTCGGCAGCTTTTGTGCTGGACAGCTTTTGCTAGATTTTCAGGCCATCAATAAAAAGCGTTAGCCGCTGCCCAGGTTGCAAGAGAGCAGTTTGACTTAATTTGTTCCAGCGCCTGATGTCGCGAATAGCAATATCAAATCTACTCGCTATACGCGACAACGAGTCGCCACGTTTGACGCGATAGGAGAGCCGTCGCAGGTTATCGGATTCTGTGTCGCCTGCAGTGTTGGTGGCCTTGTCGAGTTTGCCTTCAACCAGCAGCCGGTCGCCAACCTGCAGTGTATCGCTACTGAGTTTATTTATTTCTCGCAGCCTCTTAATGCTGGTCTCACTTGCCTTTGCGATGCTCCAGAGCGAATCCCCTTGGCGCACATGATAGTAGTTGGGCACCTTGCTGCGGCTGGTCGAAGCAAAACTGCTATCATCGCCGGCGTGAGGGATTAGCAGTAACTGTCCAATTTTCAGCTGATCTGAGGTTAAATCATTGCGTGTGCGCAACCACTGCGTGGGAACTTTAAAGCGACTGGCTATCTGAGACAGCGTGTCACCTTTTGTAACAGTGTACTCCGTGTGAGGAATCCACGTTTTAGGGTCTGTGGACGCTAAAAATTCGCGTAATGGGTCTGCATTGCCAATAGGTAGAAGCACCGTGTGAGAGCCTGTTGGAGGCGTTAACGCGCGGCGATAGGCGGGATTTAGCCTGGTGAACTCAGCAACATCAGTGTCAGTTAGCTTGATCACGCTACCTAGATCAATTTGCGAATCAATTTCGACGACTTCGAAGTAGGGCTGGTTGGGCATCTCTGGCAGCTGCAGCTCATATTTTTCAGGATTGCCAATAAGCTCCGCTAAGGCAAGTAACTGCGGCACGTAGTTGCGTGTTTCTCGCGGCAGATCGATTGACCAAAAGTCGGTTTCCTTGCCCGACGCTCGGTTGCGCGCCATCGACCGGCCGACATAACCTTGTCCCGAATTATAAGCGGCCAATGCCAAAAGCCAGTCATCGTCAAAAATACCATTGAGATTACTTAAATAGGTGATCGCCGCTTGCGTCGATGAGATAACGTCACGCCTGCCGTCGTACCAGCGGTCTCGGCGCAAACCGAGAGACTTGGCGGTCGAGGGAATAAACTGCCACAGGCCCACTGCGTGGCTGTGTGAGTATGCCAGCGGGTCGTAGGTGCTCTCGACAATCGGCAGCAGTGCTAACTCAAGTGGCAGGCCGGCTTTGTCGAGTTCGGCGGTGACATAAAATATATAGGGTTGTGCTCGCGCAAAAACCGTCTCTAGGTAACTGGGGTTTTCAAGGTACCAGTCGCGCTGAGCTTCAACGCTTAGGTGGAGTGTCGTGGGCGCTATTGCGAATCCCTCACGCAGCCGCTGCCAAAGGTCCATATCTGTTGGGGTGAGAATTGCTCGATTAGGCTCGTCATTCTGCGCAGAACTGCCACTGCCGTCTGACGTTATAGTTGGCCGTTGATTTGCGACCTCTGCGACCTGTCGGACAGCGGGTTGCTTATCGACTCCGGTTGTCGTTTGATCAGAGAGCTGCGCGCAGCCCGCCAATAAAAGAGCTGTGCCAAGGGCGAATGCTTGAATATGAAAAGCGATTGACGGCAAACTGGGCACTCTTGTCGCATTTAGGACTTGGAATTGTATCGATCAGTCGCGGTTGAAACAACGAAAGAGTTCCGCTTGCGGGCGATTAATGAGATCTGCGACACTTCGCTAATGTGGCAGCTGTACAGAAATCGCACGCTGGTCTTTGGTTAGCGCAGCGAACATAATAGGTCTTCACCCACGGTTAATTAGATACTATGGCTTTTACGCTTCTGAAAAATGCTGCTCAATCGCTCCGTGAGCGCTTGCAGGTGAAAGACCTAGAGAACACAGCCCCAGCGCTGCGCCATTGGTTGCAGAGTGATTTTGGTCGGTATTTGCAGGTGCGCGAGCGCAGAGTGATCGAAGAGCACTTTTCACAGCTGCCGGGGTATCGGTTAATGCGCTTGGGGCTCACGTCAGATCCGGAAACGCTCGATTGCTTCAACCATATTCATCGATTTAGCATACATCCCAATGAGTTAGAGGGCGCTCACTCAGCGCTCTCGACCTTTGTTGAGCTGCCGCTAATGTCTGAGACCATTGACGTGCTGTTATTGCAGCATGCGTTAGAGTTTTCGCGGTCGCCAAAAGCCGTTTTGGCGGAAGCCAGTCGAGTCGTTATGCCGGGTGGCCATATTCTGCTCTGCGCATTCAACCCCTATGGCCCCATGGGAATGGCAAAATTTTCAATGCAATTGTGCTTTGGTCACGCGCAGTATTCCTTCCATAATTTGCGCCTTGGACGCGTTATTGACTGGTTGTCTCTACTCAATTTTCACGTCATGGCGGTGGAGCATGGGGCGTATAATGTGCCGTTAAATTATCCTCATTGGATCGATCACGACAGCCGCTGGGAAAAGGTCTGCCAAAAAGCTCGCCTGCCTATGGCGAATTTCTATATGATCCACGCCATTAAACGCGTGCCACGCGGTATTATTAACCCCGCAAAATCATGGCAAGCGGCAGTGACCGGTTACAGAGTCACGCAGGGGCTGAAGCACAGCGCCGAGCGAAAAGAGAGCAGCCATTCGCTAACAAGACATACAGCTAACGAGAACTAGATGAAATCAGTTGAATTATTTACCGATGGGGCCTGTCGCGGCAATCCTGGCCCTGGCGGTTGGGGCGTCTTGATGCGCTACGGCGACAAAGAAAAAATGTTGTTTGGCGGTGCGCGTGAAACCACCAACAATCGTATGGAGTTAACTGCGGTCATCGAGGGCATCGCTGCGCTGACGGAACCCTGTAAAATAGCCGTGACCTCAGACTCGACCTATGTTTTAAAAGGCATCCAAGAATGGCTGCCGGCGTGGAAAAAGCGCAATTGGAAAACCGCCAGTAAGCAGCCGGTGAAAAACGTGGATTTGTGGCAGAAGCTCGATGCTGCCATTCTTGGCCACGACATTGATTGGCATTGGGTTAAGGGACACAGCGGCCATCGCGAAAACGAAATTGCGGATCAGTTGGCCAATCGCGGCATTGACGAACTCTAACCCATAAAAGACGACCCCAAGCAGCAGATATTATGAGACAAATTGTTCTTGACACAGAAACGACTGGTTTAGAAACCTCTCAGGACCATCGTATTATTGAAATTGGCTGCGTTGAACTTATCGGACGCAAGCTCACAGGCCGCCACTATCACCAGTATGTGAATCCGCAGCGAAAAGTGGATGAAGGCGCCATGGAAGTGCATGGAATCACCGATGAGTTCTTGCTCGACAAACCTGTTTTTAGTCAAGTGGTTCATGAGTTTCTCAGTTTTGTGGATGGCGCCGATCTGATTATCCACAATGCCCCCTTCGACGTCGGCTTTATCAACCATGAAATTGCCAAACTCAATGGTAAATATCTCGAGATAGAAAGCGGCTGTCGCATTATTGATACCCTTGCCCTTGCTCGTCAGAAACATCCGGGGCAAAAAAACAATCTCGATGCGCTTTGTAAACGCTATGGCGTTGATAACTCCCAGCGCGATTTGCACGGCGCGCTCCTCGATGCGGAAATTCTCGCCGACGTTTATCTGTTGATGACTGGCGGTCAAGTCAATTTCAATATGAGTGACCAGCAGGCATCCGACTCGGGGGAGGTTAGTGGCAAGAGCGCTATTCGTCGCCTTGCCGCAGATCGTCCGGCCTTGACAGTTGTCCGCGCCAGTGACGCAGAGATTGCCCTGCATCAACAGAGACTTGAAGGTATCGACAAGAAGAGCGGGGCCTGTGTATGGTTGCGCAACAGCGATTGATCACAGACCATGTCCAACACCGAAAACAGAGGTCTGCCGCAGACGGCGAGTGATTTTAAGCAACTTCAATCGCTTGTCGATACGTTGGCAACCACCCGTAACCGCCATCGTATGAGTCGTCAGCTAGCTACCCTAAAACAGGCCAGTCAGCGCGGCAAAGTGATAGATCGCGATTGGGAAAAATGGCACACAGCGCTACTCAGTAATCAAGCCGAGCTGCAGCAGCGCAGTGAGAACCTGCCCAAATTCAGCTTTCCCGACCTCCCCGTCAGCGCCCGTGCCGATGAAATTGCCGCCTTAATACAAAAGCATCAAGTCATTGTTGTGGCTGGCGAGACCGGTTCTGGCAAGACCACCCAGCTGCCGAAAATTTGTCTGCAAGCGGGCCGCGGCGTCAGAGGGTTAATCGGCCACACACAACCTCGCAGAATCGCTGCGCGCACTGTAGCCAACCGAATTGCCGAAGAGCTGCAGGTGGAGGTGGGCGGTGCAGTGGGCTATCAAGTGCGCTTTTCTGAACAGACATCGCCCGACAGTTATATCAAGTTGATGACAGACGGTATTTTGCTCGCAGAAATTCAGCACGATCGCTTTCTGAGCAAATACGACACCTTAATTATTGATGAAGCGCACGAGCGAAGTCTGAATATTGACTTTTTGCTGGGCTACTTTAAAAAATTGCTGCCGCAGCGGCCTGACTTAAAAATCATCATTACCTCTGCGACCATCGATGTAGAAAAGTTTTCCAATCATTTTGACGGTGCGCCAATTGTTGAAGTGACGGGACGAAGCTTCCCCGTAACAGTTATCTATAAAGATCCCGACGATGTGGACAGCGATCGCGATCAAACCATTGTGAACTGTGTGCAAGATATTCAAGCACACGAAAAGCCCGGCGATATATTAATTTTTCTCAGCGGTGAGCGGGAGATTCGCGAAGTCAATCTTGCGCTTAAGCGCGCCCAGTTACCGCACACCGAAGTGGTTCCACTGTATGCGCGGTTAAGCCTTGCTGAACAGAGTAAAATATTTTCGCCGCACCGTGGCTGCCGCATCGTACTGAGTACGAATGTCGCTGAAACATCCCTGACAGTGCCCGGTATTCGCTACGTTGTCGACACTGGCCGTGCACGTATTTCACGCTACAGCTTCCGCACTAAAGTACAGCGCTTGCCGATTGAGCCTATCTCGCAAGCGAGTGCTAATCAGCGCGCGGGCCGCTGTGGCCGTGTCAGCGAAGGCGTGTGCTACCGGTTGTATGGGGAAGATGATTTCAACGCGCGAGCGGAATTTACTGATCCGGAAATTGTGCGCACCAACTTAGCGGCTGTTATTTTGCAGATGTTGCATTTAAAGATTGGCGATATTCGCAACTTCCCCTTTGTCGACGCACCAGACAGTCGAATGATTAGCGATGGCTTTAAATTGCTTGAAGAATTGCAGGCAGTTACTGCTGATGGCCAATTGAGTCCCCTTGGCAAACGGATGGTCAATATACCACTGGACCCACGCTTTTCGCGGATGCTGCTCGAGTCAGCCAAAAATGGCTGCCTCGCCGAAGTGCTCATCATCACCACCGGTCTCAGTATCCAAGATCCTCGCGAGCGGCCAGCGGACAAACAGCAGGCGGCTGATCAATGCCACAAGCAATGGCAGGACCCTGAGTCTGATTTTATCTCACTGTTAAATCTCTGGCGGCACTTTGAAGAGCAGCGACAAACCCTCTCCAGCAACCAATTTAGCCGCTATTGCAAAAGCAATTATGTCTCTTACCTGCGCATGCGGGAGTGGCGCGACCTGCACCACCAAGTACACAGCGCCTGTCGCGACTTAAAACTGACTGACAACACCCAGCCCAGTGAGCCGGAAGCGGTTCATCGCTCGCTACTGGCTGGCCTGCTGGGTCAAATCGGTATGCTTCAGGAAAAGTGGGAGTATCTCGGCACGCGCAATCGCAAGTTTTTTATCTTTCCAGGCTCCGGTGTGAGTAAAAAACCGCCAAAGTGGTTGATGGCCGGGTCTTTAATGGAAACGACCAAGCAGTTCGCCCTCGATGTGGCAAAAATCGATTCAGATTGGCTCGAGCCATTGGCCGCCCATTTGGTTAATAAAACCTACAGCGAACCCTTCTACAGTGTTAAGTCTGGTCAGGTGATGGCCAAAGAGAGGCAGATCCTGTTTGGCTTAACCATTGTCGAAAACAAAAATCGTGTCTACGGCCAAGTTGCTCCAGACGAAGCGCGCAGTATTTTTATCCAACAAGCGCTGGTGGAGGAGGGCTATCGTGGCAAAGGCCACTTTTATCAGCACAATCAACAGCTTGTCGAAGAGCTGCAAGCCCTTGAAGATCGCTTCCGTCGGCGTGACTTGCTCGCCGAGCAACAGGTAATTTTTGCCTTCTACAATGAGCGCGTGCCAGCGGATATCTACAACCTTGTGGCCTTTGAAAAGTGGCGCAAACAGGCAGAGGCAGAGCAGCCTAAATTACTGTTTCTCGAAAAAGAGTATTTGTTGCTACGCGGCCTTTCCCAAGATGAACAGGCGCAATTCCCAGAGTCTGTTGAGTGCGATGGCGTGAATTACCCCCTGCAGTATCATTTCGAACCCAGTCACAGCGATGACGGTTTAAGCGTCGTTGTGCCGCTGCCCCTGCTACACCAGTTGCCAAAATACTTCTTTGAATGGCTCGTGCCAGGCATGCTGCGGGACAAATGCATCGCGCTGGTGAAAAGTCTGCCCAAGCAGACACGACGCAACTTTGTCCCTGTTCCAGACTATGTTGATGGCTTCTTGGCCAAAGAGAAAGCCCAAGATCGCCCACTGACGGAAAGATTAGGCGAGCATCTGCAGCGAGTGACGGGCGTTTCTATCGCGCCAGAGCACTGGAACAGCGCGAATCTCGATCCTTGGTACCAGATGAATTTTATTCTGGAAGATGAGCGGGGAAATGTTGTCGCCAAGGCGCGCAGCTTGGAAAAACTACAGCTTGAGTTTAAACAGCAGATTAGCCGCGGACTGGAAAAAGCGGCCGATAAAAGTGCCTCGCGGCAAGGCATCACTGAGTGGGATTTTAACGAGTTACCCCAAGAAGTCGCTCTAGCTCACGGAAAGATGACGATAAAGGCGTGGCCAGCACTGCGCGATTGCGGCGAGTCTGTCGCCCTTGAAGTGATCGACAATCCATTGCAAGCAGAGCGCTTGAGCCGTGATGGGCAACTTCGATTGATGCTGCTGAAAGGTCGTGAGCAAGTTAAGTACCTCAGCAAGCAGTTGTTGCGCGGCAAGGAATTGGCGCTGACGGCGAGTAAAATAGGCGAGCGGCAGAGTATTGTCGACGCGCTAATTCGTGCCAGTTTTCAACAAGCGCTGTTTCCAAACGGTAAAATTGTTCGAGATAAAGAGCAATTCGAGCAGGCATTTGAGTCGGGTATTGGTCAGGTTGTTAGCCTTGCTCAAGGCTACGGCCTCGCCATAGAGTCCCTGTTGACCCCGCTTCATGCCGCGCAAAAGCAGCTTCGTACTCTTGGCTTACCGGCCATTTACGCAGCAGAGGATATTCGCCAACAAATCGATTGGTTGTTTTCTGTGGATACGCTGGCCGCAGCCAATAGCGAAGTGATCGCCCAGTACCCGAGATACGTAAAAGCAATTCAAGTGCGGCTTGAAAAAGTTGCCGGCCAACCCAGCAAAGATCGCGAATATATCGCTGAGTTGCACGAGTTGCTGGCACCTTGTAAGCTGGCCTTGGTAGAGGATCAGCCGCTCCCTCTTGAAATTGAAGGTGCATTGCGAGACTTTACCTGGCTTGTTGAGGAATATCGTGTGTCTTTGTTTGCACAACAGCTAAAGACCCGGGTTCCAGTGTCGCTAAAACGCCTGCAAAAACGCTGGCAGGAGATCGACGATCAGCTGCGACGCGTCAGAATATAGCGCGCAGGTTTGCGAACGGCCAACCAGATACTGAACATAGGGTGAAACTATTAACTAATTGCTGGGTCTAACCCCTGTCCGGACGCCGTTGTGGCTCGGGACCTAAGGACGTTAACTTGGCAACACACGCCAACAATGGAGAAAGTCGAATGAAAAATCAAACTGCAAAACCACTGGTCACAGCAATAAGCGCCGCGTTTATTGCCACTGCAGCACTGTCTGCGACAAACCTATCTGCCGCAGAAAACCCCTTCCAAGCTGATCTATTGCAGTCGGGCTATAACCTCGCAGCACACCACAACGAAGGAAAATGTGGCGAAGGTAAGTGCGGCGAAGCCATGGACAAGGCCAAAGGCGAAGGTAAGTGTGGCGAAGGTATAGATAAAGCCAAAGGCGAAGGTAAGTGCGGTGAAGGCAAGTGCGGCGAAGGCATGGACAAAGCCAAAGGCGAAGGTAAGTGCGGCGAAGGCATGGACAAAGCCAAAGGCGAAGGTAAGTGTGGCGAAGGTAAGTGCGGCGAAGGCATGGATAAACCCAAAATAGAAGGCTAGTGTGGTGATGGCAAGTGCAGCGAAGGTAAATGTGGCGGCGCAGCCTGATCACGTACACACTTAAAGCATGAAAAAAAGTTACCCTGTTCAGGGAGCTGGATTAGGACTTAGGCGGGCACTTTGTGGCCCGCTTTCTTCCGTCTCGACCGAGGAAATCCAGTTTATGGAGGTAGCACCCGAAAACTGGATTAATATTGGCGGCCGCTATGGCGCCGCGTTAAAAGAGTACAGCGAAAAATTCCCCTTTGTCATACATGGGCTCTCCCTATCGATAGGGTCACCGGCACCCCTTGATTGGGATTTGCTGCGGGCAATCAAAGCCTTTATGACTGAACACAATATCCGCTGTTACAGCGAACATCTCAGCTATTGCAGCGATACGGGTCATTTGTATGACCTCATGCCAATTCCTTTCACCGCACAAGCAGTTGATTATGTCGCGGAGCGTATCGGTCAGGTGCAAGACTTTTTGGGCCATCGCATAGCCATGGAAAACGTCTCTTACTATGCCGCGCCCCAGCAAGAAATGTCCGAGCTTGAGTTCACCAATGCAGTCTTGAAGAAAGCGGACTGCCACCTTCTGCTCGACGTTAACAATATTTACGTCAACAGTATTAATCATGGGTACGATCCGCAGCAGTTCTTAGCGGCGCTGCCCGGCGAACGCATAGCCTACGGACATATCGCAGGTCACTACGACGAAGCCGACGATCTCCGCATTGACACCCATGGTGCTGATGTAATCGATCCGGTTTGGTCTTTACTCGACGCCGCCTATGAGCAGTTTGGTGTTTTTCCAACCTTACTCGAGCGGGATTTTAATATACCGCCCGTTCACGAGCTGTTGCGCGAAGTTCAGCAAGTCCGCGAATATCAGGCTCGCCATCAGAAACAGGCTGAGTATCGCGAAGAGTGCGCGTTGTGACATCTGAGCCAAAGACCACTGATGGCTTATTATTTCAGCGCGCGCAGTATGAATTTGCCGCGCATATTCGCAATCCCCAGTGCCATCCTGCGCCCGTGGACATCGAAGATCGTCGTCTCGCTATCTATCGAAATCTGTTTTTTAACAACCTGCAAGGCTTTATAGCCAACGGGTTTCCGATTTTAAAATCGATCACTGCCGCGGATCACTGGACGGCGCTGGTGCGGGACTTTATGCATCGCCATCAAAGTCAAAGTCCCTATTTTCTCGACAGCTCAGCAGAGTTTTTGCACTACCTGGAACACGAGCGCAGCCCACAGCCCCATGACCCCGCCTTTTTGCTGGAACTGGCGCACTACGAATGGGTTGAATTGGCGCTCGATATATCAACGCTAGAGTTGCCTCAGGTGCGCCAGCAGGGCGATGTTTTGGATGACTGTCCCGTTGTCTCTCCACTGGCATGGCCGCTGTGCTATAACTATCAAGTTCAGCGTATTGGCATCGAGTATCAGCCGAGTGCAGAACAGCAAGCGATAACCCACCTCATTGTCTATCGCGATCGCAGCATGAAGGTGGGTTTTATAGAAACCAATGCAAGCACTGCACGATTGCTTGAGATCATAGGTCAGGGCGAGGTTACTGGTCATCAGGCCCTTGTGCAGTTGGCTGGCGAAATGGGCTACGCTGATCTCTCGGCCATACTTGCATTTGGACGAGATATTTTGACTCAATTACAGGGCAAAGAGATTATCTGTGGTTTCCGTTAATTTCGCGCTCCGTATAGCAATTGCCTGTGTACGCTGCGGTATTTGAGCAGTAAAATGCACCCAATTGCCACCAAGAGACGAGCTCTCCATGATGATTTCGAAATTTTTGATAAATGCGCGATGGATTGCCACCACTGTAGTTTTAGCGGCGTTGGCGAACGTGACAGCATTGTCTGCCCAAGCTGAAGAGGCCGATAAGCTCGAAGGGATCAATCGCAAAGTGTTCTATGTCAACGAACGCCTCGACCACTATGTGTTGCGCCCCGTTGCTGTTACTTACACCAAGGTTATCCCCGACCCCTTAGAGCGTGGTGTCGATAATTTTTTCAGCAATCTTGGTGAGATTGGCAATGTCGTCAATGACGTGTTGCAGGGTAAGTTTAAGCAAGCTGGTCTGGACAGCAGCCGTTTTTTGATCAACACCACCATTGGTGTTGCTGGGTTGTTTGATGTTGCAGCGCGCGCCGGAATCGAGAAAAGTGAAGGTGAAGACTTTGGTCAAACCCTAGCCGTTTGGGGTGTAGGCGAGGGGCCTTATCTAATGTTACCCTTGATTGGCCCATCTACTTTGCGGGATGCGCCGAGTAAGTTTGTAGACAGTTTGACCAGTCCGCTGTCCTATGTTGATGATGTATCGGCTCGCAATTCTGCGAGGGCTCTGGATTTATTGGCCACGCGTGCGAGCTTGTTGGAGTACGACGAGATTATTTCGGGTGACAAGTATCTTTTTGTCCGCGATGTGTACTTGCAACGAAATCGTTACCTTGTCAATGATGGTGCAATAGAAGATGATTTTGGCGATTTTGAAGATTATTGATTGTGGTCTGCCGACGCCGTCCGGTCACTTTGAATGATAATAACGGCAGGCCAGCAGCCAATGCCTATCCATAACGAGCAAAAGCCGGATTAGCAATGAAAACACCGTCGGGCGGTATATTTCTCCTTAGGGGTAATGAGCCTAGTGTGCAGCGTTTAAGCAGCAGCCTTGAGGCTCTCGGTGTTGTTGTGACGACCGCAGAAAATATTGCCGTCGTCGACAGCTCATGCTCTGATGCGCTCATTCAACCACTGGTTA
>Ga0102813_1001145_pt1 | contig 11936 bp, 8 predicted proteins | sample ColrivemetaGS725_FD_84512 | JGI IMG/M metagenome (GOLD analysis project Ga0102813, IMG submission 84512) | Estuarine microbial communities from the Columbia River estuary - Flood tide ETM metaG S.725 | ecosystem: Environmental > Aquatic > Marine > Intertidal zone > Estuary | place: USA: Columbia...
AGAGATCATCTTTGATCCGGCGGCGCTGGATTTGGCCGTAGGTCATCAAGATTTATTGAAGCAGGCGATCGATGCCGGTGAAGACGTGTACATATGGACTTGGAAGCCTGCGGAACACCCCGATGGTCACCCGTATGTTAATGGCACTGGCTCTGCTCCTTGGAAGAATTCAAACGAATCTATGAAAATGACGAAGAATTCGGACGGGACGTTTTCTTGGAAAATTGTTCCTACGCTTTTCTATGAAGTAGACGCTACCACGGTGTATGCGGAAGACATTCACTTTCTTGTTAAGGCAAAAGACGGCGGCGGTTATGGCGATCCCGATGTAAAATCCGACGATCAGAGTATAGCAATTGACCCTCCGGCCACAGACCGCAATGCCTTTTACCATTTTCCAGCTAAGGTTATGGCAGACGATGTCTTGACCTTGCGTTATGAAAATTGGCGCGAGGAGAAGTCGAGTATGCAAAATTTAGCTTCGGACGATTGTTACATGTATGCTAAGGTCATTTTCACGGACGGAACATTCGCTCAAATTGAAAACACGTTTAACGTAGGAACTAACCCGGATTTACAGATGGATTATTTGGAAGACGGAAATTTCCAAATGCGTCTTATTCCGCAAGAATTTTTTAATATCCCAGCGAACAAGACGATCGATTATCTAGAATTTATAGCCATGAGAAAAGTGTTTGCTACTGGAGCTGACCGAGTAACAGAGGCGGTAAATGTTCAGATTGAGTGCCAATAAACGTGAAATTCGTTCAATGATAAACCCGGCCAACACCGGGTTTTTTCTCTTTGTAACCAACTACATGGAAACGTATGCAACAGAAACCTAAACTCAGCTTTTGGCAGATTTGGAACATGAGCTTTGGCTTTTTGGGGATCCAATTCGGTTATGCCTTACAAGGCGGTTTTATGAGCCGGATCTTTGAAACCCTGGGTGCCGATGAGCATAGCCTGCCTTTATTATGGATTGCAGCACCGCTCACTGGGTTGATTGTTCAGCCGATTATTGGGCAAATGAGTGACAATACCTGGCATTCCCGTTACGGTCGACGCCGTCCTTATTTTTTAATTGGCGCCATTCTAGCTTCAATCACGTTACTCTTTGTGCCGCACAGCTCAGCCCTTTGGATGGCTGCCGGGGGACTTTGGATTTTAGATGCATCCATGAATATTTCTATGGAGCCTTTCCGTGCGTTAGTGGCAGATAAGTTGCCGGACAGTCAACGCAGTTTTGGTTTCGTCGTGCAAACCTTGATTATTGGGGTAAGCACGTGGGTAGCCTCGAACTTACCGCTTTTGGTTAGCTCTTTAGGCGTGAGCAATGAAGCCGATCCAGGCGTAGTTCCCATGTCAGTGAAGGTGGCGTTTGGTATTGGCGCGGTAATTTTTTTGTTGGCCATTCTTTACACGGTCTTTACGACTGATGAGTATCCTCCTGAAGATATGGACGCGTTTCGGGCCGAGCAAAAGGAGAATGCTGGCTTGATCAATACCCTCCGTGAGGTTGGAAAAAATATTGGAAACATGCCCTTGACCATGAAGAAATTAGGTGTGGTCCAATTCTTTTCCTGGTTTGCATTCTTCTGCATGTGGTCCATGGCAAATCCCGCACTCACCGATCATATCTATGGTGCTGCAAAGCCAGAGGCTATTGAATTTGCTACGTCGACGGCAGCACAGATTGACGCCTACCAATTGGCGGACAAAGCCTTTAATGATGCTTCAAATCAGGTTGGTTCCCACATGGGAAATTATGGTTTGAGTTCTATGCTCTTTGCCTTGCTTCTTACCTTCTGGACAGCGAAGCGACGTATCAATCGTAAGTACGTTCACATGTTCAGTCTTTTTGCTGGGGCTTATGGTTTTATAAGTATGTACTTCATCACAGAACCGTCAATGTTAACGTTGTCATTTGTATGTATTGGTTTTTCTTGGGGCTCCATCCTCTCAATGCCGTACGCCATGTTAAGCTCGACCTTAGACCCAAATAAAATGGGGGTTTACATGGGCATATTCAATATGTTTATTGTGATTCCACAGATTGTGGCGGCGACGTCCTTGACCGTCATATATAAGAGTTTATTTGGGGCAGAGCCGATCAACGCTATGTTGCTAGCGGGCGCATCGCTAGTCATTGCGGGCTTCGCGAATTTATTGATCACCAATAGGCACGCGGTAACCTACACACCGTCGGAGTAAACGTATAGGTTTCTCCCTGTTACCAGGAATGAACAGCAAAGAAAAAGGCCTCGTAAACGAGGCCTTTTTTATGAATTAGATTTTTTTCTTCTTCCTGAATTCTCGTGGGGAGCAGCCTTTAATTTTAAGAAAGGCGCGGTTGAAAGAGGAACTTGAGTTGAAGCCACTTTCAGCGGCTACTTCAGTCATGGCTTTGCTCGTGTTAATCAATAGGTTGGAGGCGACGGTGGTGCGCAGTTGCATGAGGTAATCTACGAAAGTAAGGCCTGAGGTTTGACGGAACCATCGGCTGAAGCTTTGTTCCGTCATGCTAGCGATGTCGGAGATTTCGCTCAGGGTGATGGTGTTTTGGTAGTGGTCTTGGATGTATTTAGAGACGCGTTCCATTCGGCGACTGAGCTTTTGACTCATGACGTTGGAATAGGCGTTGTTTGTGGAGACAGTGAGGAAGTCAGGGCGGTCGGCGATCATGGCCATGAGGTTGAAAAATGCGCCGATGCTGCGGAGGGGGTCTTTGCCGACGATGGTGGTGAAGGCTTGGTGTTCGGCGGGGTTGAATTGGCCCAAATTAATGCCATAGCTCATGGCGCGGAACAGGCGCTGAAGAGAGGCACTTTCTTTGAAGCTGTTGAGCCATTCTTGGGTGAATTGGAGCCCCCAGCATTCTTTTTCCATCTGCACATCTTCCTTTTCCGTACTGACGAAGTTATGCGGGAGATAAGGACCTAAGAGGAACGCTTGCCCAGGCTCAAACTCTATCGTTTTGTTACCAATGAAGGCAAGGCCTTTGCCTTTGACAATGTAGGTGATTTCGATTTCTGGGTGGTAGTGCCAATAGTCGGTGAAGATGGACGGGAAAGCCTGTCCAGCCTTTTGTGCCAAGATATAGCTGTTATAGCTGCGGTCCTGTTCGGCAATGCGGATATTTTCAATGGTGGCTTTCACGCTACAATAGTTCTATTATTTGAGCTTCCCAGGGCTCATATTTGTTCTCGTCCTGCTCACCCTCGTTGGTGAAGGTTCGCCGCTCGTCTGAAGCGTTGATGACTAACCGCCAGGTTCCTTGTTCCGAGGTGATCCAGAGCACGTACCAACCGTCTTTGGGGACGGCTTGCATGATGCTGGTTTTGCCGCGTAGTTTTCGGGAAGCGCCCAATTCTTGACACAAATCTAATAAATCTCCGCCTATTTTATCAAAATTAGGGAACTCGCCTTCAAATCCAGGCATGTCCTCTCGAATGGCGCCATGGTCCTCGTGCCCACTAAGGCCCAATTCCGTTCCGTAGTACAAGACCGGTATTCCTCTCATGGCGTACAACAGGGTCAGTGCGCTTTTGAGTTTGGTGGTGTCTTGGCCAAATTGGCCCAAAAACCTCCCATCATCATGGTTGTCTAAAAAGATGATCAGGTCCTCCGGATGCTCGTACAAATAGTCGCTCACCAATCTATAATACAACTCCCCCCCGCCGGTATTCCAACCAAATTGCTCATGCTCCACCGCGCTGTACATCTTGTGAATGGCGCGCCATAGGGTAAAGTCAGTTACCGCATCATTATGGGAAAAATGCCCCTCGTACATCTTATTAGGAGCGAAGTAGGCCTGCGACGCTTCGCTGTAGGACCAAGTCTCTCCAAAAATGAAAATGTTGGGGTAGAGGCGCTTGAGTAATTGGTTCATCTTCCGCAAAAACAGTGGATCCGAAAAGGCGTAGGTATCGCAGCGCAAGGCGTCTACCTCAAACATCTCAATGTACCACAGTGTCGAATAACGCAAGTACGACGCGGTCAACGGATGCGTTTGATCAAGATCGGGCATCGCTCCCGCAAACCAACCGTGCTCAAAGGCCTGTTTATCCTGCGCCAAAGCATGCGGATCGGCCAAGGCGGAAAACCTAAAATTTGAATAGGGAATGCTGCCGTCCGGATTGAAATGCACCATGCCGGAATCGGGCAAATTGCGGTGCAAATAATGCTCGACGCCCCAATGATTGTACACGATATCCATGATGTGCTTCATCTCTCTTTGATGAAGTTCAGTGGCCAATTCCCTCAACGCATCATCCCCACCGTACCTAGGATCCACGCGATAATGGTCCGTGATGGCATATCCGTGGTAGCTGTCGCGCATCATGTCGTTTTCCAACACCGGGTTGAGCCAAAGCGCCGTAGCGCCCAAACTTTCAATATAATCGAGCCCCATCTGAATGCCCTGCAAGTCCCCGCCATGACGGGCATAGGGCTCAGAACGATCCACGCCTCGCTCGCGCATGCCCGGCACATCATCGTTCGAAGGGTCCCCGTTGTGGAACCTATCCGGGGTAATGAGGTACACCAAATCCTGGTCGCTCAAACCCTGCGGCTGGTGGCCGCTGCGCTCAAGGAGCGGGAAGAAAAAATCCTTGGATCCGAGGGTAATATTGAAACCGTCGTCATTAAAACCCGACCGGATCCACAGCTTCACCAGTGAATAGCGGTCGCCGTAATGTGTGGTTTGAAGCACCTTGCCCACCGGTTTTTCAACCTGTGCCGCCCACTTCAATAGCCCCTCGCCTTGCAGCAAAATCTCCACCGTATCTAAGGGGTGATCGATCCACCAGTTTGGTGGGTCCATGCGCTGCACCGTTTGCCCTTTTACTGAGAAACTGGCAACGAGCAGCGTAGTGAGGAAAACGGTTATAAGAGCAGATTTCTTCATTTCTTGCGGAAATATGCAACAATATGGTTAAAAACCGGCCAAAACTGGCTTAATAGCTGTATTTCTTTAGACTAACTTTGAGGAGTACGAAGTACATTTAATAATCAATCTATCATAATTATGAAAAAACTCTACGCTTTAGCAGCTGTCCTCTTCATGGGCGTAACTGCATTTGCTCAAACGTACAGCGTTACCTTCCAGGTAGATCTAGGATCTGCATCTGTGAATTCTAATGGTGTACACGTGGCAGGTTCTTTCCAGAGCTGGTCGCCATCTACGACTTCTTTAACTCAAGTCGGGTCAACTTCTGTTTATGCTACTACGGTTAGCGTTTCTGGTGGCCAATTGGAATACAAGTTCCTCAACGGTAATGCTTGGGGCGACGACGAAAGCGTTCCTTCTGCCGTAAACGTTGGGACAAACGGTAACGGTAACCGTTGGGCGGTAATCTCTTCAGATACCACGCTCCCAGCTGTTATGTTTGCTGGTGCTGCTCCTGCAGGACAGAAAGCTATTCAGTTTAAAGTAGATTACTCGTTGCAAACACTAAGCGCAGATTCTGCGCACGTTGCAGGTAACTTTCAAGGCTGGGACCCCGCTAAAACACAGATGGTCAACTTTGACGGCGTATACCGCTACATTGCTTATGTAGGTAAATCGGATTCTACCTACTTTAAGTTTTTAAACGGGAATACTTGGAGCGATGTTGAGTCTGTACCTTCTACATGTCAGGCATCGACAGCGGGTATTAATCAAGGTGACAATCGTTTTTACACGGATACTGTTAGCGGTGTTTACGAGGTATGTTATACGATGTGTGGCCCTTGTATGGTAGTATCTACCTACGATATTACTGTCAACGTTGACGTAAGTTCAATCGCAGCTTGTGGAACAGTAGACTCAGTAACACTTGCCGGTCCTATCAATGGGTGGGGCGGAGAGCTTATGTCTGATCCTGATGGCGACGGTGTTTGGTCAATCACATACAACGATGTTGATTCAGGTGATTTTCAGTTCAAGGCACGTTTCCATGAAAACGGCAATACCAACTGGGAAGGCGGTGGTAACAAAATCATTACCGTTAGCTCTGATTCAGTAGTGGCAACCCGTTGTTTCGGTAACGATACGTACGGCCCTTGTACTGCCGTTCCAGCTACGGCCGATGTCACGTTCATTGTTGACTTTACGCAAGCGGCATTTACGCCAGCGGACACTATTTATTTGATGGGCGCGTTTACGCAATGGGATGCAAATGCTGTAGCTATGGTTCCCCATTCTGTCCCTGGTCAATACATTGCTACTGAAGCAAACTACTGTCCAGGCACTATGGAGTACCGTTTCTCAAACGGAGATCCAACCAATACTTCAAATCACGAGCCGGTACCTATGGCTTGTGGGGTAGATAATGGTGTAGGTGGATACAATCGCTTTTTCGCTCGTTCAGGTAGTGCAGATACGGTACAACACATCTTTGGTCAGTGTTCATTCATCGCTGTCGAAGAAGATGCGCTTTCTGGTGTAAGCATTCGTCCTAACCCTATGAACGAAAGCGCAACCATTGCCTTAGGGAATGTAGGTCGTTATTCAGTTCGTGTATTCGATATCACTGGCCGTGTGGTTGCTGGTTTCGATAACGTACAAGGCAATATCACTTTAGAGCGCAACAACATGGTTAGCGGCATGTACTATGTAAACATCGCTGATGCAAATGGCGCCACGAAAACATTAAAGGTTGTCGTTGAGTAAACAGCGCCTTTTTAATTAATATCTAATCCCCCGCGGCCGCAGGCCGCGGGGGATTTTTTGGCAAAAAAAAGCGCGCCCATTGGGCGCGCTTTGCATTTATAATGGAGTATTAGGAATTAGTGCAGAAGGCCGTTCTCTACAGCGAACCGAACCAAACCAGCAGTATTATTCATTCCCAATTTATTCAAGATGTTTTGGCGGTGATTGTCGATGGTGCGTTTCGACAAGAATAACTTTTTCGCGATTTCTTCATTGGTTAATTGGTCGGAGATGAATTTGAGTATTTCAATCTCCCGCTTACTCAAGCGCGCTACAGCAGGGTTATTGCTATGAAATTCAGCGAAAGTCTTGCCTAAAATCCTGCGTTCAATGAGCGAATTTGCAATATCTAGGGCGTAATACAATCGGCCGTCAATAATGGCCGTGATGGCTTTAATGAGCTCGCTTGTATCGACACTCTTTCTAATGAAACCTTTAGCTCCAGCTTTAAGCATTTGCTCAACTACGTTCATATCATCAGATTCAGAGAACCCTAAAACGGATTGCTCTGGGGCCAGGCGCAAGATTGATTTAATGAGATCAGCACCCGAATGTTTGCCCAATTGGGAATCCGTAATGATCAGATGAAAGGACTGTTGATCGACCAATTTTAGGGCATCTAGAATGTTTCCGGCTTCCTTAACTTGGAACGAATACGATTCAAACTTGCCCATTTCCAGCATGGTTTTAATGCCGTCTCGTACAATAGGGTGGTCGTCCACTACGAGAATACTAATGGTTTTGTTCATATTTAACATGTAAGCGAACTTCTAAGGTAGTAAAAATGCTTAATCTGCATCGATTGAGAGCGTATTAATCACTCAAAATCGAAAAAACGTAAGTATTTAGGCTTGTGGTTATTCACAATGTGCTGTCAATAAAATAAATCGCTATATTTGTCAAAACTTTTTGACGTACAAAAGGGGGACCTCGAGTCCCCTCTTTTATTGGCGGTAATTTATGGAATACGATAAAGTAGCGACAGCATTGACAACGGCGGTAGAGGAAAACGACGCCTTTTTGGTTGATCTTGAAATCAAACCAAATAATGTTATTGTGGCTTACGTTGATGCGGATTCCGGACTAACGATGGAGCAGATTAAGATGATCAATCGCAAGATGGAGTCTTTACTGGATCGCGATGAAGAAGATTTTAATTTGACGGTGAGTAGCCCAGATTTGAATCGGCCTTTAAAAATTTGGCGTCAATACAAAAAGAATGAAGGACGCTTTTTGAAAGTGAAGTACGACGATCGGGAAGACGAAGGTCAACTCATTGAAGTAGCCGAAGAGTACATTGTGCTCAGCGTGCCACAGAAAAAGAAGAGCGAACCCAACAAAGAATTAAAAATTGAATTCACGGCGCTTACCGAAGCAAAAGTGGCAATTAAGTTTAAATAGGATTATTCAGATATAAACAATGGAAAATCAGGCGATTATTGAGAGCTTCCTCGCGTTTAAGGAGGAGAAAAATATCGACAGAATTACACTCATGGCATTCATCGAAGAGGCCTTTCGCAATCAGTTGCGTAAAAAGTACGAAGACGATGAGAACTTTGATGTGATTGTTAACCCCGATAAAGGGGATTTGGAGATTTGGCGTAACCGTACAGTAGTTGAAGACGGTGCTGTTGAGGACGATAACATGGAAATCGAACTCAGTGCAGCGTTGAAAATTGAGCCAGATTATGAAGTAGGTGAAGAAGTTTCTGAAGAGGTCAAATTGATTGATTTGGGCCGCCGATTCATTTTAGCGTTCCGTCAAAACTTGGTCAGCAGAATCCAAGAGCACGACAGTTCAGAACTATTTAAGCGTTACAAAGACCTTGAAGGTGAAATCATTACAGGTGAAGTGCACCACGTGCGTCACCGTGAAGTGATTGTCTACGATGATGAAGGAAACGAACTCATTTTACCAAAAGACCAAATGATTGGCGAGCGTGAATTTTTCCGCAAGGGGGATTCCATCCGCGCGGTAGTCAAGGAAGTGGTATTCCGCGGTACAAAGCCTGTTGTGATCATGTCGCGGACAGACGAGCGTTTCTTGGCGAAGTTGTTCGAACAAGAAATCCCCGAGGTTTACGACGGCCTGATCACCATCAAAGGTGTGGTTCGTATTCCTGGTGAAAAAGCAAAGGTTGCGGTAGAATCGTACGACGATAGAATTGACCCTGTAGGAGCCTGTGTCGGTATGAAGGGATCCCGTATCCATTCCATCGTTCGTGAGTTGCGCAACGAAAATATTGATGTAATTAATTACACGACAAATTTACAGTTATACATCCAGCGTGCACTAAGCCCTGCGAAAGTGACCAGCCTAAATATTGATGAGGAAGCGGGTCGCGTTGAAGCCTTTTTAGCACCGGATCAAGTAAGTTTAGCTATTGGACGTGGCGGTACAAACATCCGTCTTGCCAGTAAATTGGTAAGCATGGAGATCGATGTATACCGTGACGACATTGAAATTGAAGACGATATCGAATTGGATCAATTCTCTGATGAGATTGAAGCATGGGTTATCGCTGAATTGAAAAAGATTGGGTGTGATACTGCGAAAAGCGTGTTGAAATTAACGAAAGCAGAGTTGGTTTCACGTGCTGATTTGGAAACCGAAACAGCAGAGCACATCCTAAAAGTACTTCAGAAAGAATTCGAAGACGAAGAATAAAGAAAACACCTAAAGACACTCTATGAGTAGCGTCAGATTAAGTAAAGCGACAAAAGAGCTTAACATTTCCTTAGACCGTGCGGTAGAGGAATTGGCCAAACACGGCCATGAAATTCCGAACAACCGTAACCATAAAATCACGAACGATCAGTACGAGGTTTTGATGACGGCATTTGCCGACGACCTTGCGCGGAAGAAGCGTTCTGAAGAGGTGAGTCAACAAGTAAAAGAGGAAAAAGAAATCCTCAGAGGAACGAAGGATACAGCTGAGGCACCTGTGGCTGAAGTTGCGCCTAAGCCCGCTGAAGAAGCTCCTGCTGTTGAGGCAGTTCCTGCTGTTGAGGCTGCTCCGGAAAAACCTGAGCCAGTAGCGGCGGAAACTCCTGCGACTGCAGAAGAGTCAACCCCAGAAGCAGCAGCTCCAGAAGCACCGAAGGCGGCACCCGTTGAACCCCAAGAAGCTAGTACTCCAGATGCTACTGGACTCAAGGTCATGGGTAAAATTGATCTGGACGCTCAGAAGCCAAAGAAAAAGGAAGCGCCTAAGAAGCCGACCAAAGTGGCACCCACGAAAAAGTCGTCTGGCGCAGGGGCACACAATGCTCCAAAGCCAGTTGAGAAGGCACCAGTAAAAGAGGAAACACCACCCACACCTGTAGACCAAGAAATCAAGACGAAGTATGTCAAGATTGACGGTCCAAAGTTTACCGGTCAGAAGATTGTACTCCCGGTTGAAAAACCAAAGGAGAATAAAAAGAAACGCACACGGATCAAGAAGCAGGGACCTGGAGCAGCTACTCCAGCGCAAAACGACCCTAAAAACCGTAACAATACACGCGGTCCTCAGAAAAAAGGTCCTGGACAAGGACCAGGTCGCGGTCGCAAACAACCTGTTGTTGCAAAGCAGGAGTTAACAGACGAACAAATTCAAAAGCAAATCAAGGAGACCCTTGAAAAGCTCACTTCAGGTAAGAAAAATAAGGGCGCTAAAATTCGTCGTGACAAGCGTGCAGAACGTCGTGAAAGAGAAGAGCTCGCCGATATTCAAGCAGCTGAAGACAGCAAAGTATTGCAGGTAACAGAATTTGTTACTGTTACTGAGCTCGCGAACATGATGGATGCCTCAGTGAACGAAGTTATTGGTTCATTGATGGGCGTCGGTGTTATGGTAACCATGAACCAACGTTTGGATGCAGAGATGCTCGAAATGGTGGCTGAGGAGTTTGGTTTTAGTGTCAATTTCGTCGATGAGGAAGTCACGGAAACCTTCCTTGAAGAAGAAGATAAAGCTGAAGATTTAAAACCACGTTCGCCAATCGTGACTGTAATGGGCCACGTTGATCATGGAAAGACATCTTTATTGGATTACGTGCGAAAAGCTAACGTTATCGCAGGTGAAGCAGGTGGTATTACACAGCATATCGGTGCCTACAGTGTAAAAGTACATACTGGTCAGACCATTACCTTCTTGGATACTCCTGGTCACGAAGCCTTTACGGCAATGCGTGCTCGTGGTGCTCAGGTAACGGATATTGCCATTATCGTAGTAGCTGCTGATGATGCGGTCATGCCACAGACGAGAGAAGCCATCTCGCACGCGCAAGCGGCAGGGGTACCTATTGTTATTGCCATCAACAAGATTGACCGTGAGGTTGCAAATCCAAACAAGATTAAAGAGCAATTGGCACAAGAAAACGTCCTCGTTGAAGATTGGGGCGGTAATGTTCAGTGTCAAGAGATTTCTGCAAAATCAGGTTTGAATATCGAAGAGCTCCTGGATAAGGTTATTCTGGAAGCGGATATGCTTGATTTGAAAGCGAACCCGAATAAAAATGCAAGCGGTACCATCGTTGAAGCGTCGTTGGATAAAGGACGTGGGTATATGTGTACGGCATTGATTCAATCGGGAACCATGAAAGTGGGAGATTATGTGCTCGCCGGACAACATAGTGGTAAGGTGAAAGCAATGCTCGATGAGCGCGGCAACCGTATCAAAGTGGCGGGTCCATCCACTCCAGTAAACCTTTTAGGTTTGGACGGTGCACCAACTTCCGGTGATCGTTTCATCATCATGGAAGACGAAAGAGAGGCGAAGCAAATTGCACAAAAGCGTCTGCAGCTGCAGCGTGAGCAAAGTGTTCGTTCGCAGAAGCAGATGACGCTAGAGGAAATTGGTCGCCGATTAAAGGTTGGAGATTTCCAAGAGCTCAATATCATCCTTAAAGGTGATGTGGACGGTTCGGTCGAAGCGCTTTCGGATTCATTACAGAAATTAACTACTGAGGAAATTCAAGTGAACATCATCCATAAGGGTGTGGGTCAGATTTCTGAAAGTGATGTATTGTTAGCTACGGCTTCTCAAGCCATTGTTGTTGGTTTCCAAGTTCGTCCTTCTGCTCAAGCACGTAAGCTTGCTGAGAAGGAAGAAGTGGAAATCCGCATGTATTCGATCATCTATGACGCGATCAATGAAGTTCGCGACGCCATGGAGGGCATGCTTTCCGCAGAGGTCAAAGAAGAGATCAAAGGTTCGGCTGAGATTCGAGAAACGTTTAAGATTTCGAAAGTTGGAAC
>Ga0102813_1001147_pt1 | contig 11906 bp, 9 predicted proteins | sample ColrivemetaGS725_FD_84512 | JGI IMG/M metagenome (GOLD analysis project Ga0102813, IMG submission 84512) | Estuarine microbial communities from the Columbia River estuary - Flood tide ETM metaG S.725 | ecosystem: Environmental > Aquatic > Marine > Intertidal zone > Estuary | place: USA: Columbia...
CAGATTCTAGCGTCCCACTCCCAGGTTGATGGAACCCTGGAGTTAAACAATATTCCCGCGATTGCCCATCGCTTAAATGGCCGTCGTACTGTATTTGAAGAGCCGAGATACCCTCAGATACTAGAGCAATTAACGCCGGAAATTGCTGCAAAGCTTGGGCAGACCTATATAGATGAAACCCAGATACATCGCGAGGGGGCGCCTTACTTTATTGATAAGATGCCCAATAACTTCCGTGATATTGGCCTAATTCAGATGATTTTGCCCAATGCCAAAATTATAGATGCTCGTCGTCATCCAATGGCATGCTGCTTTAGTGGCTTTAAGCAGCTGTTTTTTGAAGGGCAGGAGTTTACCTACGGTTTAGATGAGGTGGGCACCTACTACCGCAACTATGTAGATCTGATGGATCACTGGGATAAGGTGTTACCTGGCAAAGTTCTGTCTGTGCAGTATGAAGAGGTGGTAGCTGATCTGGAGACTCAGGTGCGTCGCATTCTTGATTATTGTGGACTGCCCTTTGAAGAAGCCTGCATCAACTTCCATAAGAATGAGCGCTCTGTGCGCACTCCCAGTGCGGAGCAGGTCAGGCAGCCTATCTACACCAGTGGCCTAGAGCAGTGGAAGCATTTTGAGTCTAGCCTCAATCCGCTTAAAGAGGCTCTGGGTCCAGTACTGGACCGCTATCCCATTACATAAATAATAAATATTAAAATCTAAGTTTGGAGTGATTTATGTCTACAACCAATATGACTGAGCAAGAAGTTCAAGTGCTTGTGGAAAACTGTTTAACTGCGAATGGTTGTAACAGTGAAAATGCTGCCGCAGTAGGACGTACCATAGCCGCTGCCGAGCGGGATGGTTGCGCTTCTCACGGACTGTTTCGCATGCCCGGTTATATAGCCTCATTGCGCAGTGGCAAGGTGAATGGCAGTGCCAAACCCAGTGTTACAAAAATTTCTCCGGCAGTGATCAAGGTCGATGGCGACCATGGTTATGCGCCTTTGGCTCTCGAAGCTGGGCGTGAAGCTCTTATCCAGGCCGCCCGGGAAAATGGCATTGCCGCCATGGCCCTGGTTAACGTGCACCATTTTGCGGCACTATGGGTCGAGGTTGAGCCTATTGCAGAGGCCGGATGTGCGGCCATGGCCTTTACCACTTACAAACCAGCAGTGGTGCCAGCTGGTGCCAAGCAGCCATTATTTGGTACCAATCCCATGTGTTTTGGTTGGCCTCGTGGCGACCAGCCGCCAATGGTGTTTGACCAGGCCTCAGCCTCTATGGCTAGAGGTGAGGTAATGATTGCAGCCCGAGACGGCCATTCTGTGCCTCTGGGTACAGGTGTAGATGCCGATGGCAATCCGACTACAGAGCCCGCAAAGATAATTGATGGCGGAGCGCTGTTACCTTTCGGTGGTCACAAAGGCTCTACCATTGCTATGATGATTGAACTGTTGGTGGCAGGCCTTACGGGTATGGACTTTAGTTATGAAGCCCAGGCCAATGATAACAATGATGGTGGGCCACCTAACGGCGGCGAGTTTATGCTCGCCATTGACCCTAGCCGATTTGGCGATGCAGATAGCTGGCTGCAGCATTCAGAGTCATTTCTAGCGCGTCTGGCTGGTATGGAAGGTGCACATATGCCAGGTAATCGTCGCTATGCCAATCGCGCCAAGTCAGCTGCTGAGGGCATAGTTGTCACTGATGCTCTGCTGGCCAGCTGCAATGAATTTATGAACCCTGAATCCTAAGCTCTGGTATCAGTTACTGGCACTGTTAGTGCGCAGCGTCAGGTCGTGCTTTTTAATCTGGCTGGGGGTTTCGCGAATAATGGTCTCAATCATAGCTTCAGCGGCGGGGGAGACTGTCCAGCCATTTCTGGTAATCAGGTAAACCTCACGGGCCTGGGTCGGTGTCAGGGGCCGAGATACTAAATTATCCGCGAGCGCTGGAATGGCTAGCGAAGGCAGCACCGAAACGCCAAGATTAGCTCTGAGCATCGCCAGTAAAGTAGTTATATTGGGAAAATCAAATTTAGAGTCCCCAAAGCTTTCGCGGCTGCGCAGGGTTTTAGTAATGCCAGTGTCCAAAAATGTGGTGTCTTCCAGTTCATCAATTCTTACCGGCCCAGTCTCTTTGGCCAGATGATGGTCCGCATGACAGATTAGTTCGAGTTTATCGGCAAATAATGGCTTAAAGTCCAATGACTTATTGGGTTTCCACAGGCTGGCAATGCCAAAATCCACCTCGTTGCGCTCGACCCGCCTCTGTACTCCCTGAGAGCTGTAATCATCCAGGAGGAGGTGAATGCCTGGATACTCAGACGAGAAAGCCTTGATGATATCTGGCAACAGGTTGCTGGCCACTGATGGCACTATAGCCATGCTCACATGGCCGCTGCGGCGCTCTGCCGTGGCGCGCAAGTCATAAATTGCCGTATCAAAGTCACGGACCAACCGCTGCGCTATGGGGATAAAGTTTTCTCCCTCCGCAGTGGTGCTGACCTGTCTAGTGGTGCGATCTAGAAGTTTTAAACCAATAAATTCTTCCAGCTGCTTAACGGCCAAAGTGATAGCAGGCTGAGTGCGAGAGAGTTTTTCTGCAGCCCCATTGAAACTGCCTTCTTCAGCCACGGTAATAAAAGTGCGGAGGTGTCTCAGGGTGACGTTTAAGTATTTGATAATATTACCTTTATTATATTTATTAGTGATATTGCCAAGGAGAAGAATAAATTAATTATGCTTATAAATCTATATAAAGTTTTGATTGGATTTATAGGTGTCTACGTATAACAATGGGTCGCAAATGGGTTGTTCAGCCCTAAAAATTACAGGCGGAAACGGTATGAATCAGGATTTACACAGCAATTATATCAATGGTGAATGGGTCGGCAGTTCAGAGATCATTAGCAATATAAACCCTTCAGATACCAGCGATATCGTTGGCCGTTATGCCAAGGCATCTAATGAAGACTGTCTGGCGGCTATCAGTGCCGCTAACGCAGCGTTTGAGGGCTGGTCGCAAAGTGCACTGGAGCAACGCAAAACTGTTTTAGATTTTATTGGCGCCGAGCTTATTGCCCGCAGTGGTGAAATTGGTGAAATTCTGGCCCGCGAAGAAGGCAAAACCCGTGCAGAAGGTGTGGGTGAAGTTTATAGATCTGGGCAATTCTTTCAATATTATGGTGCCGAAGTGCTGCGCCTAATGGGTGAGAACACCCAGTCCGTTCGTCCTGGCGTAGATGTAGAAGTCCACCGTGAGGCATTGGGTGTGATTGGTATTGTCACCCCTTGGAATTTCCCCATGGCAGTGGCGGCCTGGAAAGTGGCACCGGCCATAGCCTATGGCAATGCAGTGGTGCTTAAACCAGCCGAGTTAGTGCCTGGCAGTGCCTGGATACTGGCTGATATTATTAGCCGCAGCGGCCTGCCCGCCGGTGTGTTTAATTTGGTGATGGGCTCGGGCAGAGAGGTAGGCGAAACCCTCTGTACCTCTCCAGATATTCAAGCAGTTACTTTTACGGGTTCCGTTGGCGTAGGCCGCCATATTGCGCGCAATGCCATTGATAATATGGCTCGCGTGCAGCTGGAGATGGGCAGCAAAAATGCGCTAGTGGTTTTGGATGATGCGGACCTTGATACAGCGGTGCAATGTGCTGTGGCTGGTGCCTATTTTGGTACAGGTCAGAAATGTACCGCCTCGTCGAGAATTATTGTGCAGTCGGGTATTCACGATAGGTTTGTTGAGAAGATGACTGAGGCTGTCAGCAACCTAGTGGTCGGTCATGCATTGGCAGAGGGCGCGCAAATTGGGCCAGTGGTCGACGGTCGTCAGTTGCAGCAGAATCTAGACTATATGCAGATTGCTAAAGACGAAGGCGCAGAGCTGGTTTTGGGAGGCGAAGCCATGACCATGGACACTGAGGGCTTTTATATGTCGCCTGCGCTGTTTGTTAATACGAACAACCAGATGCGCATCAACCGCGAAGAAGTGTTTGGCCCTATCGCCTGTGTGATCAAGGTAGACAGCTATGAAGAAGCGCTGGAGGTTTCCAACGACTCAGACTTTGGTCTGACTTCAGGCATCATAACCAACAGTCTGGCCAATGCTGGCCACTTTAAGCGTCATTCTAAATCTGGTTGTGTCATGGTGAATCTGCCGACTGCAGGCACTGACTACCATGTGCCCTTTGGCGGCCGTAAAAACTCAAGCTATGGCCCCCGCGAGCAGGGTCAGTATGCGCGGGAGTTCTACACGATTATTAAAACAAACTACAGCAAGCCCTACTAATTGCTACTCAGGATTCATTGATGACTAGAGAGATGAACAGAGAAATGCTTCTTATCGACGGGCTGCAATATGTCAATTGGAACCGCGACCTGTTTGAAAAGGCTCAGCGCAGTGGTTTAAGTACTATTCATGTGACCATTGCCTACTGGGAGAATATTCGCGAGACATTGGAGAATATAGGCAACTGGAACCGGCACTTTATTAATCATGCCGATCTGATTATGCCCATTCACCAGGCGTCGGATATTCTTGAAGCCAAGCTCCTGGGCAAAGTGGGTATTATCTTTGGCTTCCAGAATTGCTCACCCATCGAAGACGATGTGAAAATGGTGCAGATTTTGAAGCAGCTTGGGGTGCATATTATGCAGCTCAGCTATAACAATCAGAGTCTGCTGGCCACTGGATGCTACGAGGAACAGGACGGTGGCATTACCAGATTTGGCCGCGAAGTGATCAAAGAAATGAACCGTGTAGGCATGATTATTGATATGTCCCACAGTGCGGAGAAGTCGACCCTGGAAGCCATTGAAATCTCTGAACGGCCCATCGCCATCACCCATGCCAATCCGACGTTTTTCCACGCCGCGCTGCGCAATAAATCCGATACAGTGCTCCGGGCTATAGGTGAATCAGAGGGCATGCTGGGCTTTAGCATGTATCCATTCCATCTTAAGAATGGCTCTGACTGCACCTTGCAAGAATTCTGTCAGATGATTGGCCAAACTGCGGAGATGATTGGTATTGATCGCATAGGTATTGGCTCTGATCTCTGTGAGAACTGGGACTACTCAATACTGGAATGGATGCGCAGCGGTCGCTGGACCACTGGTATTGATCATGGCGAGGGCTCTGCGGCCAGCCCGAGCTGGCCCCGCCAGCCCAACTGGTTTGCTGGGTCCAAAGATATGTTAACCGTGGCTCAGGGTTTGCAAGACGTGGGTTTTAATAACACTGATATCGAAAAAATCATGGGTCAAAACTGGCTGTCATTCTTCGAGAAATCTTTTCCGGGTTCACCGGTCAAACCCTAGTGGCTTAGAAAAAAAACCGTCTTATTTTGAGGCGGTTTAGTTGGCAAAAGCACTATGTCGCAACCGGGCTTTCTGTGTCGCTTTTAATTAAGTCGCTGCCCATAACTGCGCCTACAATAGCCGAAAAATAGGTCCTGTTCGGACCTCAAAAACAACCTTAGCCTATGGGGTAAAGCCTGTGCGGTCGCATCATAATTTAGCTGGAAAGCATAGTCTCAGCAATAGCGCTGCGCTGTCCCTGCGTCCTGCCAGTCAGGTTATGCAGCTGGACCGCTTGGGTAGTTTTCACCAGTCTCGCCTAAGCTTTATGCGCACCCTAGTGCGACGCATGGTGAAGGAGAAGTGGCAGATCAACAGCACTGTGTTTGATCTGGATTCAGAGGGTTACGGCACCGCAGTCTATGAGGTAAAAGCCAAGTTCGGTACCTATAGCTATGTGTTGTTTTCCCATTATCTAGACCCAGAAAATCGCAATGATCGTGTGATTGCCAACCAGTGGGATCTGACCATGGCCCTTTGCGAGGGCACCGTTGATGCCGAGCAGTTAGAGTTTCTGCGCACCAATGTGCCCAAGCAGGAAGCCGGACGTGTTGATTCCCGAGTATTTGTGCTGTCCAGAGGCAATCGCAGTGGCCGCACCTTTGAGTATGTAGTAGATGAGCTAGCCAATGGTCGCCAGCCCGATGTGGATGTAATTGCCGAAGTCGGCTATCTGTATCGCACCACCGCTGCCTATGGCAGTGGCAAATTGGGTATGGCCGACTGGGAAAAGGTCCGCACCAAACACCGTGATTTTGCCCGACCCTTTGCCGCAGAAATGTTTACCTGCTTTATGCTGCGTCACTTTAGTTTGCAGCACGCCGATTATATTGCCGCGCAGCGTGCACCAGAAACTGCAGTAAAGCTGGATGATGATATCAGGCGTTATTTTGGTATTGGCAACTCCACCGGGTTGGGTATGGCCCCATTTTTGATCAATCATCCGCTGCTGATTAATCAGTGGATTGAGCAGCGTGAAACAGCATTGGCAAGAGCAAAGATGGCCGGCACTGATGGCATAGACTCTCAAATGCTAGAGCGATTCAAAATAGCTACCGATCGAGTGATTCAGCATCTGGGTGAAATTGTTACTGGTGATGAGAAGCAAAATATTTCTAACGGCATGGTTCGCCAGGAGCTTCAAGAGCTGAGTCAGTGGCTGCTTGAGGAAGGGGACAATATTGTTTCCAGCTGCTACAACTGGTCGGAGCTGGCGCAGTATGCTGAGCAGCGTTGGCGTGTTGAAACTCAGGAAGTAATTAACACTTTGCTGATAGAGCTCTACCCAGATTTGGTGGACGAGTTGGAAGAACTAATGGCCGTCGACGAAGACCAGCATCTGGTTCCCCAGATGTCTCTGCAGGAACTAAAGCTGGTTATAGAAGATAAATATGACTGGGCACTGGCAATTGATTTTGCCCAGCCCAATGCTCAGGGTTCCTTTTGGTATCGCTCGGAAGAGAAGATGGAGCCGCGCCTTGGTCAGACTCATGTAGATATGGGCATGGAGAAACAGATGCCGCTGGCCATTGGTCGCATGGTGCGAGAATGCTACGACGAAGTCTGCGCTTATATAGCAGAGTTTCCCCAGCAGGATGTTGCTCATTTTATTCTTCAGCAGCCTAATTTAAGCGGTGCGATCAGCCGGATTCAAACCATGGCTCAAAGCCATTACGGGGATATTCGCGAGAATCTGGTGCACAGCGATGTGTTGCCCATTCATCTATTGCGCTGCAAATTATCCTTTTTTGGGGTCAGCAAATTTGATCCCCGCTCGCGGCTCTGGGTGCGTAACACTATGTTTCAGGGGGCGCCACTGATCAGTGATTTCGATAAGCCCTTTATGGATGACTGGCAGTTTCCTATTAAACCCGTGCTCAGTAAAAGCATAGATCCCAGCCGTTAGATTATGAAAGTTTCTCGCAATGAATTGACGGCTTCTCTCAAGAAGGCGTTTGAAGGCTTGGGGTTCTCTGTGGGCGACTATCAGGATGCGGCGGCTATGGTTATCTGGTCGCAGATGCACGGTTTTAACGGCCTTGAGCAGCTTAATCTCGCGCTGCCATTTCTGAACAATTGTCTCTGCCTTCATGCCCAGTTGGTCAGCAATGGGGATCAGCAGGCACTGCTTGATGGGCAGAGCTCTTCGGTTTTACTCTGTGGCAGTCAAACGGTCAGATTGGCCTGTGCACTGGCCCGCCAGTATGGTCATGGCTTTGTACAGCTGGATAATTGCCACAATCGCCTGTTGATTATCCAGCGGCTTGTCAGTGCGGCCCAGTCTGGCACAGCCCTTACAGCCTATTGGGAGCAGGGCAGCAGTGGTTTTAAAGTGACCATTGAAGCTCATGCAAAGCACCCAGAGTACAGCCAATATACTCTGCCCACTCAGTCAGATAATCAAAGTCTAATGATTTTTGCTGGCGAAGATATGGTCTCGGTGGAACAGCAGTTTGTCAGCCAGATTAGCCTGGATTCACCAGTTAGTCGCGTTGAATCTGAGTCTATGGTCGATAGTTATGAGCACTGTCTGGAGCAGGGCATTGAGATTGATGAAACCCTTTGGCATAAGCTCGATAATCTGGTCGCCAGAGTGCTAGTCGAATCCACTGAGAGCTCCAGGGCGGGCGCGGGGGACTAAACCTGCCCAGGGCTAGCTTGCTGAGCCTGATCAATAATCCACTGACGAAATGCATCCACATGGGCGCGAATAGGCTTATCCTTGGGGGTGGTCAGGTAAAAGGATTCCACCGTGCTGACAGTCTGTTCAAATGGCGCGATCAAGCGGCCGTTCTCCAGCATGTTAGCCGCGAGAGATGTGCGGCTTAGCGCCACACCATGACCCTGTGCAGCCATTTCCATTCCCGTCATCAGCGAATCAAAGTGAATGCCCTGAGAAGGGTCGATATTGTAATAGCCCAATTGATTTAGCCAAAAGCCCCAGCCCTCTTCGTATCCAATAACATGGAGCAGGGTATAGTTGGACAGTTCGCTGGGGTCAGCCGGAGGTAGCTGCCCGTCTAGTAAGGTTGGGCTGCAGACCGGGATAAGCCTATCCCAGGTGAGTCGGTCGCTAAAACAGTTAGTCCATTGGCCCTTGCCATAACATATCTCAACATCAGCCTCTTTATCGGTGCCGGCCACCCAGATATTGCTGGTAAAGCGCAGATCAATATCTGGATACTGGTTTCGGAAATCCGCCAGTCGCGGTGCCAGCCAGGTATTAAAGAACACCAAATTAACCCGCGCGGTCAGAGTGTGGCTGCGCTCCTTACCAAATACCTCATCGGTAACCAGCGCCAGCTTTTCAATTGACTCACGCACGCCGGGAATATAGGCTCGCCCGGCATCGGTCAGCTCCAGTCCGCGGGGCAGGCGTTTAAATAGGGCGCAACCCAACTTGGTTTCCAGCCCTTTGATCTGCTGGCTGACCGCTGCTTGAGTCATATGTAATTCAGAGGCCGCTAGAGTGAAATTCAGATGGCGTGCGGAGGCTTCAAAGGAGCGAAGCCAGTTTAATGGCGGCAGTCTTTTCTTCATTATTATCCCTCTACCTTGCTCAAAAAGCCGAGCAATTATTATTCTGGATCATCGATCAGATGACCCAGGCTCTGGGCTGCACTTTGCAGTGCGTCTGTATACTCAAGCAGCTCATCAAAGCTTTTGCGAATGACCGGTGCATGAGTAAATAGGCAGGCGCAGAGTTTGCCATTGCTATCATTCACCGGCACAGCGACGGCCACCATACCATCGACAAACTCTTCGTTGTCTGTGCCTAGGCGACTTGTTTTTATATGCTGTAACTCGGTTTCCAGAGCATCGACATCAACGATAGTATTGCGGGTATATCTGGTCAGTGACAGTTCGTTGATAAGACGCTGACGCCGGTGCTTGGGCAGAGAACTGAGATAGAGTTTGCCGCTGGCGGTGCACCAACTGGGTGTATGACTGCCCACCTGCAGGTGGATTTGCAAGGGCCAGTCAGTTTGCACGCGATCGTAATAAATCATCTCAGCGCCATTGGGTACGGCAATACCACAGGTCTCACCAATCTCTTCCGTAAGCCTTTGCAAAATAGCCCGGCGCAATGAGCTAAAGCGCTCACTGTGCAGTACAGCCCAGGCGATACTGTGCATCTTAGGGCCGGGAACAATGAGCCCGCGCATATTGGTCTGCACAAAACCATCGCTCTCCAGTTGGTTGAGCAGGCGGTGAATACTGGGCTTGGGAATAGCCAACTGAAGGGCTAGGTCCGCCGGCGACAGAGGTCGCTCGGCTTTGGACACCGCTTCGATAATTTGCATTACCCGGCTGACCGCCGAGCCTTTTTCCCTAGTCGTCATGGTTTTAATTTAGCTCATGGTCGGCATAGAGAACTGCGCACCTTCACGCACACCAGCCGAAGGCCAGCGCTGGGTAATGGTTTTGCGCTTGGTATAGAAACGCACAGCATCTGGGCCATAGGCATGCAGATCGCCAAACAGCGATCGCTTCCAGCCACCAAAGCTGTGGTAGGCCACAGGCACTGGCAGCGGGATATTAATGCCCACCATGCCCACCTGAATATGGTCAGAGAAGTAGCGTGCGGCTTCACCGTCTCTAGTAAAGATACAGGTGCCATTGCCGTATTCGTGGTTATCAATCAGGTCCATGGCTGCTTGCATGCTATCCACGCGAACCACCTGCAACACTGGGCCAAAGATTTCAGCATTGTAACTGTCCATCTCTGGGGTCACGCGATCGATCAATGTGCCGCCCACATAAAAACCATTTTCATAGCCATCGATGCTGGGGTTGCGACCATCTACCACAATATCAGCTCCCTGTTGTTCGGCACTGTCGATATAGCCAAACACTTTCTGCTGATGCTGCTCTGTGATCACCGGACCAAAGTCATTGTCTGCATCATGACAGGGGCCAATCTTTAAGCCTTTCATAGCTTCCTGCATTTTGCTGACCAGGGCATCTGCCGCGGCATCACCTACGGCCACGGCAACCGACAGAGCCATACAGCGCTCACCGGAGGAGCCAAAGGCAGCGCCCAATAACTGCGCCACCGCATTATCCATATCTGCATCAGGCATCACAATCGCATGGTTTTTAGCGCCACCCAGAGCTTGGCAGCGCTTGCCGTTAGCGTTGGCGGTGCTGTAGATATATTCCGCAATGGGGGTGGAGCCCACAAAGCTTATGGCCTTAATGCGCTCATCATTGAGCAATGTATCAACGGCTTCTTTATCGCCATTGACCACATTCATTACACCATCGGGCAGGCCTGCTTCCTTGAGCAATTCAGCAATAAAAAGCGTCGAGCTTGGGTCGCGCTCAGAGGGTTTAAGAATAAAGCAGTTGCCACAGACAATGGCCATTGGATACATCCACAGAGGCACCATGGCGGGGAAGTTAAACGGGGTAATACCGGCCACCACACCTAGGGGCTGAAACTCACTCCAGGAGTCTATATTGGGGGCGACATTTTTGCTGTGCTCCCCTTTTAGTAGCTCTGGTGCGCAGCAGGCATACTCTACATTCTCAATGCCTCGCTGCAGTTCACCGGCGGCATCATGGCTGATTTTGCCGTGCTCTTCGCCAATCAGAGCGCAGATTTTATCGGCATGCTGCTCCAGCAAGTCTTTAAATTTAAACATCACCCGGGCGCGCTTAATAGCTGGCGTATTGCGCCACTCAGGATAGGCGGCCTGGGCCGCGGCAATAGCCTCTTCTACAGTGGCCTGAGAGGCCAGGGCAACCTGCTTGCTCACTTCGCCAGTGGATGGGTTGTACACATCCTGAGTGCGCTCAGTGGCGGTGGTCATCTGGCCGTTAATTAAATGTCCTACTACTGTCATGATTTTGTCCTCAAAAAATTGTCATCTCTAAACTTTGCATTACCTAATTGGCATCACCACAGCTTGCGATAGATTTCGATTATCTCATCAGCGCTGGGTACTCTTGGATTGTTACCAGGTGAGCCCGAGGCCAGTGCCTGCTCTGCCATCACCTGAAGGTTATTAAAAAAGTGGTCGCGATCAATACCAAACTGCTCCGGTGTGGGCACCTGCAGTTCCTTATTAATAGCATAGAGTTCGGCCATTAATTTGCTGTTGGCTGTCTGGTCACTGTCACCCTCATTGGCCACACCCATGGCGCGGGCGCAGTCTGCATAGCGCTCTGGTGCGGCGGGAATACTGTACTCTGTCACCATAGGCAATAGCATGGCATTGGAGAGGCCATGGGGCACATGATAGAAAGCGCCAATAGGGCGAGACATGCCATGTACCAATGCCACAGAGGCATTGGAGAACGCGACTCCGGCTAGGGTGGCACCGAGCATCATCTCCTCCCGGGCTTTTTGGTCACTGCCATCCTGGAAAGCTTTGCGCAGATTGGGCGCCAGTAATTTCATTGCGGCTATGGCTTGGCTATCGCTGTAGAGACTGGCCTTTTTGCTGACATAGGCTTCCATAGCATGGGTCAGGGCATCAATGCCCGTGTCCGCTGTGGTTCTTGGGGGCAGGCTTAATGTCAGGCTATAGTCGACCA
>Ga0102813_1001148_pt1 | contig 11900 bp, 9 predicted proteins | sample ColrivemetaGS725_FD_84512 | JGI IMG/M metagenome (GOLD analysis project Ga0102813, IMG submission 84512) | Estuarine microbial communities from the Columbia River estuary - Flood tide ETM metaG S.725 | ecosystem: Environmental > Aquatic > Marine > Intertidal zone > Estuary | place: USA: Columbia...
GCTAACGGAGATGCTGGAATGGCTATGTTAGTGACTCATATATCCGCAGCAGCAGGCTCACTAGCCTGGATGATGATGGAGTGGACTAAGCATGGTAAACCTTCAGTTCTCGGTATCGTAACTGGCATGGTAGCGGGTCTCGGCACTATCACTCCAGCATCGGGATTTGTAGGACCGGCAGGTGCGCTCATCATCGGGCTCAGTGCCGGTGTCATATGTTATTACGCAACCCAAGCGATCAAACAACGTTTTAAAATTGATGACTCTCTAGATGTTTTTCCAGTCCACGGTGTTGGAGGTATGCTTGGTACTCTTTTGGCTGGTGTTTTTGCCTCAGATGCTCTTGGTGTATTTAGCGGTCAAGGTTATAACGAGGGAATGAATATGGTTAGTCAGGTCTCTGTTCAGCTAGTCGGCATCATCGCTACTTTTGCCTATACAGCCATTGTTTCCTATATACTCTTGAAACTCGTCGATAAACTGCTAGTATTACGGGTAGATGAGGAAGATGAAGTGCGAGGTTTAGATCTCGTTGAGCATGATGAGAGGGGCTACGACTTATAATAATAAGATTTTCATGAGAATTATAAGGCTCAACTGTTACTGCAAAATAAAGTAATATAAAAATATTGCAGGACAATTAAGAGCTCAAGCCGTTGATTTGTATCAGCGGCTTTTTTATGTCTGCGGCATTATTAATTTTTCAACCCTAGATTTATCAAGAAAATCACAGACATAAGTGGCACCATCTAAAATTCGACTAGATTGCCTCTGCATTAAATCGGGAGGAATAAGGTATAGATGACCCTTGTCTACGGCAGAAATACTTGGCCAACGGCTCCATTTTTCTCTCCACCCCGCAATACGCTCCTCAGACCCACTGGATAAAATAACTTCAGGGTCGGCATTTATAATTGCCTCTATATTGACCCGAGGAACTAAAGGTTGAGCCTCTGCAAACACGTTGACACCTGCACATAGGTCTATCACATCACTGACTAAATGCTTTCCACTTAAAGTCATTATGGGGTCATCCCAAATCTGATAAAACGTTTTTACTTTCTTTTTGTCCACATAAAGTGACTGAAGCTTAACTAACTTTTCTGAAAATTCAGACGCAGCCTGAATACTTTGTGTTTCATTACCAGTAATTTTTCCCAATCGTTTAAATAGGTCGGGAATCTCTTTAATCTTCGTTGTTTCAATGACAAAGACAGGTAACCCTAATTCCCGCAATCGATTAATAACCTCGACTCCATTACCAGAGTACCACGCTAATATGAGATCCGGCTTTAAAGAAAGAATAAGCTCATAATTGGCTATTGAATGATTATTTACGCGAATAATTTGTTTCGCGGCTTCAGGATAATTACTATATTCATCAGCGCCGATTATTTGGCTACCAGCACCAATATGGAAAAGTATTTCAGTGATATTTGGAGCTAAACTAATGATCTTATTTGCTGGTTCTGTTAACACTATTTCCTTCTCTAGATCATCCATTACACTGATCGCAGCATGCGAAGATAGTGCCAATAAAGTTACAAACATACTGAAGGCCACGCGCAAGGATACAAAAAGAGTCTGCATTAGTTGACCACTAAAGGTTTACCGGTGACTGGGTGTTTTAATATCAAGGGTGTGATACCAAAAACATCAGATATAAGTTGCTCATTAAGGACCTCATCAGGGCTTCCTTGGGCGACTATAGTGCCTTTATCAAACACAATAATATTATCCGCACACCGAGCTGCCAAGTTTAAATCATGCACAACCATGACAACACCGACACCTCGCTCTGCTAACTCTGAAACAATCTTTAAGGTAAGGACTTGATGCGAAAGATCTAATGCTGATGTTGGCTCATCAAGAACCAAAAACTGATTGCCAGTAGTGGTTGGCTCCCATATTTGCGCCAACACTCTGGCCAGTTGCACCCGCTGTTTTTCACCCCCAGACATCTGAGTGAAAAAGCGACTTTCCAAGTAATTGGCATCCACAGTAGTCAAAGCCTCTTTGACTATATGAGTATCTCTCACCTTCCCAGATTGATGCGGAATCCGCCCAAGAGCAACAACTTCGGAAGCATTAAATGGAAAATTCAGCGAGCTATGCTGGGGCAATACACTGACCATTCTTGCTCTTTGGTCAGGACTCCAATCACTCAGAGCTTTATCATTGAGTATAACTTGTCCCTGTGTTGGCAAAATGTCGCCACTGAGTACTTTTATGAAGCTTGATTTGCCCGCGCCATTAGGCCCCACAATAACAGTAATCTGTCCTGTATTTATTGCAACATTAACATCTCTAAGGATATTAAATCCCGACATATGAAGCGAAATATTATCCGCTAAAAACGCCATAAACTAGAACTCTCTTCGCTGTTGTATCAGCAACATAATAAAGAATGGTGCGCCCAAAATAGCAGTCAAAATACCAGTAGGTAGCTCCACTGGAGCTATAATAACCCGAGCAAGAGTGTCAGCTATGAGCAGCAAAATACCTCCAGCTAAGGCAGAAACTGGCAACAACCAACGGTGATCGGGCCCTATTAAAAGACGCACTATGTGCGGCACAATTAAGCCGACAAATCCGATCATTCCTGCAACTGCAACGGCTGTGCCTATTCCCAGAGTAGTCAGTAGAATTAATTTTTTCTTTACGCGCTGAACATCGATACCCAAATGTCGCGCTTCTGATTCTCCCAACAGTAGTGCATTGAGAGACTTACTTTCTCTGGGAAAAAGAATGAGTACAACAACGGCTACTACCGCAACAATAGACACGCGTGTCCAATTGGCTGTACTGAGATTTCCCATTTGCCAGATACTGATTTGCCGAAGCATTTCATTGTCGGCAAAGTAACTTAGTAAGCTATTAACTGCACCTCCTAAAGCACTGATAGCTATTCCTGCAAGTAGCATAGTAGTCACTGACGTGCCGAGAGTGGAAGTCGATAATCTAAAGACTAAAAGAGTTATTAAAAAACTGCCAATAAAAGCTCCCAGAGCAACGACTGACAATCCAAGCACAGCATTAGTTTGTAGCCACGCTCCTGTCAGAACAATGACGATACTTGCTCCTACCGATGCACCGCTGGACACACCAATAAGTGAGGGCGCAGCTAACGGATTCCTGAACAGCCCCTGCATAACAGCACCACTTATCGCAAGTATCGCTCCAATCAGAAATGCCAGACAGATGCGCGACAAACGGATGTCAAACAATATAGTATTAATTTGGTCGGTGTGGATATCAGTGGTTGATGGTTGTAAGAAGAGACTAGTACTCTGCTGAATAATTATATCAATAGGGATATTGACGGTACCTGCGTTAAGGCCCAGCATTACCGCTACGGGTAGAGAAACCCATAGCAAAATACTGAGACCTTGCGCAGATACCCTACGCAATTAAAAGTCCACGCCCTTACGAGCCTTTATACCGTGATGGTAGGCGTGCTTTATATCTTTAACTTCAGACACCGTATCAGCAATATCTCTAATGGCACTTCCGCCGCCACGCCCTGTTAAAACAACACTTTGATTTTTGGGTCGTGCTTTTATGGCATTAATTATTCTATCTTCATCCAGGTATTTGAAACTTAGCATGTAGGTAATTTCATCTAAAATCACCAAATGGTATCGTTCATCTTTTAACATAGGCTCAACTATGGCCCACGTCTTTTCTGCTGCTGCAATATCACCTGAGCGATCCTGAGTATCCCAAGTAAATCCCGTCCCCATTTGATAAAAGTCTACTTCTGGTAATTCATTTTTAAGATACAATTCTTCTCCAGACAATTGCTCTCCCTTTATAAACTGAACTACGCCAACTCTATATCCATATCCAAGAGCTCGCAAAACCATGCCAAATGCTGAGCTAGTCTTGCCCTTGCCATCGCCAGTGAGTAAAACAACGACCCCTTGTTCTTTGACAGCAGAAGCGATTGTTGCATCAATACTCTGCTTTTGCTTTTGCATCTTTTTCTTATGTCGCTCTTCTTTCTCACTATTTTTGTCTGTCATATTTAAAAGCCTTATTTTTTCAAAAGAGGAGTGGTTTACATACTATAGCGCAATCCCAAGGTGGCACCGAAACCTAGTGTCTGATAACCAAATACTTCCTCATAGTTTTCATTGAGAGCATTTTCTAGCTTAAGGTACATCTCAAACTTCTCAGTCGCCGAGTAATTAAGATTAATATTGACCAAAGTGTGGTTACTTAAAGCAACAACCTGTGATGGCTCCGGAAAAGGTGGGAAGTAAACATCAGTCTGCTCTCCAGTAAACTGAATGTTGGTATTTAAATGAAGATTATGAGCTGCCTGCCATCCTAAATTTAGACTTGCAATGTGTCTCGGTCTTCGCACTTCTCTGACGGCATCATCGCCTGTTGAATCAGTATAGGTATAAGCCGCAGCCAGTGACATTGATTCAGATATATTACCCACCGCACTTAGTTCAGCACCTTTGCGCTCACTTGTACCATTAATATTGTTAGAGGTATACGCAAAGGTCGCTGGATCATAGACAAATCCGTCTATTTCATTCTCTAACTCTGCTTCGAATATGGTAAGAGATAGAGTTAAAGCACCACCCATAATTAATTGATCAGCACCTAACTCCCAGCTTGTCGATTCTTCGGGAATTAGATTTGGGTTACCAATGAAATTGGTATAAAAACCAAAGCGCTCGGTAAATGTTGGGTTTTTAACCGCCGTACCCACGGCACTGCGAAGACGTATTGCCTCTGTTAATTGATAAATCGCTTCTGCTCTGTAAGTCTTTGCGCTGTCAAACTCAGAATTATCATCATGCCGGGCACTGGCAGCTAGCGTTAGATGGTCATTAATATCCGTACGATACTCAACCGCCACGCTATCAGTATCACGCTCCCGATCTTGATTAGGGTCATAAACGCCCCATGTTATCTCGCCGCGCTGCATCCAATCTTCTTCTTCACGCTCAACTAAAGCAGCAATATTCTGTGCGCCCTGATCCCACGTAAAAGACCCGATATACTGAATTTGATCTTTTGTTGATGCGGTTACATTGCCCTTAGCCTTGTCTGCAAAAGCGGTATTATCGCTTTTGGATTGGCTGATCAGAACTTTGTGCTGCCAAGTACCATCTTTGGACGAATAGTCGCCTTGAAAACGCATAGTGCTATTTTCAAACTCTGAGACTCTGTCTTGATCTTCAATCAAGCCATCAAAATCATTATCAGCGTCAAATTGATTCATACCATCAGACTCTCGCGCAGCAAATGAGATGTCCATCTGATCACTCAACTTCAGACCTGATCTGATGTTATAGGTAGTATTACGATAACCATCATTTTCATCACCTGTGCGAGCAATATTATCTCCCGCTGACTCAATATGGCTAAGGCCGAAGCGAATATCGAAATCACCTTGTTTATGACCAATGTTAAATCCACTATGATGAGTAGCCCAGCTACCACTTTCTAAGAACAGACCAACACTGGATTTTTCAGCACTCCGAGTAATAATGTTGACTACGCCTGCCACTGCATCACTGCCTCGCAGTGAACTCTGTGGTCCACGAATAATTTCAATACGCTCAATGTCGGACGCAGTAAGGGTTCCCCAGCTAAACTCATCACCTTGAGAAGGGTCATTGGCTTCAACTCCATCAATTGTTACAAGCAAATGATTAGCCTCTGCACCACGCACACGAATCTGAGTTTGCGATCCTAAAACTCCAACTTGACTCACTGAAAATCCAGGGACATCGCGAAGAATATTACTAAGACTAACCGTTGCACGGTTTCTTAATTGCGCTCTGTCAATCACGGTAACAGCATTGGCTGAACGAGAAGCTGTGATAGGCATAAGGGACGCAGATACAAGAACTTCTTCTATTTCTGCATTAGTATCTGATATTACTTGCGCGCTAAAGGAGCTAACCGCCAGCGCAAACGCTGCGGAGTAATGTTTGTTTAACTTCATATTATAGATCTCTTGCACTCACACCCGAGTGATTCCGTTTAAAAAGATACGAGGAGCAAGAGAAGGGCGGAACGACAGAATCTGTCAATCAGCACAAGACCGCACCCCGCGGTTTGTCTGCGTAGCGACAGGCCGGTCTCCGGACTCATAAGTGAGCTATCTGCTCTATTCGATACCCTTCCCATGCGATTGCACAGTGGCGTTACTATCGAACATTCTTATTTACCGTTGCGGGGGCAGTATCGGGTTGGCTATTTACAATAATGGAGCTAGCGCACCGATTTCCCGTTTAACTTTCAACTAAGCTTTCTAGTGTCAAGAACCTGTTGCCGAAGCAAGAGTGGGAAATGTACGCCCGAGGTACTTAGATGTCAAACAACTTTAAGAACAAATTAATATTTGTCATGATAATGACGAGTTGATCATAACTTGCCAAAAAACAGGAGGCTAAGATAGAGCCTCAAGGGCTTCAGTTACCCTTCGCACAGGCACTATCGTCATGCCTTTTATAGGTTGTTTAGGCATATTCGCCGCGGGCACGATAGCGCGACTAAACCCATGCTTAGCAGCTTCTCGCAAACGTTCTTGACCGTTTGCGACGGGTCGAATTTCTCCAGCTAGTCCTACCTCGCCAAAAACAACCAAATCTTTGGGTAGGGGGCTATCTCGAAAACTAGATATCACTGACAGTATCAACGCTAAATCGGCACTGGTCTCATGCACTTTGACCCCACCTACCACATTCACAAATACATCTTGATCACCCACCATGATACCGCCGTGTCGATGCAGAACCGCCAATAACATTGATAATCGATTGTGATCTAATCCGACTGTAACTCGGCGTGGGTTGCCTAAATGACTATCATCGACTAATGCTTGCAGTTCCACCAGAAGCGGTCGTGTGCCCTCCCAAACCACCATTACAACACTACCAGATGACACTTCCTCTCCACGCTGCAAAAATATCGCTGAAGGATTTGGTACTTCACGCAAACCTTTGTCAGTCATCGCGAAGACGCCAAGTTCATTTACCGCTCCAAAACGATTCTTATTACTTCGGAGTGTCCTAAAATGGCTATCACTGGAGCCCTCTAGCATTAAAGAACAATCAATCATGTGCTCTAATACTTTGGGACCCGCTAAGGATCCATCTTTGGTCACATGACCCACCATAATTAGTACTGTTCCAGTTTGTTTGGCAAATCTTACTAACATTGCCGCACTTTCGCGGACCTGAGAGACACTGCCCGGCGCAGAGGCCACTTCTTCCAAATGCATCACTTGGATAGAGTCAATGACTAGTACTTTGGGGCGCTTCTGCTCGGCAATAGCACAGACCGTCTCCACCGATGTCTCTGCCATAATTTCGAGCTTATCAGTAGGTAAATCTAGTCGAGCTGCACGCATAGCCACCTGCTGCGGTGACTCTTCACCAGTCACATATAGCGCACTGTTGCTGTCAGCCATGGTACAGAGGGTCTGCAACAAAACTGTACTCTTACCAGCACCAGGCTCCCCTCCAAGTAGCACACAAGACCCGGGCACAAACCCACCGCCCAGCACCAAATCTAGCTCGCCAGTTCCTGAGCTTATTCTTGGGATTTCATCAAGGGCAATCTCAGACAAAGTTTTAACGGCACTATCTACACTCCCAGCGAAGCCCGGACGCAGAACAACTCCACCTCTTGATGAAGGTCCTAAACGCACCTCAGACAATGTGTTCCATGCATTGCATTCACTACATTGCCCTTGCCATTTCCGATAATCAGCTCCACAGTCATTGCAAACGAAAGCTGATTTAGTCTTGCTCGCCACGTAACTCTCCTATTCCTAGTAAGTTGTATTTAAGCTCATTACTGTTGTTATGTACAGTACTAATAGTATTTGAAATAACGAAGAATGAGGTGAATTTTTGTTACGTAAATATACATACGGCCCTGTGTTAGGTTTATCTCGTCCAATCGGTGGCTTTCTGATACAGTAATATGATGTCGTTAATTCCGGAAAAACCTATTGTCATTTCGCCTACTTTGGCCGCTACTATCGGTCTTGAAGAGACGGTGTTGTTGCAACTTTTGCAGGAATGTATCACCCATGGAAATCCTGAGACCAGTAATGGTTTTAATTGGGTAACCCTACCAAGTGAGAAGCTCCTCACACTATCACCGTTCTGGGGGCAAGATGATGTTCGTCGGCTGTCAGCAAGCTTGCATGAAAAAGGACTGCTTTTGATTAGCGGCGGCCCATTCACAGCCGGTCAGGCATTTAAATTTGCCTTCAACGAAACATCTGGATCGCAATCCACATTAGCCAACTCCTCGGGTGTCAATCGTTCGATGGTTATGCAAAATCAGCCAAAATCAGCGAAGACTATCGGAGGCAGTTGGCAGCCTAGTGAAGATGCATTGAGGCAATTGGCTCAGTTGGGAGTGACTAAAGAATTTGCACAACAGCAAATTCCACAATTCGTGTCCTATTGGCGCGATAGAAATGTACCGCGCCATAGTTGGGAATCAAAATACATCAAAGAAGTATGGCGGCAGTGGCAACAAGCTCAGGCAACTCAAAATAGAAAGAGCAAAGAAGTCTCAGTAACAGAAGCCTGGAGACCCTCAATTGATGCTTTGGATATTCTCATCACCAAAGGTGGCATCAGTGGCAATTTTGTTGACGATGCCATACCAGAGTTTATTCTATACTGGCGTGATCGAGGAGATGTCTCTAGTACTTGGGACTCTAAATTTATTCATCATGTACGACGCCAATGGCAGTTCTTTACTGGAATCATGGATCAAGACAGCATGCCACGAATAATCACCTCCCAATGGCAACCCAAGGAAGCGGTATATGATGTATTACAGATGGCAAATATAGAGCGTTCCTTTGCTGAAAAAATTATTCCTGAGTTTGTTTTATACTGGCAGGAGAACGGCACACCGCAATGTTCGTGGAGTACCAAATTTTTGCAGTATGTGAAACGACAGTGGGCATACCAAAGTAAATTAACTACGGAATCTTCAAATGGCAAACAGCAAGGACATTCAAAAGGTCGCATCCGAGATCGCAGCATCATCGACGCGCTCTCCGACCGCAGCTGGGCGTCCTAAGGCTTCGCCAATAAACCCTAAACTGGTTGATGCCGTCAATCAGGTTTTTGCTTTGTTTCGAGTGAATTATCACAACCAGTACTACAGTGCATTCGGTGACAACACAAAGTCTGAAAATCTCGCCAAGAAACTCTGGTTGAGTAAACTAGACCACTTCTCTTCTGAGACTATTTGCGGTGCCGCAGAAAAAATTATCGCAGAGAGTGAATACCTACCTACACTGCATAAAATGCTAAGTGCCTGCCGTCAGGTTGGCATGCCCGCTGGACTGGCTAATCCGAGAAAAGCCTATCAAGAAGCCTGTAATAAACGCAGCCCTAAAGCTCAACAACAATGGTCTCATCCAGCGGTTTATCTAACAGGTCGTGATGCTGGCTGGCACATGTTAGCCAATGAAATTGAGTCAAAGGCGCTTCCTGCTTTCACTGAAATTTATCAACAGTACTGCGATCGTGTTTTGGCTGGAGAGAAACTTATTGTTGATGCAACAGCCTCAGTGGCTGAATTGACTGAATTACCGGCGACTAAGAAGCATAATCAACAGCAACTTAATAATCTAAGAAAACTGTTAGATTAAGGTCTGCGAGATCTAGTTTATGGCACTGCAACCGCTAATACACAATTCTACAGCGCGGCGTATGGCGAAAACCATACTCAATGGATTCCGCAGTTATTTTGCTGACTATCTCAATTCAACACTAACCGCAAAAGCGCGATTTGAGAAGGCCGATTGGCATGGTGTGCGCGAGGCTAACGTGGAGCGTCTGGAGCTATACAAAGATAAGGTAGCACAGACAGTCCAATACCTTGGTATGGTCACTAACAAAGATTTAGAAAATCTCACTCTTTGGCGAGAGGCTAAAAAGGCCTATACACAGTTGGTATTCAATTTTCCTAATTTTGAAATCGCAGAAACATTTTTTAATTCTGTGTTCAGTGATATTCATGATCATGACAAGATCAGTGACGATATTATCTATGTGATCTCTTCCCAGCTAATCGAAGCGCCCGAGGCTGAGTACAGTATTTATGTTCGATACGAGGGGGAGGGTTTCCGCGATACATTTAAGCGCATTCTCGAAGAGGCAGAATTTTCCTTGCCAATGGAAGATCTGTCATTAGATTTAGATTGCATCATGGACGTATTTGTAAAAGAGGTAGCCCCACACCTCAAGAATACACCTGACAAGATTAAATTTGATTTACTTGAATCAACTTTTTATCGCAGTAAAGCTGCCTATATGGTAGGTCGAGTAGTGGATGGGAACCAAACTTTCCCAATGGCTCTAGTGATTCTAAATAATGAGCAAGATGGACTCTACGTCGATACCGCTCTCTTTGATGCCGATGAGCTCAGCGTCGTATTTAGCTTTACTCGTAATCACTTTATGGTCGATGCCCCTCTTCCATATCAATATGCACATTTCCTGAAACATTTGATGCCTAACAAACTTGATTATGAAATATACAACTCACTGGGGTTTCCAAAACATGCTAAGAGTGAGTTTTATCGCCAACTTGTCGGTCATCTAAACAACTCATCTGATGAGTTTGTGGTTGCACCTGGCATCAAAGGTATGGTGATGTCTGTATTCACCCTGCCCTCTTATAATATTGTATTTAAAATTATCAAAGACAAATTCGCCCCTCCCAAAGAAGTGACTCATCAGATAGTGCGTGAAAAATACCGGCTGGTTTCTCGCCATGATCGTATTGGCCGTATGGCCGATACTCAGGAATTCGATAATCTTATATTTCCTCTTAATCGATTTTCAAAGGAACTTCTAGACGAGTTACAAAAGGTTGCCCCATCGCAAATAGAAATTCGTGATGACAAACTTTTGATAAGGCATCTATATACCGAGCGATACATGACGCCCTTAAATATTTTCTTAGAAAGCGCTGATGATAATGAGATAAAAAGTGCTATGGAAGAATATGGCAACTGCATAAAACAATTAGCCGCGGCTAATATATTTCCAGGAGATATGCCTCTAAAAAACTTCGGCGTTACCCGTCATGGTCGCGTGGTGTTTTATGATTATGACGAAATAGCCACTCTCACCCAATGCAATTTTCGCCGAATTCCTGAACCTCGTACCGAGCAAGAAGAGATGCAATCAGGTACTTGGTATACCGTGAATCCTGATGATATTTTTCCCGAAGAGTTCAGACTATTTTTCTCAGGTAACACCAAAGCGAGAAAAATGTTCGAGTCCATGCATAGTGAACTCTATGACGTCAATTTCTGGACCGATCTACAGGAGCGAATTCGTGAGGGTTATGTCGTTGATGTGTTCCCCTATCGGAGAGCGAAACGATTTGATCGCGGCAAAGTATCTCAGCTAGAAGTCTTTGCGGATTAACGAAAAGGAATCGTCTCAACCCGATCATCTGCACGAATCATAAAGCTATCCGAATTGATGGCCACCAGGGTCCAGACCGAGTCTATTGCATCGCCTTCACGGAAGCTTGTTTCTCCAATAAACAGTCGGTTCGATGTCGAGCCTTGATTAAGATACATATGTCCAGCAATCACTAAGTCAGGTACAGCTAGGGCTTCATTTTTAATCTGTACAGGATCTATCGGTAGAGGTTGCGTCTCAATTGTCTGTAATGGCTCGCTTGAGGAACTATTTGTAGATTCATCGACTTGTAGTATTAAATCATTCATCGCAGGTGATAATTTTGGCGCTTCCACTTGGGATATCGCAGTGGAACCAAAATAAACTCCAATTAACATGACCAATGGTACCAACACTACCGTAACTTTTAACCAAGACAAATCTTTAACCGGTTCGGGTTTATAGGGATCCCAA
>Ga0102813_1001158_pt1 | contig 11855 bp, 6 predicted proteins | sample ColrivemetaGS725_FD_84512 | JGI IMG/M metagenome (GOLD analysis project Ga0102813, IMG submission 84512) | Estuarine microbial communities from the Columbia River estuary - Flood tide ETM metaG S.725 | ecosystem: Environmental > Aquatic > Marine > Intertidal zone > Estuary | place: USA: Columbia...
CAATTGTAGGGGCAGGTGCTAATTCATGCATCTTACACTATATAACTAATGAAAGTATTGATATTGATAACCAATTAATTCTTATGGATTTAGGTGCTGAGTATAGAGGATATACTGCAGATATAACTAGAACAATTCCAGCTAATGGAAAATTTTCTCCTGAACAAAAAGAAATTTATGATCTAGTTTATGAATCACAAGAAGCGGCTATAAAAAAAGCTGTAATTGGAAATACATTTAATGATATCTATCTAGAGAGTATTGAAATAATCACAAATGGTTTAATAAAATTAGGAATTATTGATGATGCTAAAGATGCAAGAAAATATTATCCTCATGGAGTTTCTCATCATATTGGTCTTGATGTTCATGATCCAGGATCTAGGACATTACAAAAAAATATGGTTATAACAGTAGAGCCTGGCATCTATATCCCTGAAAATAGTGATTGTGATCCAAAATGGTGGAATATTGGTGTAAGAATTGAGGATGATATATTAATAACAGGAACAGGTCCAATAAACCTATCTGAGGATGCTCCAAGATTATCTAACGAAATTGAAAAATTGATGGAGCTAGATAGTCCAATTAATCAATTGGAACTTCCAAACATAGACGACTAAACCCTGTTGAGTAATATTTCTTTAAGTTCATCATAATCTTCAATTGATTGATTCTTATTTTCCTTGTTTAAAATACTTTTAATTGAATTAGGATATTTAACTTCAGAATTTATGATATCCTCAACTACATCTTTAAATTTAATTGAATGGGCTGTTGATATGAATATACCATTGATTTTATTTTCATCATGACTTGCCATATATTCTTTTAATCCAAGATATCCAATTGCTGAATGAGGGCAGGTAAGGTATTTCTCTGATGTATAGAGTCTTTTAATAGTTTCTTTAGTTTGTTTGTCATTAAAGCTATATCCGGATATATTCTTTCTTATTCTCTGTAAGTCGTTGTTGAATATCTTTTGAATTCTAATAAAATTACTTGGATCAGACACATCCATAGCATTAGAAATTGTTGCTTGGGTATCATTAGGTTCAAAAATACCATCCTTAATATATCTAGGAATAGTATCGTTTATATTAGTAGATGCAATAAAATGATCAATGGGTAATCCCATTGATTTAGCTAGAATACCAGCGCATATATTCCCGAAATTACCACTTGGAACAGAGAAGATATTTTGTTTTGTATTTTTAATTTTTTTATAAGCTAAAAAAAAGTAAAACATTTGAGGAAGCCATCTAGCTACATTAATTGAGTTTGCTGATGTAAGAGCTATTTTTCTATTAATTTCTTCATCACTAAATGCCCTTTTAACCATAGATTGACACATATCAAAATCACCCTCGACTTCAATAGCTTGGACATAGGATCCATTAGTCGTTATTTGTTTTTCTTGAACTTTACTAATTTTTCCTTTTGGATATAGTATGCAAACATCAATATCTTTTGTATCAGAGAAACCTTTTGCTACAGCACCTCCAGTATCTCCTGATGTAGCTACTAAAACTGTAATTTTTTTTGAAGTATAACTATCTTTAAAAAAATCTAAACATGATGCCATAAATTTAGCTCCAATATCCTTAAAAGCCAATGTTGGACCATGAAATAGCTCTAGTGAATAAATTGATTTTTCTATTTTTTTAAGAGGAATTTTAAAAGATATTGTATTATTTATAATCTCTAATAGTTTGTTTTTTGGAATTTCATCACCAATAAATTCTCTAATAATTTCATAACAGATTTCAGTATCATCAATATTCTTAATTGATTCAATAAAATTTCTAGAAAGTTTAACCTTCTCTTCAGGAAAATATAAGCCTTTATCTGGAGCTAAACCATTTATAACTGCCTTTTTAAAAGAGGTAGGAGATGAGTTATGATTTAAGCTTATATATTTCACTTAGTTTCAAGTATTTTTATACCTGCAGTATTAATTTTAGAAATAAAACCATCATAATCAATTCTTAATTTATCATAATGATTAGTTATGTTGTCTAAAATTTTATTAGATAAGGAAGTGTTGTTTGATAATGAAAAAATTGATGGCCCTGAGCCTGAAATTCCTACTGCTATAGCTCCACTATCTTTAGATATTTTTTTGATGTTATCAAATTCAGGTATCAACATTGATCTATCTGGCTCTATAATTTCATCTACGACAGATTTTGACATCAAATCAAAGTCTTCTGTGTACAAGCTGCTAATGAAAGATCCTAGATTTGCAGACTGTTGTACCATTTTCTCTATTTTAATTTTTTTCTTTACAACTTTTCTTGAATCAGAAGTTTTAATCTCAATATTAGGCCTGACTATAATGACTTCTAAACTTTTTGGTGACGGTAGTTTTATTACGTCTATAGCATCAATTGATCTTACTAATGTTATTCCACCTAAAATAATTGGAGCGACATTATCAGCATGGTAAGAACCGCTAACAAACCTTTCACCTTCCATTGAATACTTAATTAGGTCTAAATGACTGAATGGAGAATCAAGAAGTTGATTTATTGCATAAACAGTTCCAGCTGAACTAGCAGCAGAACTTCCAATTCCACTTCCAGGTTTAATACCTTTTTTTATTTCAATTTCAAAGCCATAATTAATATTAATGTTTTTAAGTAATGCTTGGGCAGCTATCCCTGCAACATTTTTATTAATATCTTTTGTTAGGACATGTCCTTCAATAGACTTAATGATTATTCCTTTTTTGTTAGTCTTTGATACTGTGATTTCATCTCCTCTATTTTGAAGACAAAGACCTAGAATATCATATCCGCATGATAAATTAGTGATACTTCCAGGTGAAAAAACTTTAATACTGTCCATTTTGACTCGCTTTAATTATATCAGCAAATACTCCTGATGCAGTAAACTCTCCACCTGCACCTGCACCTTTCACAACTAAAGGAGAGTTTTTATACCTCTCAGTATGAAAAACAGTAATATTATCACTACCAACCAAATTATAGAATGGATGTTCAGCTGAAACTGACTCAAGGCCAACACTAGCTTTTCCATTTTCAAGCTTAGCTACAAACTTTAATCTTGAATTTTTCTCCTTTGCATTTTTTAATATAGTATTAAAATGATCTTTATTTTTCTTTAGTGATGATAAGAATTCATCTTTGGATTTTGAGTTGATTGCTTCTTCTGGTAAAAAATGATTCATATTGACATCGTCAAATTCAATTTTATAACCACTTTCTCTGGCTAGAATTAATATTTTCCTAGATACATCTACTCCACATAAATCTATTTTAGGATCAGGTTCAGTATATCCTAAATCTACAGCTTTTGAAACTATCTGATGAAAAGTATCCATTTCTTGAAAATTATTAAAAATATAATTCAAGGTACCAGAAAGTACAGCCTCAATTTTTATTATTTTATCACCCGAGTTGATTAAATTATTAAGAGTGCTAATAACTGGAAGTGCAGCTCCAACATTTGTCTCATATAAAAATGCAGAATTATTGTTTCTTGATAAAGATTTTAGCTCTTCATAATTTGTAAAAGTATCAGAATTAGCAATCTTATTACATGTTATGACCCCAATTCCATTTTTTAGGTATTCTGTGTAAGTATTTGGTATTAAATCACTTGCCGTATTATCTATGAATAAACTATTCCTTAAGTTTAAGTCTAAGATTCTTTTTTGAAAAGTTTCACTATCTGCATTTATTATGGAATTATTTAAAAGATCTTTCCAATTATCAAGATCAATTTCAGATTCAGATACTAACATTTTTTTTGAGTTAGATATTCCTAAAACTTTCAGGTTTAATTTAAGATTAGTTGCAATAAATTCTTGCTGAATTTTAATCTGTTCAATCAAAAAACCTCCAACATTTCCTACTCCAGTTATAAAAACGTGCACATCTTTAAGATTTTCTTCAAAGAAAGTTTCATGTAAAGAGTTTAAAGCCTTCTTAGTATTAGCTTCATCAATGATTATTGATATATTTCTTTCAGATGCACCTTGGGCTATAGCCCTTATATTAACGTTGTTTTGACCTAATGAGTTAAATAGTCTTCCGCTTACACCTTTTTTACTCTTCATTTTATCACCAACAATCGCAATATTTGATAAGTTAGATTCAATTTGGGCCTGATTAATTCTATTTTGAGATATTTCAAATTCAAATTCTTTATCTATTACTTTTTTGGCAGAAATAGCATCATTTGAATCAACAGCTATACAAATTGAAAACTCAGATGAAGCTTGAGTAATCATTACAACATTAATCTTATGAATAGATAAAGATTCAAAAAATCTTTTAGAGAACCCTGGAACTCCTACCATACCTGATCCTTCAAAATTTATTATAGATATATTCTCTATATGACTAATTCCTTTAACAATTTCATCTCCATCAAGTTTTGTAGAGTTTGAAATACATGTTCCATTATCATTAGGCTTAAAAGTATTCTTAATATAAACAGGTATATTTTCTTCAATTAGTGGCTGAAGAGTAGGGAAGTAAATAACTTTTGCTCCAAAAAAAGAAAGCTCCATAGCCTCTTTATATGATAGGTATTCAATTGGTAATGCTTTCTTAACAATCTTAGGATTTGCACTGTAAACTCCACTTACATCAGTCCAAATTTCTAGTGATTTTGCATTAGAATATTTTGCAAATATAGCTGCACTGTAATCAGAGCCACCTCTTCCTAAGTTTGAGATTTCATCATTTTCATTAGAGCAAATATATCCTGGTGCAATAATTAGTTTAGACTTGATTAGGTCTAATTTATTTTTAATACAAATAGATGATCTATCATTATCTAGAACTTCGTTATTATTAAAGCTTTTGCTATATATAACCTCTTTAGAATCAAGATAAGATATATCAAATCTCTTTTGTTTTAGAATCTCATATATTATTGAACTTGATAGAATTTCCCCAAGTGTTAAGATTTTAGAGATTATTTTTTGAGTTACTTCATCAATTGTTGAAATAGCATCTAATATATCCTCAAGTTCATTCAGTTTCTCTTTAAGAAAACTTTTTAATGAGCTTTGTCCATCAAGACTTGAAAGATTATCTATCACTTCTAGATGTCTAGTTTCAATTTCTTTTAATATACCTTCAGTTGATTTCCCCTTTAAATTAATGCATTCTTGAAGGAGATTTGTAACACCTCCAAATGCTGAAACTATAATTAATAGGTTTTCATCATTATTATTTAAAATGGAAACAACTTTATTTATAGATTTTGAATCAGCGACAGATGTACCGCCAAATTTTAAGACTTTCAAGAAGCTATCTCTTTTTTATTAATTAATAAGATTAAATTATCTAAACCAGGTTTATGATCAACGTATAATTTATCTCCTTGTTTTATTTTATCTGAGACAAGATTTTCAGCAATTAGATCTTCAACATACTTCTGAATCATTCGATTTAGTGGTCTAGCACCATTCTTTTTATCAAAACCTTTTTCACATATAAAAGATTTAGCTTTCACTGAAATTGATAGGTCATAGCCTATATTCTTAACTCTTTCTTTGAGTTTATTAATTTCTATTGTAATAATCTTATTAATGTCTTTAATAGACAGAGAATTAAATATTATACAATCATCTACTCTGTTTAGAAATTCAGGAGCAAATGTGTTTTTTAATGCTCTCTGAATAACTTTTTGTTCAGTTTGAGATGTTTGATCAACAGATGATTTCGTTTCAAAACCAACACCAATTCCAAAATCGTTAATTTGTTTTACACCAATATTTGATGTCATAATAATTATAGTATTTTGAAAATTTATTTTTCTTCCAACACTATCTGTTAGGAATCCATCATCCAGAATTTGAAGAAGCATGCTGTATATATCAGGATGACCTTTTTCAATTTCATCAAACAAAACAACTGAATAGGGTCTACGTTTAACCTTTTCGGTCAATTGCCCACCTTCTTCATAACCAACGTATCCTGGAGGCGCACCTATAAGTCTAGATACAGAGAATTTTTCCATGTACTCACTCATATCAATTCTAATTAAGTTTTCTTCAGATTCAAATATTTCAGATGCTAAAACTTTTGCTAATTGTGTTTTACCAACACCAGTTTGTCCAAGAAATATGAAAGACCCTATTGGTCTGTTGGGAGAATTTAGACCAGCTCTATTTCTTTGAATAGATTTTACAACTTTAGATACAGCTTCATCTTGTCCAATAATTTTGTCTTTGATTATATCTTCAAGCTTTGATAATTTATTTTTTTCTGTTGAAACAATTTTATTAACAGGAATGTTAGTCATCATAGAAACAACATCGGCAATTTCGTTTTCATCAACTGTAATTCTATTTAATTTTGAGTCTTCATGCCATCTATTTTGAGCTTCAACAAGTTTTTTCTCAACTCTTTTTTCATCATCACGAAGCTTTGCAGCTTCTTCATATTTTTGTTTTTTTACAACAGAATTTTTTAATTCTCTAACATCTTCTAGTTGTTTCTCCATCAAAATAACTTCCTCTGGGACATCCATATTGTTAATATGAGCTCTAGATCCTGATTCATCTAGTGCATCAATAGCTTTATCTGGAAGAAATCTGTCTGTGATATATCGTTGGCTAAGTTCAACACAAGCAAGTAATGCTTCATCTGTATAATTAACATTATGATGAGATTCATATTTATGTTTAATATTTCTTAGAATCTCAACAGTTTCCTCTTTACTAGTTTCTTCTACAAGAATTTTTTGAAATCTTCTTTCAAGCGCACCATCTTTTTCAATATGTTGACTGTATTCATTTAATGTAGTTGCACCAATACACTGAATTTCTCCTCGTGCTAACGCAGGTTTAAACATATTAGATGCGTCTAAGCTACCAGTAGCTCCTCCAGCACCAACAATTGTGTGGATTTCATCAATAAATAAAATGATATTCCTGTTTTTTTCAAGTTCATTCATAACAGCCTTCATTCTTTCTTCAAACTGTCCTCTATATTTAGTACCTGCCACTAAACTTGCAAGGTCAAGAGTTATTACTCTTTTGCCATATAAAATTCTTGAAACTTTTTTTTGAATTATTCTTAATGCTAAGCCTTCAGCAATTGCAGACTTACCAACTCCTGGCTCTCCAATTAGAAGAGGATTATTCTTTTTTCTTCTACTTAATATCTGAGAAACTCTCTGAATCTCTTTATCTCTCCCTATAACTGGATCTAACTTATCAGATTCAGCTAATGCTGTCATATCTCTACCAAAGTTATCTAAAACAGGAGTTTTTGTATTTGCAGATGATTTTGTTTTTTGTTTTGAAGTAAATGGATTTTTTGAAGATTCTTCTGAATCATCTTTTTCATCTGGAAATGCATCAGATGTTGGATACTCAATAATATCATCTGAGCCTGTTTCATTAATCATAGACTTAAATTTTTCTTTAACACTATCATAGTTTATATCCATCTTAGATAAAACTTTAGTAATAGGATCATTATCATTTCTTAAAATACACAACAGCAGGTGTGCCGTATTAATATTTGTACTCTGAAAAAGTTTTGCTTCTAAAAAAGTAGTTTTTAAGGCTCTTTCTGCTTGTCTAGTTAAATGTAGATTCTTCTTCTCATTAAGACCAATGGATGTACTATCTATAATTGCAGGATTTAATAATTCAACTTTCTTTCTAAGTTCATCAAGATTTATTTCTATTGAATTTAGAATTGATATAGCTTTACCCCCTCCATCTCTTAGCATTCCAAGTAGAAGATGTTCAGTTCCAATTTGTTTATGTCCCAATCTTAAAGCCTCTTCCTTACTGTAGGAAATAACATCTTTAACCCTAGAAGAAAAATTATCGTCCATTATAAATTTATTTGTTGACTAAAATATATCATTAATATAAATAAACAAAGGAAATGAATATACTAATTACTTATTTCGAGATAAAACTTTTCAATTAATAATGTTAATAAATATTCTTTTTTTATGTCATTATGAATTAAGAAAATAACCCCTTATTAGTTATTTTAGCAATAATATATACTTATGGAAAAAGAAAAATTAATTCCAATAAAGATTGAAGATGAAATGAAGTCTGCATACATCGATTATTCGATGTCTGTAATTGTCTCTAGAGCCTTGCCAGATGTTAGAGATGGACTTAAGCCTGTTCATAGAAGAGTGCTCTTTGGAATGAATGAAATGGGGGTTAGATCTTCATCATCTTATAAAAAATCTGCAAGAATTGTTGGGGATGTTATGGGTAAATATCACCCACACGGTGATAGTTCTGTATATGACACCATGGTAAGAATGGCCCAAGAGTGGAGTTTGAGATACAACTTAGTTGATGGGCAAGGAAATTTTGGATCCGTTGATGGAGATAGTCCTGCAGCAATGAGGTATACAGAGGCTAGAATGCAAAAAATTTCGGAAGATCTTTTGTCTGATATTGATAAAGAGACAGTTGATTTCCAACTTAATTTTGATGACACTATAATGGAACCTACTGTGCTTCCAACTAGAGTACCTGCATTAATAATAAATGGAGCCTCTGGAATTGCAGTTGGAATGGCTACAAATATGCCACCACATAACCTATCTGAAGTTATAGATGGAATTATGCAGTATATAGATAACAATGATGTTACAATCGATGAACTTATGCAGCATATTAAAGCTCCTGACTTTCCAACAGGTGGAACTATATATGGGTATGATGGAGTGAAGGAGGCTTTTCATACAGGAAAAGGCAGGGTGGTAATGAAAGGAAAAGCTATTATTGAAAACGTTAAGGAAAGGGAATGTATTATAGTTTCTGAAATTCCATATCAGGTGAATAAAGCAGATATGATTAAAAAAACTGCTGATTTAGTTAATGATGGAAAAATTGAAGGAATTTCTACTATAAGAGATGAGTCTGATAGAAATGGAATGAGAATTGTATATGTTCTAAAGAGAGATGCGATTCCAAATATAGTTTTAAATAAACTTTATAAATATACATCCCTTCAATCCTCATTTAGTGTTAATAATGTAGCTCTTGTGAATGGAAGACCCCAGCTTTTAAATCTTAAAGATTTAATTCATCATTTTGTTGACCATAGACATGATGTGGTAGTCAAGAGGACTAACTATGAACTAAAGAAAGCTGAACAAAGAGCTCATATATTAGAAGGGCTAATAATAGCTAGTGATAATATTGATGATGTTATTGATTTAATAAAAAAATCATCAAATGCAGAAGAAGCGAGACTAAAGCTTGAAAAAAAATATAAACTTTCTGAAATCCAAGCAAAGGCTATTATCGAAATGAGGTTAAGACAGCTCACAGGTCTAGAGCAAAACAAACTCAGAGATGAGTATGACGAACTTCAAAAAACAATAAAAGGTTTCAAAGAATTGCTTGACAGCAAGCCAATGAGAATGAGTGTAATTAAAGAAGAGCTATCAGTTATCAAAGAAAAATATGGTGATGAAAGAAGATCTGTAATTGATTATGCAGGAGGTGACTTCAGAGTTGAAGATATTATTCCAAATGAAAAAGTTGTAATAACTATATCTCATGCTGGATACATTAAGAGAACTCCTTTGTCAGAATATAAAACTCAAAATAGAGGAGGAGTTGGTCAAAAAGCAACAAAAACTCGAGATGAAGACTTTTTAGAAGATCTATTTGTTGGTACAAATCATCAGTACATGTTGTTCTTTACTCAAAAAGGTAAATGTTTCTGGATGAGAGTTTATGAGATTCCAGAGGGATCTAAAAATTCCAAAGGAAGAGCTATGCAAAATCTTATTAATATTGAACAAGATGATAGAGTTAAAGCATTTATATGTACTCAAGATCTAAAAGATGAAGAATACGTTAATAGTAATTATGTAATTATGGCAACAAAGATGGGCCAAGTAAAGAAAACTTCGTTAGAACAATACTCTAGACCTAGATCCAATGGTATAAATGCAATTACAATCAAAGATGGCGATGAGTTATTAGAAGCTAAGTTAACCAATGGAAATAGTCAAATTATGTTGGCTGTTAAATCTGGAAAAGCAATTAGATTTGAAGAAAGTAAAACTAGGCCAATGGGAAGAAATGCATCTGGAGTCAGAGGTATTAGGTTGAAAGACAATAAAGATGAAGTTGTTGGTATGATATCTGTAAATGATATGGACGCGAATATATTAGTTGTTTCTGAAAATGGCTTTGGTAAAAGGTCTTCTCTTGAAGACTATAGGCTAACTAATAGAGGAGGTAAGGGTGTTAAAACTATATCTATTACAGAAAAAACTGGTAAATTAGTAACTTTAAAAAGTGTCTCAGACAATGACGATTTAATGATTATTAATAAATCTGGTATAGCAATTAGAATGCAAGTTGAGGATCTTAGGGTAATGGGAAGAGCAACTCAAGGTGTTAAAGTCATCAGTTTAAAAGACGGTGATAGTATTGCAGCTGTTGCCAAAGTAATGAAAGATGACGACGATCTAGAAGACGTTAATGATATTGAATTTACAGGAGATACTGTCTAATTAATTGAAATATGAAAAAACTTATACTATTTATATTATTATTTACTTTCTCTTTTTCAACAGCTCAAAAAAAAGAGCTTAGAAATGCAAATAAATTTTTTATATCAGGAGAATATGCATCAGCAATTGATTTGTTAGATTCTGCGAAAGATCTTTTTGATTCAAGTGATGATAAAATAAAAGCTCAAGCAATGCTTCTATACGGAAAACTTCACACTACAATGGAAGACTTTGAACTTGCAATAAAAGCATTTGATATGTCAAAGAATTTAGGATCAAGTGATCAAATCTTAAATCCTGAATTAAGAAAACTTGAAACTGCAATCATAACTAGTGCTGTTGGAGATAACGAAACTGAGGATTTTAATGCTGCAGCCAAAAAGCTTAAAATGGTCTATGAATTAAATACTGAAACTAATTCAGAATACCTATATTATGCTGCTTCGTCAGCAGTAAATTCTCTTGACTATCCATTAGCTCTTGAATATTATGAGTTGCTAAGAGATATTAAGTATGAAGGTATTGAAACTAAATTTTACATAACTGAAGTGAGCTCTGGTAACGAAATTGAAATAAATGATGAAGTTCAATTTAAGTTACTACAAAAATCAAAAGACTATTCGAATCCTAGAGAAGAAGAAACTGACTCGAAGTTCCCTGAAATAGTTAAAAATATTGCTCTTATTTATAAAGAATTAGGTCAAAATGATAAAGCTTTAGCTGCTATTGAAGCTGCTAGATCTTCAAACCCTGATGATGTAGGTTTAATTATTACAGCTGCTAATATTTATTTTGAACTAGGCAATAAAGAAGCCTTTAAAGTTGCTATGTCTCAGGCAATAGAAAAAGAACCAAATAATGCTGTTTTATACTATAATCTTGGAGTTGTAAGTGCTGAACTTGGAGAAAAAGATGTTGCTGTTTCTTACTATCAAACTTCAATTGATTTAGATCCAAGCAATGAAAATAGTTACTTAAACTTAGTTGCTTTAATCCTTGAAGGAGAAGAAGATATAGTTACCGAAATGAATAGTTTAGGTACATCAAGAGCTGACAACTTAAAATATGACAAACTTAAGGAATCAAGGGAGAATTTGTATAAACAGACAATTCCAATCTTAAAGGATTTAATTGATATTAACAATAATATCGAGGCTATTAGAACACTAATGAATATTTATGGAACAATTGGTGATAATAGCGGTTATATGGAGATGAAAAATCTTTTGGAACAACAAGATTAAATATTTCTTTTTCAGGTCATTTTTTTATCTAAATTTGTAAAATCTTTTTGGAGAGGTGCCAGAGTGGTAATGGAGCAGATTGCTAATCTGTCGACGTGTAAGCGTCGC
>Ga0102813_1001163_pt1 | contig 11799 bp, 9 predicted proteins | sample ColrivemetaGS725_FD_84512 | JGI IMG/M metagenome (GOLD analysis project Ga0102813, IMG submission 84512) | Estuarine microbial communities from the Columbia River estuary - Flood tide ETM metaG S.725 | ecosystem: Environmental > Aquatic > Marine > Intertidal zone > Estuary | place: USA: Columbia...
GAGACGAAATTTGTATTGGAGAAGACAAAACTTTATACAATGAAGTCTATAAAAAATTATTGGATATTGGCGATATCATTGGTGTAAAAGGGACCTTGTTTACAACCATGGTTGGAGAACAAACAGTTAAAGTTACTGAGTTTACTGTTTTAAACAAGGCATTACGTCCATTACCACTTCCAAAAACAGATGCTGACGGAAATAGTTTTGATGAATTCAATGACCCAGAATTAAGATACCGTCAACGGTATGTGGATTTAATTGTAAATCCCAAAGTAAAAAACACCTTTTTACAACGCTCTAAAATCACTACAGCCATTCGTGATTTTTTAACAGAAAAAGAATATTTAGAAGTCGAGACTCCTATTTTACAGCCTATTCCTGGTGGAGCGACCGCTAGACCCTTTGTAACACATCACAACGCTCTTAACACGCCATTATACCTTCGCATTGCAAACGAGCTGTATTTGAAACGACTTATTGTAGGTGGTTTTGAAGGTGTTTTTGAATTTGCAAAAGACTTCAGAAATGAGGGTATGGATCGCACCCATAATCCCGAATTTACAGTAATGGAATTGTATGTCGCATATAAAGATTATTTCTGGATGATGGAAACGACAGAGGAACTCCTTGAAAAAATAGCAATGGAAGTCCATGGCACACCCGATGTTACTGTAGGGGATCATCAAATTAGTTTTAAATCCCCATACCCACGTGTACCGATTTTACAAGCCATTCATACCCACACAGGATTTGATGTTTCAGGAATGAATGAAGATCAACTTCGTGAAACAGCAAAAAAATTAGGCCTTGAAGTGAATGAAACCATGGGAGAAGGAAAGTTAATCGATGAAATTTTTGGTGAAAAATGTGAACATCATTACATCCAGCCCACATTCATCACTGACTATCCAAAATCAATGAGTCCCTTAACAAAAGAACACCGCTCAAACGCAAAGCTCACAGAGCGATTTGAGTTGATGGTAAATGGAAAAGAATTGGCCAATGCGTATTCTGAGCTAAATGATCCAATAGACCAACGTGAACGTTTTGAAGCCCAACTAAGTTTGAGTGAAAAAGGAGATGATGAGGCTATGTTTATTGATCAAGATTTTCTTAGGGCATTAGAATATGGAATGCCTCCTACTTCTGGCATTGGAATTGGCATCGATCGACTTGTCATGTTAATGACCAATAATAGTTCGATACAGGAGGTGTTATTTTTTCCACAAATGAAACCTGAGCAAAAAGCGGTTTCCCTAACAGAAGAAGAAAAAAACATCATTCAACAAATTAAAAAAAGTGAAACAACTGATTTAATTTCTATTAAAACAGCTGCTGGTTTGAGCAATAAAAAATGGGATATTTCCATTAAAAGCTTAACACAAAAGGAGCTCGTTAAAATCATAAAAAATGACGAAGGCCTTTTTATTGAAATGTTAAAATAATCCCTACCATTAAACTTTTTACCGTCAAATGCATCTAAGAAGAAATAAACATTTATAAAATGAAAAAAATCCCTCTTCTTATTGCCCTTGTATTTTCTTTATTAGGAACCGCACAAGAGCATCACAAAAAATCCGAGCTTAGCATAGAACAACAAGCCATCCTTCAAACAAAAAAGCTTGAACTAATGCTCGATTTAAGCAAAGAACAATCAAAACAGATTGAACAAGAATTTAAAAACAATAGGAGTCAATTTTCCAAAGCAAAACAAAAAAGAGAAAAGTTAAACGCTGAAGATCGTTATGCGTTGAGAGTAGAGCAATTAAATCGTCAAATTGCGATGCAAGCAAAAATGAAAAACATTCTGAATGAGAAACAATATGCAGAATGGAAAAAAATAAAGTCTACTCAAAATCAAAAAGGAAGAAAAAGAGGAGGCCCAATGAAACCCCATATAAAAAAAGGAGGGTCGTAACCCTCCTTAAATTTAAAGCACTAAGAAAAGACTGAAATTATTCAGTCTTTTTTTTATTATTTATTAGAACACTTTGAACTCTGTTCTTCTATTATTTGCATGAAGTGATTCTGAACAATCTACTCCATTTTCACAATCATTCAACAATTTATCTTCACCATATCCTACGGCTATTAATCGTTGTTTGTTGATTCCCTTTGAAATTAAATATTCTACAACGGACTTAGCTCTTCTCTCTGAAAGGCTCATGTTTAATGAATCTGTTCCACGTGAATCGGTATGTGACCCAATTTCAACTAAGATATTTTTATCCGCTTTCATTCTGGCCAAAATATACTCATCAATAATTTTTGTTGATTTTGAGGTAAGTGCTGCACTTCCTAGCGCATAATGAATTGGTAAAAGCTCTCCACGTTCAGGGATAGTACAAGGCACCTCTCTCCATGCTGTAGTTCCTCCTTTTTTCACTAGAATCTTTTTAATAATTTCTGTTGATTCAGCAGGTACTGTAATTTCTTTTGTTGTTTCATCAGTCACTAAAATCTGACGCTCTAAAGTTTGGCTCTTTGAAGGAATTACTTCTTGGCGTGTTTGTGCAGGAGAAACCTCTACTTGTCTTGTGATTAAGTGGTACTTACCTTTAATTTCCTCAGCAGTAGTTTTTTCATTAGCTGCTAATTTCTGAATAGGAATTTCCCGAACCACAGAAGGGTTTTCTACATAATGAAAAATTCTACAGTCTGACTTGTCTATTGAAGGACAGTCAGGATCTTTTTCTCCCGCAACCCAGTTGCCTGTTTGAGGCTTTATTTCAATTGTTTCATAATCTTGAGAAAATTCCGCTGGATGAACAGTTAACTTATGATAATCATCCTTTATCCAAATAGTATCAACAACTGCTTCATAAACCGCAGGTTCGTAAATAAAACGTTTCGATTCATTTCGAATAACAATCTCTTCATATTCTGTTTTATAAACCGCTGGAATAATTTCTAGCTTTTTATACGCTGGATTGATAGTGACAGTAACCGTTTCCTCTTTATATTCATCAGGAACAATACATTTTGCAAAGCATTTGTTTGGATCGGGGTTTTCTGGAAGCGTTTCGAAGTATTCTTGTGCTGATATAAATTGCACACAAAACAGTGCCAAAATGGCTAAGTAATTTTTTTTCATTGGGGGTAAAGATTTGGTTAAAAAAGCTAATCTAAAGAATTAAATGCTCTTTATCACCTTTTTAAACCTCTTAATTGTAAAATCAATATCCTCATAGGAAAGCGCATCATTTAAAAAATAACTCTCAAAGGCACTTGGAGGCAAGTAAATTCCTCCCTCTAACATGCCATGAAAATAATTATTGAACTTCTGATTGTTGCCAGAAGTAGCGGATTTAAAATCAATTACGTTATGCGCCGTAAAATGAAGTGAAATCATAGATCCCACGCGATTGATTTGAAAAGGTATTTTAGTTGTTTTCAAAACAGATTCTAAACCTTCGTGTAAGTACTCAGTTTTTGCAGCAAGTCGATCAAATATTTGAGCATCCGAATGTAAGGCTTGAAGCATCGCAAGACCTGCAGCCATGGCTAGTGGATTTCCACTCAATGTTCCTGCCTGGTAAACAGGTCCTTCAGGTGCTAAGTGTCTCATGATTTCATTTTTTGCAGCAAAAGCACCTACGGGTAAACCCCCACCCAACACTTTTCCAAAAGTGACAATGTCGGCTTTAATTCCAAGAAGTTCCTGCGCTCCTCCTTTGGCTAAACGGAAACCAGTCATTACTTCATCGAAAATAAGTAATGTATTGAACTGATCACATAACGAGCGTAGGCCTTCTAGAAAACCTGGAACAGGCGGTATACACCCCATATTACCCGCGACTGGTTCAATAATAATGGCAGCGATTTCATCTGGATATTCTTTAAATAGTTGAGCTACAGCCTCAAGATTATTAAAGGGTGCTAAAAGGGTATCCATTGCTGTACCCTTGGTCACCCCAGGACTACTTGGACTACCAAAAGTGACCGCTCCGCTCCCTGCTTGGATTAAAAAAGCATCTGAATGTCCATGGTAACATCCTGCAAATTTGATTATTTTCTCCCGTTTTGTTGCACCTCTAGCTAATCTAACTGCGCTCATACAGGCCTCTGTACCTGAATTTACAAAACGAATTTTATCTATATTAGGTACCATAGCAATTGCTAGCTCAGCAATTTGAGTTTCAAGGGCTGTAGGCATCCCAAAAGAAGTCCCCAATTCAGCTCTGGACTTTACCGCTTCAATTACAGGTGCATAGGCATGTCCCAGAATCATGGGGCCCCAACTTGCTATATAGTCAATTAATTTATTACCATCGGCATCATAAAGATAAGCGCCTTTTGCTCGCTCAACAAAAATGGGCGTCCCTCCAACAGCTTTAAAGGCTCGGACAGGAGAATTCACTCCTCCGGGGATTACGTTTTGTGCCGCTTTAAAAAGCGCACTACTTCTTTGGTATTGCATAATTTTATGGCTTTGAAGGAATGCTTAGATTTTGTCCTAAATAAATTGTTTTATCCTTTATGTTGTTCTGTTTAATGATCTGTTCTAAAGAAACTTTATATTTCTTAGAAACAGAATACAGAGTATCTCCTTTTTCAACGGTATGAAATATTATTTCACGCTCTTCTTTTCTTTTGGAACTTGATTTTGCAATTTTTCCTTTTTTAGTATCAAAACGAGCTAAGTCAAATCGTTCAATCAAACTGATTAGCTTTTCTGGATATTTAGGATCCGTAGCATAACCTGCTTTCTTCAAGCCTTTTGCCCAGGATTTATAATCATTGATCTTATAATCAAACAAAAAAGCATAACGCTCTCTTTCCACTAAAAAAAGAGAATGATCTCTGTAGGAGGTTGATGGGTTTTTATAAACCCTAAAACACTCCCCTTTTTCATCATCATCATGATACATTCGTTTCCCCTTCCAGTCGGTGTGACATTTTATTCCAAAATGATTATTTCCCTCGGTTGCCAAACGGCCATACCCCAATCCAGATTCTAAAATCCCTTGTGCAATTGTGATACTTGCAGGAATTCCGTATTGATTCATTTCATCTTGAGCAATTGACCCAAACGTTTCAATATAATGTATGATTTTCTCTTGATTGGTTAGGGTTTTTGGAGGTGTTAATGACTTCTTTTCTTCAGCTGGGGTTGTCACTACTTCTTTTTGTTTCGTTTTAGTAGCTGAATCTCGAATTACTACCTTCCTAGATGAGCCACAGGAAAAAATTAAAAATGTGAATCCTAAAAGGGCAATTCGTTGGCATAAGTAAGCCATGGTTTCCCTTTTTTTTGAAGCTGATGATTCATTCCTCTGACTCCTTGCAGTCCTCCTGTGTGAATGATCAAAATCTTCTTGCCCCAATGCCATTTTTTTTGTTTTATAAGATCAAAAATACCAAAAAGCAGCTTTCCAGTGTAAATTGGATCCAACGGAATTTTATATTGTTGATAAAAAGAATTCATAAAGGAGATCAAGACTTCATTCACCTTGGCATAACCTCCAAAAGTATATTGGTCTTCTATGGTCCAATTATGCTTTTGAGTGAATTTGGAAATTTGATTCACCACCCCCGGATTATTCAACGCGTTAAAACCTATTACATTTTGAATGGATGTACTTTTATTAATTAATCCTGCTAGAGTTCCTCCTGTCCCCACACTGGAGCAAATCACATCAAAATTTTCATCATCCTTTTGTAAAATCTCCTCACATCCCTTGACTGCAAGGGATTCTGTTCCTCCCTCGGGAAGAATTCGAATCAATGAATTTTGAAGCTTAATGGATCTTACCAACTCCGATTTTTCTTTTAAATCATAATCTACTCTTGAGACACAATATAATTCCATCCCCTGCCTCTTACAATAACTTAACGTAGTACTGTCTTCTATTTTGTTCTGCCACTCCTGTCCCCTAACAATCCCAATTGTTCGGATATTCCCAAATTTACCTGCTGTTGCGACAGCTGTAAGATGATTTGAAAAAGCACCTCCAAAAGTTAAGAGTATCTGACTTTGTGTTGCTTCCAACTCCTTAAAAACATATTTTAACTTACGGAATTTATTCCCAGAGACCACAGGATGTAATAAATCCTCTCGCTTAATAACAATTGAATGCCCCTCAAGCGGTTCAAGCGGATGATTTATACTACTTTTGAAAGATTCAAAAATTTGCATGCCTAAAAATACAGTAAAATGCCGTTAGGTTCATTACCCCCTCTCGAAGAAGGAGACTTTTATTTATCCCCAGAAGGATATAAAGTTTTCACAGAACAATATCATGTTAAAAGAGGCTATTGTTGTAAAAGCAATTGTAGGCATTGTCCCTTTGGATATGATCCAAAGTTGACTTAAAATATTTCGGCACGATTATTGGAAATTTTATACTCTAAATTTAAATTTGATGAAATATACTGTTCTTTTTTCCGCATTGTTTTTTTTAGTCTCTTGTTCTTCTGTTCAGGTCTTTTCAGATCACGATAGTAGCATCGATTTTTCAAAATATAGCACTTTTGCTTATTTCAAATCAGAGATAGATCAAGTTAATATTTCAGATTTAGACAAACGTCGAATTCTAAAAGCCATAGACTCTGAAATGAGTCAAAAAGGAATGTCAAAGTCTGAAACTCCAGATTTACTTATTGGTTTTACGACTAAAGCCAAAGAACAAATTTACGTCAACAATATCAACAACTACAACTGGGGATGGGGATTTAACCCTTGGTTTTGGGGTTCCAATTTTAATTCTGTAAGTACTCGTACTGAGGGAACCTTATATATTAATTTAATTGATGCAACCACCAAACAATTGATCTGGCAAGGAAAAGGAAAAGGAGGAATTCAAGAAAATTATAAAAATAGAGATGAGCGCATTGCGCTTTTTGTACAAAAAATTATTTCAAATTATCCCCCTACTGTAGAATAGCGTTTAAATACAAATTCCTTGAGCTGCATCAAGGGCTTCATTCATTCCCTCATTATTTTTACCCCCTGCTGTGGCATAAAAAGGCTGTCCACCACCACCACCTTGGATAAATTTCCCTAAATCTCTGATAAATGCTGAGGCGTCTTTTCCTTTATCAGCGACTAAAGACTTAGACACATAACAGCTCAATAAGGGTTTTCCAGATTTTACCGATCCTAAAACAAGAATTACATTGTCTAACTGAGAACCTATTTCAAACGATAAATCTTTCATCCCTTGTGGGTCTATATCTACTTCACTGGCGGCGAATTGAATTCCATCTATTGTTTTAATTTTCTGTAACAAATCGTCTTTTAAAATCTGGGTTTTTAATTTTGATAAAACACTCAGTTCCTTTTTGAGAGCAGTATTTTCTGACTGCAGCGATTGAATCGCTTTTAGCGGATCTTGAGCTTGTTTCAGCAATTCATTTACATTTTCAAGCAATGAAGTTTGCTCTTCAAAATATTTTTTTGCTGCATCTCCAGTGATGGCTTCAATACGTCTAATTCCTGAAGCCACTGCGCTTTCTGACGTGATTTTAAAATGCCAAATTACAGCTGTATTTGCAACATGAGTACCTCCACATAATTCAATAGATTGTCCAAAACGGATGGTGCGTACCGTATCTCCATATTTTTCTCCAAACAAAGCCATAGCACCTTCTTTTATAGCGCTATTATAGGGTGTATTTCTTCCTTCCTCCAAAGGAATGCCCTCCTGTATTCGAGCGTTTACAAATTGCTCTACTGCCTTAAGCTCTTCTGCGGTTACTTTAGCAAAGTGTGAAAAATCAAAACGGAACATCCCTGAATGCACCATAGACCCTTTTTGTTCAACATGATTTCCCAATACCGAGCGCAATGCTTGATGCATCAAGTGGGTTGCTGTATGATTACTTGAAGACCGTTGTCTTTGCTTCGGGTCAACAACTGCCGTAAAGGTAGACTCAAGTTTTGAAGGAATACTTTTGGTTTGATGTACAATTAGATTGTTTTCTTTTTTAGTATCTAAAACATAAAAAATATCACCATTGCTTGCCTCCAAATAACCTTTATCCCCTACTTGGCCTCCTCCTTCTGGATAAAAGGGGGTTAAATTAAAAACCAACTGATAAAAATCTCCTTCTTTGGCAGTAGTCATCTTTCGATAGCGTGTTATTTTAACTTTAACACTCAAGTGATCGTAACCAACAAACTCTTCTACATTATCTTCTTGAAGAATAACCCAATCTCCTGCTTTAGATGCTGCAGCAGCTCTGGAGCGTTTTTTTTGAACTTCCATTGCTTTTTGAAAGCCTTCCTCATCAACGCTAAACCCCTTTTCACCAGCAATTAGCGCAGTTAAATCAAAAGGAAATCCAAATGTATCATATAATTCAAAAACTTTGCTCCCGTCAATTTTTTTTGATTTAGAATTGGTCATTAAAAATTCTAACAAAACCAATCCTTGATCTAGTGTTTTTAAGAAGGAGTTCTCTTCCTCTCTTATAACATTAAAGGCTAATTGTTGTTCTCTTATTAACTCAGGAAAAGCGGTTCCCATTTGTTGGGAAAGTGTATTCACCAAAAGGTGAATGAAAGGTTCTTTCTGATTTAGAAAAGTAAATCCATAGCGTATAGCACGTCTTAAAATCCTTCTTATCACATACCCTGCTCCATTATTACTGGGCAACTGACCGTCTGCGATGGCAAAATAGACCGTTCGTATGTGATCTGCAATGACTCGAATGGCTCTATCAGTGTCTTGCTTTTCTCCATAAGTCGATTTTGTGAGCGTTTCTATTTCTCTTATTAAAGGTGTAAATACGTCAGTATCATAATTAGACGTTGTGTTTTGAAGCACCATACATAAACGTTCAAATCCCATTCCTGTATCAATATGTTTCTCGGGAAGTTTTTCTAGGCTACCGTTTGCTTTTCTGTTAAATTCTATAAAGACTAAATTCCAAACCTCAATTACTTGTGGGTGATCTTGGTTCACCAATTCCGCTCCTGAAACTTTTGCTTTTTCTTCCTCCGAACGAATATCTACGTGAATTTCCGAACAGGGGCCGCAGGGGCCTTGATCTCCCATTTCCCAGAAATTATCTTGTTTATTTCCTAACAGAATACGTTCTTCTGGAAGTATTGCTTTCCAAAAATCAAATGCCTCATTATCCTTTTCAATTCCTTCTTCTGGGGCACCCTCAAATATGGTTACATAAAGTTTATTGGGGTCAATTTTATAAACCTCTGTAAGTAATTCCCAAGCCCATTCAATCGCTTCCTTTTTAAAATAATCTCCGAAACTCCAGTTCCCAAGCATTTCAAAGAAAGTATGATGGTACGTATCTATACCAACTTCTTCAAGATCATTATGTTTTCCTGAAACACGCAAACACTTTTGAGTATCCGTAACTCGTTTAGAGCTTGGCACTGCATTTCCCAGAAAATATTCCTTAAAAGGGTTCATTCCTGCATTTGTGAACATCAGGGTGGGGTCATTTTTTATGACCATGGGTGCAGAGGGTACTACCTTATGCTTTTTGGATTCAAAAAAATCTAAAAATTGTTGTCTTACTTCAAAGGACTTCATGTCAAACTTTATTTAAAATAGTTATTGCATACATATTTAGTGCAACTGAGTTCAAAAAAATACTATTAGATTGAATTTTTGTATCTTTGTCTAACGTTTTTGTATTTGTTAGTGCAAAAGAAATGAAAATTTACAATACTTTATGAGTAAAGTTAAATACTATTACGATCCTGAGACGCTTTCTTATCGTCCTATCGGTGTAACTAACAAAAATCGCATTTCTAATTTCGTATTATTCATACTTTCTTCTTTTTTACTTGGTCTTTTTTCATTATTAATTTTACTTAATTCAGACTGGATAAATACTCCTGCTGAAATGGCTCAAAAAAGATTAATACAAAACTATGAATTACAATTCGACATATTAAATAAAAAGTTAACACAAATAGAATCTGTTGTTGATAATATTGAAGAACGAGATAATAATTTATATCGTGTTTACTTTGAAGCGAGTCCAATTCCTGAAGCGCAACGCCGTGCTGGTTTTGGAGGGGTAAATCGGTATAAAGATTTAGAAGGATATGACAACTCTGAATTAATAATCAATACCTCAAAACGCCTAGATATACTCTCTAAACAAACGGTTGTTCAATCTAGATCATTAGATGAGATTGAGCGTCTTGCATCCAACAAAGCAGCTTTATTAGAGGCAATTCCTTCTATTCAGCCCATTAAAAATAAAGACCTTACGCGTATGGCTTCTGGTTATGGATATCGAAATGATCCTTTTACTAAAAAGCGTCGTTTTCATTGGGGTATGGATTTTACTGCAAAAAAAGGCGTTCCAGTATATGCTACAGGGAATGGTGTTGTAAAAAGAGCAGACAATCGTGCCTCAGGGTATGGAAACCACATCCGAATTGATCACGGTTTTGGATATGTAAGCTTGTATGCTCATTTAAGTAAATACAATGTTAGAAGAGGGCAAAAAGTGAAGCGTGGAGACCTTATAGGTTACGTTGGAAACACAGGACGCTCTGCTGGACCTCATTTACACTACGAGATTTTTAAAGATAAAAAACGCATCAATCCATTGAATTTCTACTACGGAAATCTATCTCAAAAAGAATTTGATGTACTGGTAACTCAAGCCAAGCAAGAAAACCAATCCATGGATTAAGATGCATGTAAACCTTCCCGAAAAACGGTATTATTCTATTGGTGAGGTTGCAAAAGCATTTGATGTTAAACCCTCACTTCTCCGTTTTTGGGAAAAAGAATTTGAAGAAATTCAACCTAAAAAAAAACAAAGCGGCATTCGAAAGTACACTCCTGAGAATGTCTTAACCATTCAGTTTATCTATCACTTAGTAAAAGAAAAAGGACTAACGCTACAAGGAGCTAAAAAACAACTACGCCTCAAAACGAAAGAAAATCCTAAGGAGGAAATTCTAGCCAAGCTTGAAAATATTAAGGCAGCACTAAAGCTGCTGAGAGAAAAACTATAGTCTTATTTTTTTCTGAAGAAAATCTGAATTGGTATTCCTGTAAAGTCATACTCCTCACGTAATTTGTTTTCTAAAAATCGACGGTAAGGATCTTTTACATACTGTGGGAGGTTACAGAAAAACGCAAACTGTGGGTGAGGTGTGGGGAGCTGCGTACAAAATTTAATTTTTACATATTTACCTTTATAGGCTGGGGGGGGTGTTTTTTCAATAATAGGAAGCATGGTGTTGTTAAAAGCTTTTGTAGGTATTCTTCTAGAACGACTTTTATATACCTCAACAGCCGTTTCTACAGCCTTAAAAATCCGTTGTTTAGAGATTGACGAAATAAAAACAATTGGAACGTCTGTAAAAGGTGCAATTTCTTCACGAATTTTAGCTTCATAGGCTTTCGAAGCATTGGTATCTTTATCAACTAAATCCCACTTATTGACCAGAATAACAATTCCCTTATTGTTTCTATGTGCCAACCAAAATATGTTTTGAACCTGCCCATCAAATCCACGTGTGCCATCTACAACTAGCAGGCAAACATCACAATATTCTATTGCCCTTACTGAACGCATTACAGAATAAAACTCAATGTCTTCTTTAACTTTAGCTTTTCTTCTTATTCCAGCCGTGTCTACCAGGTTAAAATCAAATCCAAAACGATTGTATTGTGTATCAATACTGTCGCGTGTTGTTCCTGCAATATCCGTTACGATATAACGGTCTTTACCTATTAATGAATTGATAAATGATGATTTTCCAGCATTGGGTCTTCCAACAACTGCAAAACGTGGCAGAGGATCTTCTTCTCTTTCTTCCTCTTCTGGTAATTTTTTGACTATGTCATCCAATAA
>Ga0102813_1001166_pt1 | contig 11791 bp, 20 predicted proteins | sample ColrivemetaGS725_FD_84512 | JGI IMG/M metagenome (GOLD analysis project Ga0102813, IMG submission 84512) | Estuarine microbial communities from the Columbia River estuary - Flood tide ETM metaG S.725 | ecosystem: Environmental > Aquatic > Marine > Intertidal zone > Estuary | place: USA: Columbia...
CAGTTGATGCAACTACTCCTGAGGTATTAGCATAATGCTAGTAGATGACGTAGAGATGGTGGACTGTGAAGAGTGTTGTGGTGAAGGCTACGACCTCGACACACTCTACTGGGGCGATGAGTACACAGCAGCAGGTACTGAAGTAGACTGTTCAGCATGTGGTGGAGATGGTGTTGTTCCACAAGATTAGGGGTTGACAGACCGCACAACTGATCGTATACTGTATACATAACTTAAACATTAGAGGGCAAACTAAATGACAACATTAAACTTAACAACTACTACATTGAACGACTACACTGTAGAAGATCTAAAGACTATTAAAGCAGCGGCACTACAGCATGCACATGATGCGGCAACAGCATACATAGAACAGTATGGTGAGCATGCCTACTGTGGCTTTGCTTGGGTCAACATATGGGACATCAAGGGTAATACCAAGCTGGGCAAGCGTATGAAAGCAGCAGGCTTTGAGAAGGACTACCAAGGTGCATACAGCATATGGAACCCAAGTGGACTAGGCACACAGTGTATGAGCACCAAGGAAGAGGGTGCTAGAGCAGCGGCACAAGTGTTTAAAGCAGCAGGCTTTACTTGCTACGCAGGTTCAAGAGCAGACTAAAGTATACAGCAGGCTAGGCTGATGGGAGGACAGTGTAGGACACGCTCCCCAACTAGTACAACGTAGCATGTAGTCTACAACACACTAGACAGCTAGTGCTACGTGAACACAGAAAGAACTTAGTGTGGGAAAACTTCCTTAGCAGCAATGCTAGGGATTTTTTTTGAGCGAGGCATCAAGTCTCGGCTCCGAGGCGAAAGAAAAATAAAAAAAATATTTCGAGGGGTCGGGGTATATAAAACATAATAAAAACAATAACTTAGCACAGCGTTAGTCCACAACTTTTTAAAAATGGTGCAGTACAAATCACCACCTCACTTCTATAAGTACTTGACCCTAAAAAACTGCGCGACCAAATTTTTTCACTGTAGAACCCATTTCGGGCTAAGTCTCTTATATACTATGCGAAGCAAACACACGCAAGCGAACTAGCGTAGCGTGTAGAGCTTTAGCTCTCGCGTAGTGTGTTTACTTTAGTTCCCAGTCCCTAAGTGACGCATACACACTTTCAGCTTGATTTTTAGTAAGTGCAAAGTCTCTCATCAGAGTATTAAGGAAGTGTAGGGGCTCAGTAGGATGACCCTGTTGATGCTGTATCCATTGTTGATAAGCGTTCAGTTGTTCTAGTGTGTACATAGCGTTCCTTTATAAGTATGTATATGTATTTACTCAACATCAACTATGATGACACAGTAACGGACTTTATGCAGGACATCAATACATTTTGTTTTGCTACTGATCTTAGCTTACGTGGCATATACACAGAACAACCATCAGACTATCAATTGTTGTTTTCATCAGAGAAAGATAGAATGTATGCTACACTTGCATACACAGGCAATGGCACCTTAGAGTGCGTATAAGCGTTGTACAGCGTGGATCGCACTAAGCACTACGTTAGAGCTAGTATGCGCGGCAAATACGTTGTGTGCGCTACTCGATGTGTATCTAAAACATCATCTTTTAGCTAACCGTTGTTTACGACTGAAAGCAACACGTTGTAAACAGTCTATATGCATGGTTGTGATAAAACAGATGTGTTGTAGGGTGTTGTGTACTGTGATACTATTTTTGCTAAAACCGCTTTGCGCTTCGCGCTTACGTCGAAATCTGCGTTAACCGCTGTGCGGCTTTTTTGGCGCAAACGCTTCGCGCTTTTTTGACTCGCCCGCTAAATAGTTGTGTGAAACAGTTACTTGTGCTATGTGTCTTTCTCGCTACGTTTGCAACAGCAGAAACACCCACTAGTGATGCCGATTCAGAAGTATACATTGCTCCCCCAGACATATCCCTTACTACAGCAAGACTGCTACCTCAATACACACTGCGTGAAGAGATATACGGTGTACAAACACTGCATGATGAACTTGTGGGTCGAAGGCCATATGAAGGTATGTTTGATGATGTTGAGTTTAAGGAGCCTGCTACTGGTGCAGACATCACAGTGTTTTGGTTACTACAAGCACTTGATGTATACACCACACTAGAAGCTACTGGTTATCGTTGTGTTGTAGAAGTAAATCCACTACTGCCCACTAAGCCCACGTTTGAAGAGATAGTACTACTCAAAATGGTTCCACACTTGTTTTGGGATATCAAGGATATGCAAGCTGTTGATCTAGCCACTGTTAATGCTATTACTGGATTGATTGTGGCCAACAATGTTGATGTGGCCAGCAGTGCTAAGAGAATTTGTCCTTGACGGCGGTGTATACTTCAACTACTCTAGCTTCGTAGTCATCTTTTGTAAACACAATACCATCTGCTAGTTGTGCATACACTCGTCTAAACTCTTGGCTTATGTTGGGATCTTCACTTAGTTTGATCAGCTGCTGATGACGTTTACGTTGTGTAGCTATACTGTACGGTCCCATATGGTCTCCTTGTCTAGACTGTCAGTCCACTTGAGTAGGAACATTGTTGTTGCTTTAGTATCTTGTGAGGTCAGATAGAAGTCTACATGTTTGTATATGTCACCGGGTAATGTTCTGCTGTTGTAGCGACGAGTGATTATTTCTCCAGTGGACTTGATTGCAGTGTAGAGTTCATCTCCATACTTTTGTCTAAAGTATATTAATTCAAGACTACTGTTGTGTGTCCACTTGCACTCTATGTGTCCACAGTATAGTTTCACAAGTGATATTCAAAGTTCTGTGTGCTAGGATGTTTGCCTATGAACTCTGCACCGTTCTTTAGATGAAACCGTTCGGCCATTGAGGTAAGTGGACTTAGTGTAACAAAGCGAGTGCATTCACGCTTGTGTTTGATGTATTGTGCTGACTGATTTACTATGTCTCTGCCTGCGCCTTTTGAATAACTCCACACTGTATAGAACACAGCAACATTAGAACCTACGTTGTTTAGGTCTGCTTCTGTAGTTGGAATTGTGTCTGTGTAGGCTACACATATGATTGCTAAAGGATTCTCTGTAAGCAGTTCATCGTATTCTGCATAACGATCTTCATATAGAGCAAACACTTCACGTGGAAATTGTGTTCTCCACTCAGTTGTTAAGTGTGGCCTAACTGGGTCGTCTTTGATAAAGTTGTAGTGTTTTTTGCGTAGATGAGTAAGCATTACTTGACATGTCCTTTCCGTTTGCTATATTTACTCTGTTCCTAAGTTGTTAAGGAACTGTTTGAGTTTAGTACTATCAGCTTCTGCTTTTATCTTAGGACTAGTTGTTCCTTCACTAGGATCTTCTCTTTGAGTGTTTGTAGGAGCGTTAGTTGGATTACGCTTTAGGCTATCCATAATACTACTTGCTCCGCCACCACTTGGTGCTGAACCGTAGCTGTCATCATCGTCATCATCAATGTCTACAATACGTAGTGTGTCTACATCAAAGCCTAGATCAATCTTTTGTCCTACGCCTCCACTGTTACGTGTTTTCATTAACTGTAGTTGATAACGTCCACGCTCACGCATAGCTCTACTTGTAAAGATACCTAGCACGTTGTCTGCTGTTTGTATCTTACTAAGTCCACCTGATATGTGCGAGTGATCAAATTCAATCTCTTCAACAGCACCACGATTCAACTGTGCCGCTGTAACAAACACACAACCTAATTCCATTGCTAGGTTACGTAGCTCTTCCGATACATACTTGTCTTTGATATACAAGTTCTCTGCACTAACCTTTGCGCCATTGGGCATAAGCAAGTCTAAGTAGTCAATCAGTAGTACGTCTACCTTCTTGCCTGTTTTGATCTCATACTCTTTAATATAACTTCTTACATCATTAGGCGTCTTACCACTAGGCATATACTTAACTTGAAATGCGCCTGCCTTCTTGCCAATCATCTTGACTTTCATTTCAACGTCATCAATATTCTTAAATACATCTCTACTAGGTATGCCAGTAATCATACTGTCTACTCTCATACTAACCAATGCTTCACTAAGCTCTAGTGTCAAGTACAAAACATTCATGCCTGCTTCAGCCCAGTTAACTCCTAGGTTAGCCAAGAACAAACTCTTACCTGCACCTGAGCCACCTGCAAAGATGTTAAGCTCGCCTCTGTTGAACCCGCCAAATAGTTTCTTATCAATTGCTGCCCAGCCTGTGCTTACCTGTCCGTTTGCACTCTTAATGCCTTCTAGTCTTGCTCTTGGGTCAGCAAAGTAGTTTGTACCTAAGTCTTTTTGTAGGCCTATCTGTACAGCCTTCTTAACAATGTCTTCACACTGTCCATACTCTCCGCTTTCAAGTAAGTCAGCACTCTTTAGGATTGCCGCTTCTAGTGCCTTGTGTTTACTAAACGTTTCAAACTCTGCTAGTAGCCAATCATAATGACTTTCATTTAAGTCACCTGGGTCACGCATTTTATTCTCACCATGTAGCTCTGCGGCTGCATTAATCATATCACGTGTAGGCAATGTGTTGTGTTCAGTTACATAGTTAGTAAGAAACTCTGCGGCTACTTTTAGTCTTCGATCAAAACTATCTGGATCAAACACAGCCTGACAACGTACAAAACTTTCTGCGTCCGATAGCATCATCTCAAGATATACTTTTTGTATATCATATCCATAGTCTGTGTTTTGTCTTGTACTCATTCTGTTGCCCCAATATCCGGAAGTTCTTCTACTGTAATTATGCTAGGCGCAAACCCTAGCGGTTCTTGTTTGACTTCTTTAGGTTGTAATAACGTATAGTATACTATAAGTATGCCAAAAAGTAAACCAATTATTAATCGAACCATTTCTTTGCTCTCAGTCTTATTTTTAATGCAGACTCATCAGCAGAGTTTGTTATACTGTATAGTGTATACAGTCTGCCGTACTCGCTAACAGCATCTCCAATATCATTAATGCCTTGTTTCCATTCTGGCATGCTTACACTAAATCCTAGATCAATTGCTTGCTCTACAAGTTTTTTGCCTGCGCTATCTCTGTCCGGCACTACTATAATTTGTTTTTGTAGTTTGTTTAATAGCATTGCTTGTTGTTCACTTATTTCACTGCCGCCGATTGCACAACCTTCTATGTGTATAGCATCCAACTGTCCTTCGCAAACAATAGCAAATACTTTGTTGTAACTTTGTTCATCTAGTCCGTAAACAAATCCAGGTTGTACTTCCGTTAAGTATTTAGGTTTCTTATCCGGAAGTACACTACGCCCAGTCCAGCCTACAACTCTATCTTCATAATAGAATGGTATGATTAGTCTATCACGGTATCCCAAACTAGGTGACCAGTAGTAACTGGTATCATCAGTGTTAAGATTACGTGCGGCCATGTATTCGAGAACAGACATACTGTACTTGTCAAAGTTTGTAATGTCTGTAATCTTTATAGCATCATCGGGCAATGGCACTGTATCAAACGTAGGAAGCGAGGCAAGTCTTTGCTTTGCTTCAACACCCTCGTTCTCTCTCATAACATCAAATGCCACCTTGTTGATTATATCGTCAGGTGCTCCTAACCATTGTAGGAGTTTACGCAACTTATGGGAGAATGGTCTGCCTGGTTGCCAAGAAGATTTAAAGCCACAGTTAAAACAATGATAACTGATGCCGCCACCTTCTTGAATTACACCTCCACGCTGTTTCGCATCACGGGTTTCTCCGTTATGTATACAGCAAGGTGCATTGAATGAAGTCCATCCACTAGGAGTTGTTTTCCTCTTAGCGGGCAGATATGTCAGAACTGTTTCAATGACTACACTCATACTGTTTATTATACAGTCTAAAAGTTATGAAGTCAACTAGTTTCTTACTAAAATTTTAGTTATTTTTTCTGAGGGATTAGCAGTTGTTTTGAATCTTACGTAGTTAAACACACCTGTAAAATTAACAGAATGAGGTTCTGTTTCACTGCCTACAAATGTAACTATATCAAGATCACTCCACTCCGTTGTGTAATCAACTTGGTTCTCTAGAGTTGCTTGGATAGTTACATCGCCTATATAGTTATTTGTATATATGACTGCTGTATGTAAAGCTTCGTTACCGTTGATAGCAGGTTCAGCTGATATATGATCGCTGTTATAAATTGTTACGTCACCACTGTCTTGTGTAAAGTTTGTAACCTCTACAGTATCACGTGGTCCAGGTAATGCTGATCCACTTACGTATATTGTACCTACAGCATTTAGTTGCTCGTCTGCAAAAGTAAGTGTGTTATCGTTAGTTGTATTGTCTGTAAGATATATTGAATAAGACAAGTACTGTTGTTTTATGTTTAGTAAATCATTTTCAGCAATTGTAATTTTAAACAAACCCTTGTTAGCTATTAACACAGTACCTGTGTGTTTAATAATTTGATTTTTATTTTCATCAAAGGCAACAAAATGTATTGTTGACCCTGTTGGGTTAATTGGTTTTTGATCTGGGTTTAATAGTTGGAATTCTAATTTATTATCTATTCCACTGTAAACTGATATATTTCTTTGATACACTGGTCTGTACTCCGTTATGAATCCAGTCACATTGGCTACAAGGCTGGTTCTGTTATTGACTAAATATCTAGGTATAAGTGACATACTGTATTTATATTAATAGGAACTACAATTAACGAATGCTAACAAAAGACATAAAAGAAAACTTTCCGTTCATCAGCATAGTGGGCTATGGCGGAAACGAATACGTAGGCATCGTAATTAATCAGGACCAAGCTGTTACCAGCATGTATGTTTTTAATGACTTGAAAACGGACGAAGCAAAGAAACAGTTTCTTGAAATGGGGGAAGCATGGTGGTGGGAATCAAATAGATTAATTCCTATAAACATTTTCTTAAAACAAGAAATGGCAAAGTTTAAGTATGCGATAATGACAATGAATTCAAAAGATGTACGTATTGTCGAAGGCCCTTGTGTAAACTTAGGTAATCTAAGTGTTAAAAGGGTTAAGCGTAAAAATGTACAACTGGTAAGAAAAGTTAAATAAATTTAAACCAAACATTATTCGGACCTACTTCATATGTTCGAACAAGTTCGTTTACAGCTTTATTTACACCAGGGAAATCAATATCATGCCCACTAAGGCAACCATTGCCATTTATCCTTTTGCTATATAAAAGGATATCCTTTCTGCATCCATCATATGAATGATCAGCATCAATAAAGATTAAGTCTACTTTTGGTACACGTTCTGCTACAACAGAACTGTCACCGTTGATGGGTATTAATCTATCGCCGTATTTTTTTGCTACTTCGTCATTATAAAATAAACGTATGTCTGTATCTACAGCATATATTTTTAAGTAAGGTATTTTATCTAGCAAGTAAAAAGTTGTGCGTCCATCACGCACTCCTATCTCTGCCATTGACATATATCCGTTGTCATTTATTAAATGCTCAAGGAAATATTTTCTGTTTGGTTTCTTAGTCCACTCTATTGTAGGAGCAACTTTAATCTTGTGTTGCATTAATTTGTTCACACAATAAATTCATATGTACTACTACGCTCATTGCGTATGCAAATGCGTGTGCTTTCTTAAAGTAGTAATCACCGTTTGTTGGCTTTGTCCAAACTTCCTCGAATATGTTTGTCCAGCTCTTCGTTGCTAAGTTTCTTTTTGCTGGACGTATTATCGCCAGTGTGGCCGCCAATTGTTACCGAAGTAGGCTTCAATTGCTGTAATAGTTCGCTGTGTCCGTTTAGATGGAATACCTGATCGGAGAAGTCTTTGTGTTCCAGAAGTTGCCATATTGGAATCCTTTCCATTAGTTCTGTTAAATGTTGTTCATCCTTAACACTCTTATATATGCTTACGTTAAGGAAGTCTAATTTGAAGTAGCCGCGATCGTCTGCGTCTTTATGATTTATTGTACATATGTTGTCAACAGGATTATGAGGAGCCTCTGTTACATAGACTCCTGTGTTATGTTTCTTATTGTTATCTAGTCTTGCAACTATATGATCAATCTTATTTAAAATTGATGTCCTGTCTGCAAAGTCTATATCAATATCTGGCATATTTTATCCGCTAGTTCCTTAAACCATTGTTCGTCATGACCACGAGTTGTTTCAGCTGCTGTTCCGATCCTAATACCGCTTGTCTCTATAAACGAACGTGGATCATTTGGAATACCGTTCTTGTTAACTGTAATTCCGTTTTCTTCTAACAAGTCTGCAGCCTCTCTTCCGCTATATTTGCTATCACTCAAGTCTAATAATATTATATGCGAATCTGTTCCATTTGTCAAGCATTTAAATCCTTTGTCTTTAAACACAGCACACATTGCTTTTGCATTAACTACTACTTGCTTTGAATAGTCTTTAAACTCTTGTGTGTTTGCTTCTATAAAACATTGTGCTTTGGCTGCAACAATATGCATCAAAGGACCGCCTTGTGTTCCTGGAAAGATAGCACTGTTAATACGCCTTGTGTAGTCTGGGTTGTTCCATAGTATAATACCACCTCTAGGACCGCGTAAGGTCTTGTGTGTTGTACTTGTTACTACATCTGCATATGCTAGTGGCGATTGGTATGCTCCGCCTGCTATAAGACCGCTGTAGTGTGCCATGTCTACTAATAGTAATGCGCCATACTTGTCTGCAATCTTTCTAAACACTTCCCAATTAATTTGTCTAGGGTAAGCACTTGCTCCTGCAACAATCATCTTAGGACGATACTCTTTTGTCATTTGTTCGATTTCATCATAGTCCAAATAACCATCTGCTTTTACTTTATAACTGCATGCACTATAAATCTTACCAGATATGTTTGGCGGACTACCATGTGATAAATGTCCACCACTTGCTAAGTCCATGCCTAGTATAGTGTCACCTGGTTTTAGGAATGCCTGGTATACAGCCGTATTCGCGTTTGCTCCACTGTGTGGTTGCACGTTAGCAAAGTCACACTTAAATAGTTTACATAATTCATCTACAGCCAATGCTTCAATTTCGTCCATATGATCACATCCGTTGTAGTAACGATTGCCTGGATATCCTTCTGCATACTTGTTTGTAAATACACTTCCTGCTAGATCCATTACACTGTTACTTGCAAAGTTTTCACTTGCTATAAGTTCAACAGTTGATGCTTGTCTATCTACTTCTCGATCTAAAATTGCGTGAATACGCTTGTCCATTTTTATACCTCTATATAATTTAAGTTTATGACCATTCTGTATCTTTGGTCAGTACATGATGTACCAGTGTGTTTTGTATTACACGGAAACATCACTAGTCTGTTTGCTACACTTTCTACTTTTGTCCCATCTTCAAAAAGTGTATAACCGTCGTTTGAGTTTACATAATAAATTGCTGTAGTCATTGACTCGCCCAAACTACGTGGCTCGATATCTGTATGTAAGCCATGTTCAATAATTTCATTTGTAACAAAATTACAATTTACCTTTGCTTTCATAAATGTTCCTACTCTTAGTTTAGTGTAAAGATCATTTAACAATGGCATTGCTTCTGATATAATATTTGGATTATAATAAAATAAATGATACAATTGCCAATTGTACTTATCAGGTACAGTCTCTGTACCTTGTCTAACAGCATCGCCCATCATCCATGGAAACGTATCGCTTGTTAAATTGTCGTGTAATACTTGCCATTCGTTTGCAGGTAAAAAGTTATCTAATATTTTCATCGTATACTACTCTTTGTTGGCGAAGGAGCTGCTAGTGCTTTGTGTATTGCTGCTACTTCATCGTGTTTAACTTCTCCGAACAAGAAGGTTTGAAGTTTTCTTAACTTAGCATATTTAGGTTTGATAAGATCATTAAATGTTAATTCAAATACATTGTCTTCATCCTTCCAACGTTCTATATTATGATATGCTTCTTCAGTAACTGAAGTGTCTCCATGCATCTCATCTTGAAATCTTTTTATAGATTCTTTGTGTTGGTCATGCGGTCTAGTTAATAATATTTTCTTTACATTGCGTAATGGCTTTATATATTTTCCTTCATACCCTAGATGCCCAACAGCAAAACCGTCCGTTGGCATTAAGTCGATTATAGATTGAAAACTACCAACTTGGTGTGTTACACTTTGTATATATTTTTTTAACTCGTTCTTCTTTTCAAATGTAGGTAATGGCTGTGTGATATCATATACTCTGTACTTGCCACTTTTAACATGCATGCCTGTTGCGACCATGCCAAAGTTTTTAAGTAAGTTAGCACAAAGGTATGTACCTGCTTTTGGCTGGCTAATAATAAATGCTAAGTTGCGGTTGTGTTTATTTTTTGCTGTTTCTTCAAACTTCTTAATTCTATTTTGTTCTTTTTCTAATCGTCTATAGTGACGTATTCTCCGCCATTCTTCTCGGGTATATTGATGCTTGTCTGGTTTCATAGATTAGATTCTTTTGCCACGTCTTTAACTAATTCAACATCAATAGGAGTACGTTTAAATCGCATTGCCCAATGCGAAGGGTCCATGATGTGAAATACTATATTAAGTTGCTCATCGCTAAACTTACTTAGCATCTCTTTTCCGCTCTTACAATTAAGTACAAGCCAAGGCGATATCTTTCCATCTTTAATGTGCCAAGCCGCACGATTTAAACTTACATAATGGAAGTAATGATTCCACACACTATTGTTTTCTTCTGCCCATTCCATCATAGTCATTACACTACGTTCAAGAGCTGTTTCAACACCTTCTTTGCGTATTAGTCCAATAGCATATTTTTCATACATGTCTTCGCGACACCAGTGGTCAAGTTTTACTCCACTAGTAACTACGTAGTCAATATACTTCTCAGGATACAACGGCTTTACATTAGCAACAAAACTACCAAACTTTACAAATGCATTATAATACGGACTCTTGCAAAACTCAGGATAAGTTTTATCTTTTTTTGCACCGGCACTTAATTTGTAAAACTGATTAAATGCATAGAACCCTAATTGTACACGTTTCTCTTTTTGTTGTAATGCTCTACGTTTTTGCTCGCACATATGTACCATAAGAGTCTTTTCTCTAGAGTACCCTGTGCCACAGTAGTTACATACATAAGGCTTATTAGAGTTTGATTTCGATGTCATGTTCTTTAGCCAATTGTTTGAGTTCTTTTTTTGTAGAGAGGTTAGCAAGGAGTTCAATCTCATCTTCCTTCATATTAGGATAAATTTTTTGTAGTAACTTCACACCGTTTCCGTTACCGCCTGTTTTCTTTTTAAATCCAATCCATTGATGAAATTCAATTTTCTTAGAGTTGCCTGCTAGGCATATTAATTGCCACTGTAACTTAGGATGTTTCATTCCTAACTCGTTCCAGTTTTTATTATAATATTCATTTGTCTTAAACACAGCCATTGCTTGTTTTTCAAAGCTACCTTTGACATTGCTTACATATCGATTCAATAACCAGAAGCCAACAGCTTTACGTTCTTCTTCGTCAAGTTCGTCCCACACGTTTCTAGCACCCATATCAATAGCTGCTAATACATCTTTTATTGGGAGTTTTTGTTGTGCCATGTTTCTACGTCCTCTGGTGAATTAATCTCTGTACCATTATAGTTTACACTCAAACAACCAATTTGCCAACCGTTTTTTAACCAACGTAACTGTTCAAGTTTCTCAATTTGTTCTTCTTCATATTCTGCAAGTGTTGAGTACATTTCTAATGCATTACGTCTATATCCGTATACACCTAAATGCCAATCACCGTAACCAGTAATACCTCTACCAAACCACAGAGCTTGGTCGCCTGCTTTTATCATTTTAACTGTATTAGGATCTTCTTGCATACAA
>Ga0102813_1001185_pt1 | contig 11674 bp, 10 predicted proteins | sample ColrivemetaGS725_FD_84512 | JGI IMG/M metagenome (GOLD analysis project Ga0102813, IMG submission 84512) | Estuarine microbial communities from the Columbia River estuary - Flood tide ETM metaG S.725 | ecosystem: Environmental > Aquatic > Marine > Intertidal zone > Estuary | place: USA: Columbia...
ATATTGGCTTCGGAATGAAAGGTAATTCCACCGAACAGTCTTGCCTTGAAACCAAAGCGAAATCGTCGCCATTCAGAATCATCTTCAGATGAGTTATCGACATCATTATCAAAAATATAGTAATCAGCTTGGAGGCGACCCGATAGAAAAAACTTCTGTATAACCGAACTCTCATCATTTTCATAGAGCACAGCTTTATCCCAAATTTTATCGTAGCTGCGATCTTGGCCATTAGCAAAGAAAGCCACTGCGAATAATCCAAGCGGATAGGAAAAAGTACTAATAATGAATTTTATGAATGCTGAAGACTTTGTATAGCGCATCATTCTTTTCTATCATTTAAATCTTACATAATTGGGTCATGATTGTTACAATTACGTTACAGTTATAAAGATAGACATTTTACAATGTCCCCGTTCGTAGATTCTGGGATATTAAGCTAGAGTGAATTGGGTATCTTGAAAGAAAAAACTGTACCACTGTCGACCTTGCTTCTAACAGAAATTTCACCATCATGAGCATCAATAATTTCTCGTGTAATACTCAAACCGAGTCCAGTCCCTCCTCTATTTCGGGATCTTCCCTTATCAACTCGATAAAATCGCTCAAAGAGCATCTCCTGGTCCTCCTGCTCAATTCCTTTTCCATCATCTTCCACTTCGCTGGTGATAGAATTATCTTCCAAGTTTTCACTAATTCGAATCGATATCTGGGATTGTCCTCCCGCATGTATGATTGCATTGTCAATTAAGTTTTCAAATACACTGACTAATTTTTGCGGGTCGGCAAGAATTCGAACCGGGACTGCAGGACAAAGTAAGATCAGTTTTGGAAGACAAGATTCTTTTCTTTGTAGAAATTCTTCTTTGATCTCTCGGACAAGTTCACAAAGATCAAGCGGTTCCTTGGACAATGTAGTTTTGGGCTTCTCTAATTTAGCGAGGACAAGTAGATCCTCGACAAGAGAATTGAGCCGCTCTGCATTTTTTTGAATTTTAGATAAAAAACTTTTACGCTTGTTTTCGCTGAGGATTTCATAATCTTCCTGAAGAGAGTCAGCAAACCCCTTAATGATCGATACCGGGGTGCGTAATTCATGCGAAACATTGGCAACGAAATCTCTTCGGGTTTGTTCGTCCTGGTCTTTCGCCTCTCTTTTCTGAGGTTTATTCTCAGGCCACATTTTTTTGCTATTAGAGGTGAAATTCTTAATCGACGCAAATATACCAAAAAGAAATCCTGTTATCAGTAAAACGCATAACCAAAGAGGGAGGTGCATAAATCAATTCAAATCTTCTACTAGCCGATAACCGACTCCTCGAATTGTTTCAATTTCAATTCCTGCGTTCTGAATTTTCTTTCGTACCCTTCGGATATGTACATCAACTGTTCTGGTCTCAACATCTGCATCAAATTTCCAGACGCCCAAAAGCAGATTATCACGAGTCTGGACACGCCCCCTCCTTTTAAGAAAATAATGCAAAAGCTTAAACTCCGTGAGCGTGAAATCGACTTTATTTCCGGAGATTGAAATACTGTGATCCTCCTCATCAAGAAGAAGGTTTCCAAACATAATTCGGCCTTGATCGTCATCCACTTGCTCGGCTGTTCTTTTTAAAATTGAACGAATGCGAAGAACAAGCTCTTGTGAATCAAACGGTTTTCCAAGATAATCATCAGCTCCTTGCTCCAAACCTTTTATTCTATGCTCTACATCTGTTTTCGCGGTTAGCATAATTACGGGAGTCTTTTGAAGCAAGTTGTCAGCACGTATCATCCGCAAAAGCTGAAATCCATTTAAGTCAGGCATCATGACATCCAAAATAATAAGGTCAGGATTGAAATCGCGAGCATTCCCAAGCGCTTCGTACGGATTATTGGAAAATTTTACTTTAAAACCTTCTTTACCAAGTTGGTAATGCAAAAGATCAGTTAAATCTTGTTCGTCATCGACAACAAAAATACGAATTCGGGAGCTCATGAATGATGATGCCTATATCATTCAGCACCCCGAAAATAGCAAGTTTGATTTCCTATCCAGCTTGTTAAAGCATAAGCAAATACATTACTGAATTATTTTAGTTCCTTACGCAATGCAGCTTTTTTATATTCAGGTGCATGCCTTACATCCCGACTTGTAGCCATAAAGAAAATTTCCTTGGATATATTTACCGCGTGGTCACAAACGCGTTCAAGGGATTTAGAAATAAATAAGACTTCAAAAACAGATGAAGCCACAGTGGGATCTTTTTCTACCAAAGTTTGACAAAACTTATTGTTATCTTTGTGAAGCTGGTCGACTTCCAAATCTGTTGTCCAAATGGACTTTGCCTTTTCCTCATCAAATTCAACAAATATTGAAAGTGCGTCTTGAATCATATCATGAGCAATGTTAGCCATTTGAGGAATCCCATGAAATTCGTGCATTGTAGTTTTACACGAGCGTCTAGCAATCGCTTTGGCTTCATCCCCTATGCGCTCAATCTCATGGCTTATTTTCATAGTTGCTACAAGAAGCCTGAGATCGGCAGCAACTGGCGCATGGGTCGACAGGTATGTAGTTACGGATCCACTAAGTTCATTTTCTAAATCATCAATTTCTTCATCTTTTGCCCGTACTGCTTTTGCTAAAACAGAATCTCCCTCAACCAAAGCCTGAACCGCTCCCTTAACCGATTCATTTGCAAGCTGCCCCATAAGAAGGAGCTTTGATTTTACATTTTCAAGATTATGTTCGAAAAAAGTTGTCATGATCAAATGAGTATAAATTTTTGTAATAATTTTATCCAAATTTTCCAGATATGTAATCTTCAGTCTGTTGTTTATTTGGATTAAGAAAAATTTTCTTTGTTTGATCGCATTCAATCAATTTGCCCAAGTAGAAAAACGCCGTGCGGTCAGATATTCTGCCAGCTTGCTGCATATTATGCGTGACCACAACAATTGTATATTCATCCTTAAGTCCAAGTATGAGTTCCTCTACCCTACCTGTTGCGACTGGGTCAAGGGCTGAACAAGGCTCATCCATTAAGATTATTTCTGGCTCCACTGCTAAAGTTCGTGCAATACAGAGACGCTGTTGTTGTCCGCCTGATAACCCATAGGCATTCTCATTCAATCTATCCTTTACTTCATCCCAAAGTGCAGATTTTCTTAAAGACTCTTCAACTTTTTCATCAATGACGCGCTTGGATTTAATACCCTGAATCTGCAATCCATAAGCAACATTTTGATAGATTGATTTTGGGAAAGGATTAGATTTTTGAAATACCATCCCAACTTTTTTTCTTAACTCGATCACATCGACAGATTTATCATGCAAATCAATTCCCTCAATTTCAATCGTTCCGTTCCCAATACGAGCACCATCCACTAGATCATTCATTCGGTTAAGACAGCGCAAGAGAGTACTTTTACCGCACCCTGAAGGACCGATGAAGGCCATAACCTCATTAGGAAAAATATCTAAATCAACATTATGTAGAACTTGGTTTTCGCCGTATAGAAAATCCAAGTCACGAATACGAATTGATGGCTCTTTGTCCAAAATATTCAAGTCTATTGATGTGCTTGGGGAAGTGTCGGTTAAATTGTTCATGATTTATAAAAAGTTTAGATTACCATCGATATTTTTTTCTGAGTCTGTTGCGTAATAACATAGATAAACCAGTCACCCCTATAACAAGAAATAGAAATACAAACGCAGTACCATATTGCATGTCTGCCGTGTATTCATTTTGAGGAATTTTCGCACTGACAACATAGATGTGATAGGGAAGCGCCATAACTCCTTGGAAGAAGAAATCAGTCCAATGTTCTAAACCCTCCCAAGGTAGTTCAGAGCGTTTAGCGTAGGCAGCAGTAAACATTATCGGAGCAGTTTCCCCCGCCGCTCGTGCCACTCCTAAGATAGATGAAGTTAGAATCCCCGGCATAGCGAATGGAAGTACGCTCGTTTTAATCATAATCCATTTAGTTGCGCCCAAGGCCAAAGATCCTTCACGAAAACCCTGCGGAATAGAACGCAAGGATTCCTCACTTGCGGTTATTACAATAGGTAAAACCATAAATGCTAATGTAAACCAACCTGCAAGTAATGATACATTCCAATCTAAAAAAATCACAAATAGTCCAAAGCCAAACAATCCATATATAATAGAGGGCACACCCGCCAAATTTAGTATAGCTAGACGAATTAACGAAAGAAATTTTCCGGGTTTTCCATATTCAGCCAGAAAAATTGCACAGAATACACCTAAAATTATCGCAATCGTCATCGCACCAATAACCAATAACAATGTACCAATAATTGCTGGAAAAATGCCGCCACCAGAATAAGCATAATCACGCGAAGGTAAAGAAACCGACATTGCTTGCTTTAATGGAATGAGTAACTCATGTATGGAATTCCAATTTTTTGTTTCAATATCCAAAAATGAACGACGAATCGTTTCATAAGCAACCAAGGCTTCTGCAAAGCGTCCGAATTCCTTTGGCCCTTTTGAAAGATTAAAACCTTCATAGGTTAAGGAAACTTCATTTCCGAAATCCTTAATTGCCTGGTTATAAGCCTCTGGAACTTTATCAAGGAAAGTATTATAAGCCTTTTCAATTTCCTTAAGCACATTAAGGCTTGGTTCCTCTATATTAGGATATTGCTGAGCACGAAAAAAAGTTATTTTTGTTTCAACCAAAGGTAATCTGCTTCTCTCTTTCTCAAAATGACCAAGGATAAATTCGCTAACTAGAGCTGGAACATCTTGTGGTTCAATCTCAAAGTCCCGAGCAGAAGCATTAATGTCTGACAATAACTCACTCCAAAAGCCAAATTTGATGGATAATTTTTCACGCTCTTTTTTCAAAAATTCTGCGTTAGTAAACCGCAAACTTTTATCTGTCCATTCCTTTTGCAGTTCCATCATTTCATTATCTAAATCTGATAATTTCGACGCAAATTCTGGGCTTTTCGCAAAAAGATTCCATTTTGCACCTATTTTTTCGTCTTTTAATTTATAATAATCACTCGAACTTAATTTGATTTCCTCATCACCTTCATCAATTACATGAAGCGTTTGAGGATGTTCAGTAAGAAATTCCCAATTTATCAACCCATCGCCCTCAAATATCTTATTCGCTCCCTTTGACAAAATATCCCAAAACAAAAAGGCTGCACAAAACAAAACGAAGTAAGTCATCCCCCTGAACAGCCCAAACATCAAGTTTTCCTGTACTTTTTCTCGAGATAATTTGGGACTGAAAGGATTTACTTCCTTATTTTTATGATCACTCATAAGTTCAGTAACTTGTTTTGTATCGACCAGCAATAGCCTGTGATAAAAAGTTAACCAATAAAGCGATCAAAAATAAAGTTATGCCGACCATAAAAAGTGCTCGGTAATGAATACTGCCGAATTCCACTTCTCCCATTTCCTGAGCAATAATACCAGTCATGGTATGCACAGGTTGAGCGAAAACCCCGAACCCTGAGGTAAAGTCAGGTATAGCGATACGATTTCCTGCACAAAGAAGGACTACCATTGTCTCCCCGATGACCCGACCAAAACCCAAGAGAATAGCCGATATGATACCTGTGATTGCAGAGGGGAAAATCACTCGGGCACAAGTTTGCCAGCGGGTGGCGCCCAGCGAGAGAGATGCATCTCGCAGAGAACGAGGGACATTATTAAGTGCATCTTCCGCAAGAGTGAAAATAGTTGGCACTGTCATTAATGCCAGAAGGAACCCAGCCGTTAAAGAGTTCAACCGTTCGTCTGCAATAAAGCTGACCATTCCGCCGAGTACGGCGATCCCAAAAAAACCAATTAATACCGATGGGACGGCTGAAATAAATTCAATGCATGGTTTAATGAATGATTGCTCTCGTGCGGTCGCAACTTGGTTAACATAAATGGCGGAACCTACACCAAAAGGAATAGCCAAGGCTAGGGCGATCAGACTGACCAAGAGTGATCCAGAAATTAAAGGTAGGACTCCATACCAGTCATGCCTTGCACTGTTGGTGACCCAGTCTTTACCCAAAAGGAATCCGCTAAATGCACGGTGGAGGGGGTATTCTTTGTTCGGGTCCCAATTAGTAAGTCTTTCTTTGTAAAGTTGGACATTCGTAAGGTATTCGCTGAGTGCGTCTTTTGCTTTTTTAAAATCTGCCCTGGATTTGGAAAGTAGAAAGGATGGCTTGTAGTCAGTGAGAATAGATGAAAATTGATTTTCCTGCTTAGTCAAAATGGCTGGGTATACGGAGATAGCGGATTCCTGAATGATAGAAGTCAGGTTATTAATCTCTCTAGCTTTGTGAGTGCCTGATTCAGTTCCAACCAGTGGATTGATTCTCTTGGCCAAGTCTTCTCTTAAGTGACGTACAAAATAGTTTTGCCACCTGGTCAGTTCCCCATGTGTAAAAAATTGACGGTTACTTAACTCCTCAACAGATTCCGAAAAATCTTCAGTAGGTAAGACACTCGAAATGGCTTCTTTTTTGATTTCTATTAGGTCGCTTTGTGTGAGAAGAAAGAGTTTGGTTTCGGCCGCCCATTTGACCATTTGTTTTTCGTATACGAGAAGCAGTTCCTTGGTGTTTTGGAATTCTCGGGTCAGTTCTAGTAATGCCTGAGTCTTAGGTTTAGCATGGGCTTTTTCGGTCGAATCCTGGGCGATGCTTTCCATAGATTCCACTTCCTGTGAAAGGATATTTTCAAGGTAACGGTAAAGCAGGGTTTGGTCGTCATGCTGTTTGGTGACCACAGTGGCATACTCCATACCTGACTTGCGGTACCTTTGGAGTTCATCGCGGTACTGCCCAAAAAATTCAATCCCTTCTTTGAAGAGGAAAAGAGTGATGAGCCCCAGAATGATAATTGAAGTAACTGCATTGCTGGCAAAAAATATTTTGATCCAGTGGTCTTTCCGCTGCGAGTAATTCATACAGATACTATTGCGTGGGTGCCGATAGAAACACCCTCATATAGAGGTACAGATGAATCTTTAAATGGAAGCTCATTAATCGATATCTTGAACCATACCATATTCGGTTGATTGTTATGTGACGGAAGTGCGCCAATTGTGTAACAAAGACGATTTTTGGCGTTCATGAATTTTGGTGTCTGGGCAGTTCGATTGAAAAAGTCGCACCTTCTCCAAGTTTACTTTTGGCAAAAACCTGCCCTCCATGCCCCTCTGCAACATGTTTAACAATGCTGAGCCCCAGTCCCGTTCCGCCTTTCTCTCTGGATCGCCCCTTATCTACTACATAAAATCGTTCGAATATTCGTTCTAAGTCCTTCGGCGGTATCCCGTTTCCGTCATCTCGTACCGAGCAGGTGATCGTCTTTTTATCTACTGAAAGAATTGTAGAGACCTCAATCATCGTAAAGCTTATCGCGTATTTAAATGCGTTATCAATCAGGTTGCTTATGGCTATCGCCATTTTAATAGCATCAAACGGGAAGCCATCTTTTTCCTCCGTTAGTAAAAACCTTAGCTTCGATGATTCCATATAAGGCTTTTCCTTTATGTATAGATCGATTCCTCGAATTACCTCACAAAGTTTGTTATTAGTCGGTTGAAATGCTTCCTCAGCTCCTTCCAATTCTGAAAGGCTAAGCAAGTCATCGACGAGTGCCTGTAGACGGAGAGAATTTTTATGAATTTTAGAGATGAAGGAACTACGCTGGGAATCGGGGAGAATAGGTGTTTCGACCAATGTTTCTGCAAAACCTTTAATTACGGTTACAGGAGTACGAAGTTCATGAGATGCATTGGCGACAAAGTCCTTACGCAAGCGATCAGCCCTCTTAATCTCGGTTACTTCCCTAAATAATAAAAGGTAAACATCGTTTGATTCAGTGCGAAACGATGAGAGGAGGGCGATGGCAACCTCAAAGTCTTTGATTGTACCATTTCTACGAAAGGTAAATTCTGCTTTTCCTGGGGGTAATCCCCTTCCTAACTGATCAATTAAGTCTAAAATTTCAAAAGAATCAATAAAAGCCTCAAGGCGGCGGCCTTCCATCCTTTGGTCAAGAGAGAAAATTTTCATGGTGCTGTAATTGACGAAAGTGATGATGTGGTCGCGGTCTAAGATCATCGCTCCATCAAGCATTCCCCCAAGGATTTCATTGAAAGTATGGGTCGTGCGATCGCTTTGTAGTTCTAGTTTGTTGATACGGTTGGCATTTTCATCCAAAGCCTTTTGGCAAAGTTCGATCGGGTATTCTTTACTCAGGAAGATCGATCGTTCCAAAAGAAGTGAGTTTCCCTCACGAATCGAGGTTGAGATATCGAGCAGTAGTTTTCGACCATGCCGGTTTTGGGTCCAAAAGAACAAAGCCAGTGCTCCTACAATCAGGAATAAAAGTTCAAGCATGGTTCGATGATTATCAATTGATCACTAGCTTGTAGCCAACTCCACGCACAGTTTTAACCATATCCCCTTTCGGGCCAAGCTTGCTCCGTAACCGACCTACATGATTATCGACAGTGCGTGTCTCGATATCTGTATCATAGTTCCATACATTAACCAAAAGATTTTCACGACTCTGTACTCGACCCATTCTTTCCATCATTAAATGAAGGAGACGAAATTCAGTGTGAGTAAGATCAATCAATTTTTCATCTATAAACACCTCATGACTTTCAGGATCGAGTACGATTCCACCCCCCTCAAGCTTACCTGATATGGCTAATTTTTTCTTGAGAGTACGGGTAAGAATTGCTTTGCTCCGGGCAATCAATTCACGGTTATCAAAAGGCTTGGTTAAGTAGTCATCGGCACCGCGTTCGAACCCTTTTACCCGTTCATCTGCATCACTTCGTGCTGTAAGGAATAAGATCGGAACATCCTTGAGCTGTGAGTCTACTTTGAACATGCTACACAAACGCAACCCGTCCAATTCTGGCATCATTACATCTAAAATTATCAAATCAGGTTCAAAATCACGAGCAACTCCAATCGCTTCCAAGGGATTTGAAAGTTCACTTGTCCGGAAGCCCTCCTTTTGCAATTGAAAAACGATCAATTCGCATAGATCTGGCTCATCGTCGATTACAAGGATCGAATGTTTCGATGAGATAAAAATTGGTAATTCAGTCATAAGATTATCTTGTGGTGATTTAGCGAGAAATTTCTTCTACTATATACCTTCTATGTAACAACTTTGCGCCAAGCATCGAAAATTCGTGTTATTTTTCATTTACGGGTAAAGTTCCTCGCCTCCACCAAAAAAACCTAAGCTTACATTAAAAGAGGCCACCCCCAAAGAGATGGCCTCTCGTTTAAAACAAACTAACTTGGATCACATTACTTGACAGGAACAAATCCTGTACTCGCTACGATCTTTTGACCAGGTGCGGTCAAGGCGAAATCCAAGAACTTCTTAGTTGCTCCAGTAGGAGCTCCATTGGTGAAACAGTTTAATCCACGGGACAATTTGTAAGTACCATCATTGGCTGTGATAGAGGAAGGAAGCACTCCATCAATAGCAATCATTTTGATACCCTTTGCTCCAACATAGGCCAAGCCAACATAACCGATTCCGTTTGGATTGTTAGCGACTTCTGTTGCAATTTGTTCATTGCCAGCCATCTTTTGTGTGGCAGAACCATAATCACGACCAGCCATTGCAAACTTTTGAAAGAATGCATATGTGCCAGAGGAAGTATTTCGGGTATATCCAGAAATACTTCCACTCTTTCCGCCCACGGCACTCCAATTAGTTATATCACTTGTAAAAATTCGCTCCACATCCTTGAGAGATAGCTTGGACAGCGGGTTAGACTCGTTAACGATAACTGCAACTGCATCATTTGCTACCACTGTCTTGACGAGGCGAACACCATTGGCTCCCGCCGTTGCTTTTTCTTTTCCTTTAAGTTCGCGGCTAGACATTCCAATGTGAGCCGTGCCATCAATAATAGCGGCAATACCAGTGGATGAACCCTCTGCTGCAATTTCAAACTTTGAACCGGGATTTTTATTTTCATAAGCCTCAGCAATTTTTGGGATCATTTTTGCACCCAATGTATCAGAACCTTTTATTACTAATTTGTGTTGGGCGTTAATAAGAATTGAAAATGAAAAGAAGAGAGTGACTAGAATTTTTTTATTTAGTGATTTCATTGAATTTTACGATTTTGTTTTCTTTGATGATTATAATAGTTGAAAGTTTACCAACTGATGCGAAAGGCGGTAGTGAAGCCCCATCCGTCATATTGATCCGATCCAGACGAGTTTTCCAGAGTCGTGTACTGCAGACCGTTCTGCCACTTCAGTTTATGACCGTAGAAAAAGTAATTCAGCCCAAAGAAGTATTCCGACAATTCGCTTCCGTTTGCTCCGTCCAATTTGTGTTCCCACCTGCTTTTTTTCAACTGATCCTTGTCTGAGCTATCCAGCGATGTGTAGCAGAAGATGATCTGCGTCTTGTCGGTGATATCGTAGAAAGGCATGATTTGTAGTCCAACCACATCCCCGTTTTCTCGATCCGCAAAGCTAAGATCCGTCCATAGGTTGAACTTACCCTTTTGCCACTTGCTGACGAGTGAATAGGCTCCGTCCCAATCCTTGTATTTCATCTCGTCATCGTCCTGCAGCATAACGTCGAAACGAATGAGGGCCTTGTCGTACCCAAAGGATTCCGCCCAATCACGTCCCAAGGAAACAATGCAGAATTTACCATAATCAAATGCATCTGCAAATTCGGGTGCATTGTCCGAGGAGTATACTCCAGCAAAATAATCCCATTCGCCGCTGGATCCCGATACGGAGACTCCGGGGAAGTATTCTTGGCCAAACCATACGTTGGTTGCGATTTTTCCCCGTTCCAGGGTGTGTAGCTTCTTGGATGAAGTCGAACCGTCCAAGGTGAAGGGGGCGGATTGCTTACCTACTTTGAATTTAAGACCGTTGTCCGTCGTCCAGGAAAGGTAGGTGTCGGTCAAGTTCGTGTAGAGGGGTTCCGGTTGATTGAGGTTCAGGTTCGCTTCGGAGTGCAGTGTGAAACCATCGAGAATGCTAGCCTTGAAGCCAAAGCGAAAACGACGCCAATCGAAATCGCTTGCCGATTCCCCCGTTTCGTCATTTCCGAAACTGTGGTAATCACCTTGCAGTCTCCCGGTAAAAGAAAATTTCCTTATTAACGGGTTTTGTTCGTTTTCATAGAGTGAGACTTTACTCCAAACCCTATCATAAGTTGATGTCTCTTCGCTTTGCCCATTCACAGTAAAAGCAAAGGCGAGAAAACATTTTGAAAAGGTAAGTATCTTCAATTTTTTCATAATTTTAAGTTTAGTTGTATTTCGATTGATCCTTAAATGGACATTTTTAATGATATACAGACCATGTAAAAATTGACTGAAGGAAATGTCTCTTTTTTGTAAAAATACGAGATTATGAAATTCCTAAGCTTTAAGAGTTTGACGTTTACCTAAAGTAATAAAACAGAATGATAGGAATTTTATGAGTGAACCATTAAAACTTCTTTTTCTTTGTACCGGAAATTCCTGCCGCAGTCAGATGGCGGAAGGTTGGACACGCCATCTAAAGGGTGATTCGATTGAAGCATTCTCCGCTGGGATCGAAACGCATGGACTTAACCCTCATATGGTTAAAGTAATGGCAGAGGCAGGAGTCGATGTGACCAATCAAAGGTCGGAAAAC
>Ga0102813_1001202_pt1 | contig 11555 bp, 24 predicted proteins | sample ColrivemetaGS725_FD_84512 | JGI IMG/M metagenome (GOLD analysis project Ga0102813, IMG submission 84512) | Estuarine microbial communities from the Columbia River estuary - Flood tide ETM metaG S.725 | ecosystem: Environmental > Aquatic > Marine > Intertidal zone > Estuary | place: USA: Columbia...
CCCATTGCTTTTGTTCTTTGGATGGATAGCAAGTCTTATCTGCTTTAATCTCTAGGAATAGTCCTGCATACTCACTATTGACTTTACAGATTTGCATATCAGGAAAGCCTTTAACATAGCCTGTTTTCTTTGCTAGTATTGCTTGTTTCATGGATGTTCTTATACCACCTAGTGATGCACAGTATCTTACATTAGGGTAGGTGTATTGTATATAGGTACAGAATGATGATTGGACTAATGCTTCTTTCTTCATAGCCATACCCCCTATACCCCCTTATACCCCCTATGTCTACCCCCTACACCCCTTGTTCCCCCATCAGTATAGGTCTTACCCTTTATTAGTTGGTACATTAAAGGTTGAGATACACTATACTTCCTAGCAAGAGATGAGATAGTTATCTTCTCTGTAGCAGTATTGTATTCTTCTCTGATAGCATCTGCTTCAGCAACAGTAAACTTTCTTCTGGAGTAACCACCACCTCTACTATCTTTTCTATCTTCTATTCTTATCTTTCTAATCTTTGGCATAATCTAATATTCATCTTCAAACCTATCAGTAGTTTCACCATATTGATTTTCAATATCAATACTTGTAATTATAACATCTACTTTGTTTAGGTTCTTTTTATTTATATAACAAATTCTATCTATTAATTCTTGGTCATTCTCTATTTCTTTGATGTTAGATGTAAGAACAAATGTATCTAGTATTCCTGTAATTACTTTCCTAGTTACAACTTTTTTACTCTTTATCTCGTAAGATACAAATACTCTAAAGATTGGTTTTTTCATTTTTAATTTTATCTAACTCAAACTCTAAGTGGTTAATAGCCTTCTGTATGCAATCAACACTTGTTTCGTGTTTACGCTTTGCTCTCAGGAGATATGAAGTGGCAGTACCGACATTATAAGATAAATCAAAGTCCTCAATTATTTTCCTAGCCTCATATCCATAAACTTTACCAATGTAATAGTTAGGTTTTTTATGTTTTTCATAGTCTATTTTTGTCATATTTAATTCTTCTTTTGTTAATAGCATCTTAGGATTAATTTTACCTCCACTCCATTTATTATCTTTATCTTCTACCACCTCATCTTGCCAAGTGGTAGTAGGTGTCCATCCATTCCTACCTTTATCGTTATAATATTTATTATGCTTTGTCATCTAATTTATCTATATTGTTTTCTAACTTCTCATTCTCTTGTCTTGTTATCTTACCTTCAACATAGGATAAAGCAAATATATATAAAATCACAACACCAACAATCATTAAAGCACCAATAGTTACACTATTCATCATTTAATATTTTTAAAAGTTGATTACTTGTATATATCCTATCATCACCTGCATAGTTTTCGTATATCATTGTGAAGTTATCATTCTTCCAAGTCCATAAAGACTTTACTCCAGTCTTAATGTGATGCTTCAATACGCTTTTAATTGATTTGTAAGTTCTCCCCTCCATATTATTTTTCATTTTTATACCAAACTCCATAACCTTTTGCTTTACCAGTTAATGAAACTTTTTTAAATACAACTAACTTTTCTTCATTATCCTTTTTATACTTAGGATTTTTACTATTTAATTTTCTTTTCTTCATATTGTTTATTTAATAAGCATAGTGGGGTTAGAAAAAAAAGGAATATTAACGCTTAAGGGTTTCAGAGTTTCCCTATTATAGTTATTATTATTTATCCCCACTATACTCATCTTCTATTAAGGTAGAGTAGAAATAGGCTTCTAGCACACAAGTAATTACAACCACTCCCCATATTATCATAAATGTTTTCACAATGCAAATATATAAAAATATTTCAATTTTATACAAATTAGTTTCTAAAACTTTTCCCCTTGATAATCACCACTTTACACTTCCTCAGCCTATCTAAAGTCCTTTCATCATATCTTTCTTTAAGTGCTAAAGGTGTTAAATTTGTAGTGATTAGTAATGTTTTAGAACTATCCTCAGCATAAGAAATTGCATCAGCAACTGCATCTATCTTAGTACCATAATCATTTTTAATACTCTCAGTTCCTAAGTCATCAATGATAATGAATGGTGCTTTGTTTCTATCAACTGCACCTAATTCTTTTGCAGGAACGCTTCTTAATATCTTATTTGTTTTAGTCCTGAATATAGCAGGAATAACAAAGTTTAAGATAGTTGATTTACCTAATCCACACTCGCCCATCAACATCAAACCTCTACCTTTAGTATCTACCATCCAGTCAATAATCTCATCATAAGCAGGTAAATGCTCATACTTATCAACTGTTCTATCGTAATACTCAAAAGACTTAATGAACATTTCTTTTATTTCTTCTCTTGCTCCTAGTTTATATCTGTTGTAAACCTTTGGCTGCAGGAAGTCTGCATTTTTAAATGTATCTTCTATTGTTCTCATAGTTTAAAATTTACCATCACCATAATCTCCTCCTTTTTTATGTCTATGTGATGTAGTGTTATTGTTATTAGTTTTATTTTGTCTTTTCTCCCAAGTCCTCATACAAGCCTTCCAATCTTTCATTTTGTTTTTACCTACCATCCAATTTTTACTTTCATAGAAATCAAAAAAAGTTTCTGCATCAATACCATTATTCCTCCATAAACAATATTCTTTAATATCATTAACTGTTGGTTTTTTAAAAGAAGCCCCTTTATTATTAATATGTTTATCTTTAGATAAACTAATACTATCTTTAAAGTTTTCTTTAATACCCCCCTTAAAGTTTTCTTTAATACCCCCTTTAAGTTTTCTTATATACCTCCTTTCAATTTCTTTAGTACCTCCCTTGTAGATGTAATGAGTTGATATATAACCATTTGCGACTAATTCGCTTACCCATTTAGAAATAGTAACAGTACTCTTTCCATAAAGGTTAGAGAAGTATTTATTTGTAGCAAAGCACTCACCATTGATGTTAAGTAGTGCAGTTATTTCAGCATACAATAATTTAGCATTTGCAGTTAGGTTTTTATCATACCTAACCTCAGCACTTATTATAGCATAGTAGTTTGGTTGTTGTTTCATTGTTTTTAGTTTTAGTTATTTTTTGGTATTTCTAGTTCATAGCACTCTGTATAGGTGGACATTACTACAGTCCATTCACTTACCTGTTCGTGAGTAAACCAACAAAATCTTGCGTATAAGGCGTTCAATGGCTGTATGAACAGATAGTGCGTAATTTTCTTTTTAGGGTTGTTATGGGCTTTAAAATTGACTCTAAGCGTATCTCCACCACTTCTTACGCCTTTAACATCAATGTAATGTGTTTCACCAATACCTTGCATAATTAAATCAGCCTCAACAATTGGTCTTTCCTCAAGCAGTAGTGCTGCCTTATATTTTATACCATTGTTGTTCTCCATCAGATGTCTTGCAATAAGTTCTGCAAATATTCCTAACTGAGATATAGAGTGTTCTTGATTACCTCTATATTTTTCTGTGTTTTTATTGTAAACATCAGCAGATAACATACTCCTTACCTTAGCAAGTTCATCAGATAGTTTGATGAAAGTGCTAGGATAAGTTGTTTTTTTCCATTTAATCATTAGAATGGTAAGTCATCATCTGTTTTTACTGTAGATTTCTTAGCAGTTGTTGGCTTAGAATCTTTTGGTGGCTCATAAGTATTTACATAAGCGTAATGAGTTGCACCTTTCTCAGATGGTTCTCTCCTTTCTGAAATCACCATAGAAACCCAACCATTCTTTGAGTTTGCTTGTAGTTCATCCATCTTAAAGTTAGCAACCATCATTGTACCATACTTCGTATCAATATTTTTGATACTACTTGGTAAGTAAACCTTCTCTTTTTTGTCTGTCATTTTTTGATTTTTTAATTTTATATAATTTAGTTAATGATTCATTGATATATTCTAATTGAGTTTCAAGTCCTAATATTTCTTCATCCACCTCAACTTCAATAACCCTATCTTCTACTCTTTTAAAAGCATCAGAATCTTCTGGATAGTTATTGTAAAAGAACTCAAACTTTCTTGTATGATGTATAATAGATGCATGATGTAGGTTTGTTACTCTACCTATCTCATTAAGAGTTAATCCAAACATCTCTCTTAATATATAGATATACATCCTTTTAGCAAATATAATGTTTTTCTTTCTACTACCCAAAAACATTTCCTTCTGTTTAATGTTATAAATATCTGCTAATTCTTTTGTAATTACATTGTGGTAGTAATCACTAAATTTTAATCTTCTTCTTCTCATTTTGTTATAATTTTAATTTAAGTCGTACATTATTGTATCAACTATATCTTGTGTTTTTAATCCAATAAAGTCTGCTAATGTCTTAGCGTGAATGAATCTAAGTGATGGTGGATTCTCTATAAACTTTCTACTTGTAGCATAATTAACTCCAAGTATCTTACAAAGTTTTAAATTAGATACACCATATATTCTTAGTAGAGCCTCAAACTCATTTCTGGATTCTCTGATTTGTACTAATGAATATTTATTTGTCATTTCTATTTATGTATTTTTCAACCTTAGATTTCTCAACCTTAAATTTAGTTTTATCAAAATGATAAAAATCTATAAGTTGAACTTCATCTAGCAGTTTCAATATATCATCTTCAACAATCTCACCTAAAAGGTGTTTCTTGTTCCATATAATATAAGTGTAGGCTTTTAAAAAGTGATTAAAAATCTCTATGTCCAAATACTCCATCTTTGCACATTTTTTCCCATTGTTTTCTTGTGTCTTTTTCATATCTGTTTTCATATATTTTAGTTATTATTTCTTCTGCTTCTAGTTCTGTTAAATCATTTATTCTTCCTAGAATATCAGATTTCATTCTTGTGGTTAATGAAGTTTGGTCAATGTTACTCTCAATGATAAGCCATTGGGTATCTGTAATACCACTAGGCTCACCATCAAGAATATTATCTATCCAATCATCAGACATTAATCTACAATCTCATCCTGACCAAATACTCCTTGCTCATAGAATCCTGCAATCTTTAAAACAACTCTACTCATTGCTCTCTTTTCTGCCATGGAAACAGGAAACTTCTTACCACCTCCCATTAAGTTATTATCAGATGCCTCACCAAAACTCATAGCGTTCTTAACATCATTACCAACTTTCATTGATGCTGCTGCTCTTAATACGCATATTCCTTTTTCTATATCCATAGTGATTACTTCATAAGCAACTGTAATATTGTTTCTTGATACAATCTTATCAATTCCAGTTCTTGTGATAATTACAAACCCTCTCTTGTCTTTGTAAATATCTTCTTCTACTAAGCCATTCTCTTTGTAAAGCCTTCTTAAAGCCTCTTTTCTTGTTTCTACGATTGGCTCAGGTTGTTTCTTCAGTTTTTCTTGCATTGTTTTTTTTGACATTTTGTTATTATTTAATTGATTAATACTCGGTTGTTGTGCAATATCATGCATTGCGTTAATTGTTTCTTCTCTTTCTTTCATAAATTGTTCTTTCATTCTTCCCATAATTGTTTATTGTTTTAGTTAGTAATTAATTCGTTTTCTTTTATATTCCTGATATTCTTCTTCAGACATATTTTGTATTCTTTTATCTAATATAGAAAACAATTCAGCATATAATTCATATTTAGTTTTCTTCTTTGATTTAATATAGATATTATTATCTACAATTATTTCTTCTTTCATTTTATTATTGTTTTAGTTAGTAATTAATTGTTGTAAAATTTCCTCCATTCTTCATGGTTCTTAAATTTGCTATAGTGTTTCTCCCCATCTAATATTAGATGCCATTCACCCCAAACATTACACATCTCATCTTCAGGGATGCCATAATCTTTTACTTTAGAATTATGTTTAAAGTCTGCCCATTTAGCAATCATATATGTGGCTTCAGATACATCTAAATTATTATCTTCCAATATTTTAAACCCATGTTTTAATATATCAATAATTTTATCTCTCTCTGCTGTAATACTTAACCTTCCTGAGTGTATGAAATTATGGCAACTATGACATAATGGTATTATTTGTTTAACATTTACTTCACCTGTTTTAAGATTAAAAGTATAATCTTCATGTGCTTCTAGCCACTTATGATATTTGGCTTCAGTCTTATGTACACCACAAGCCAAACAATGATAATTAGTTGAAGCATAAGCATCTTGCCTTGTCTTATCCCACCATTCTTGTCCTTTTATTACCCTTGGTGCAAGTCCATGTAGAGGCTTAGGGATGTTTGGATGTTGCAGTAGTTCTGGTCTTAATTCCACTCCTATCTCTATTGGCTTATTATCAAAAAGTTCATCTATATAATCTTTATTAGTCATTTGTTATAGTTTTTAGTTATTAATTGAGGCAAAGATATAAAATTGGAATTACCCACCAAAAGATTTTTAACAATTTTTTGATAAATGTTTACCTACTAGAGATAAATTGTATGAAATTTATGTGATATTTTAGAAATAATGCACCAAACGAGCCACTTGCCCACTTGTTTTTTCGTGCAAAAATCCTTCAACTGCTTTAGGAACTCCAACATATCCTTTTCTTGAGTGCCAACTATCAGTTCCTGATGGACTACGCATATACTCTACAGTAACTCCTATAAAGTCTTTAGCATCTAGCCACTTATGTTTAACTTTATGATGTAAATGATGCAAATACCAATATCTATATTTAGTTTCACTCCACATTACTGGTTTCTCCTGAGCCATCATTAAAGGTAAGTTTGCCATCTTAGCACCATCTCCATGCTCTAAGCCAATTAAGTTCTTACCATACTTATAATACTTCCTATGTGCTACACTAATATCAAAAGTAATATCTCTGTCGTTTCTAAACCAACTCTTTAATGCGTGTGCCAAATGAAATCCACTTTGGTAATCGTGATTACTCATTGAATGAACAATATCTACAGGTGCTATCTCTCTTAATATTTCTACACACTTAACATATAATGCTAATGCAACCTCAAAATGTTCCCACCACTTACCATCTACATCCTGACCTGTACCTGCTGTAGTTTGATTATATACATTATCAATATGTAGAACATCATTACCTATGCAAAATAATATCCTTTCTACCTCAAAGCCATCTGCTTTGTATATAAGTCCTTCTAAGCCCTCTAAAACACGCATACAGGCAGTTTCTACATCATACCCATCACCAGTTTCAACTCCATTAGCATATTTACCTATATGTATGTCTGCAGGATTTATTACTAATAGATGATTAGCATCTTTGTTATCTCTTTTTACTGAAGGATAATAAGGTGAATGATTTTCAATGAAGCCACTAATCTTATCTAGCATATCATTTTCATTAGCAGTTATATCTTCTTTAGTTACAATGCTAAATCTGTACTCACCACTAGCAGACTGCCAATGCTTAACACTTACAACATCATCTTTCTTTATACCTCTCTCTGAAAGGTGTATGTCTAATGCTGTGTTTCCATTAATGTTTGTTGTGCTTTCTGCTCTGTTTTCATAAACCATCTCAACTTCATCTTTAGATAGTCTGAGTCTTTTGCCATATTTCTTCATAGTTTTATGTATTGGTTATGATGCAATTATACAAAAAAAAATGCTTATATAATACAAAAGTGAGATGTTTTTAAACATCCCACTCTTGAAAACTATAAACAATGAAAACAAAGATAGGCACAACCCTACCTGTTTTATGCAAAGATAATTATTTTTTACAATTATCAGTACAATTACATTTATTTTTTTCAAATACCGAGAAACATAATGGCAAAATACCTAACCCTGTAAGTATCAAAGCATTATTATCAATACCGTTTTTTTCAATGTATAGACTAGCAGCAAGTACTATCACTCCACTAATGGTTCTTTTGCTACTCCATTTACCTTTAGTGTCTGTAAAAAGTTCTTTTACTGCTCTTAACAATTCTGTTATTGGTGCTATACCTCCCTTCATCAGCATAGACCCTATCCATTTCTGTATCACTATTTCTTCTTGTTGTACTTAGGAACAATAGCATCAATCATAGTATCTAGCCAACCAAAGATTTTGTTGTCTTTTTCTGTTGGAGTTAGATTAGTAACAACTTTTGCAAAAGCCATTATTCCAACTAATAATTCTAGCCAATTTTCTGTAATAAAATTCATAATATATATTTAATTAGTTAATATTCTGTTTAGTACCCCCAAATACAAGGGTTTGTTTTATCCTCATCACAATCAGTATGTATAAATTTGTTTTTAAAATCTATACCAAATCTTTCAAATCCTGCACCTCCTAATCCTCCCATTATTAGTGCTAAGTTTTTACCATCAGTAAAATGTATATCAGCAGCAATACCTTTTATATGAGATGAGGTTGGATTTTTCTTAGATAGTGGATGCTTTTCACATCTAAAACCAGAGTTTACCTTAAATGGAACACCTGCAATTCTTCTTGCTTTATCCATCATTTCTAAGAAATCACTATCAATGTAGTTTGTATTACAACCACACTTGCAATTAAACTCACTTCTTTTAAAGTATTTTAATTCCATTTTATAAAGTAAATTACGCAGTAACGCAAACAAACTCAATATCAATTTCTGCTGTGTCTGCATTAGCAGATATTTGTGATATATCAGTAAAAGCACCGAAATCAGTACTAGATGCTACTGCATCAATCTCATTATCCATCAACAAGAAAGTTTCCCCTGCTTTTATTTTAACAAAGAAAGAATCTGCTGTCCCTGTAACTCTTAATGTTAAGAAATTAGTATCATCTAAATTCTTTATTCTGAAATATTTATAGTTATCTATATCTGCCTGTCCTGCATCATCTGCTGCACCGAAATTTATTATATCTGTAAACGCATCTTCAGCACTATAAGGTATAGCCATTATTCTTTGATAAACCTCTCCATTATCTGTATAGGTTTTATTCATTGTATTACCATAACTAACACCATTAAGAGTATATTGTTCTGTTATTGTTACTGTTAAATTTTCTGCTGTTACTGTTGTTGCCATAATTTTTTATTTATTATTCTATTATTAATTCATCAGGGTCTACATCTGTACCTTCTGCGTTTTTTTCATAACCTAAGAACGAATGTACACAATCTGTTGGAAATAACTCGTGTATTCCAAAGTCAAATTCTTCTGTTGTCATTAGGTCGTAAAATACTCCTGCATAATAAATAGGAGGAGTTAATTCTTTACCATCTTTATCATAAGTTGCAGGTACTTCTACTATCTTACCAAGATACACGATAGCCTGTGTTCCATTTCTGTAAACATCTTGAGTAACTCCTTCTTCAGTTATTACTTCATAAGTACCTTTAGCAAGTAAGTCAGCATCTCCTTCTGCTTTTGTATCGTATTGTAATTTATATATATTCATTTTATATTGTTGTTAAGGTTTCTAATTCAGTGTCTGTTAATGCTGTTTTAAATACTTGTAGTTGTTTTACTTTGCCGAAGAAATTACTCCCACCTGTTCCATTATCAAAATTTAATTCATTTAATGTATCTGCTGAAAAAGAACTTCCACTTAATTGTGAGCCTACTTTCACCCCATTTATAAAGGTAGCGAAATTACTTGCTCCCCATCTTATAGCAATCTTATTAGTATTAGTAATAGTATGACTATTGTCTAAATCCCAATACTGCAACCCCCCTCCCGCATCTACATCTACTCTTGTATAAATTATATTACTACCACCACTATTGAATCTAATTAAAACATAGTTGAGGTGAGTTCCATCTGACAAGGTAATCTCTCTTTTTGTTTCATCATCACTTAGAGCAGCCATCTCAATAAACAAAACCCCTTCCTCACTATTTATCAAATTACTAATACCTGCCTTTGAGTATTGGTCTTGTACTCTTGTAACTGTACCTCCATCTGTAGGAATGTATGATGTTGCGTAAGAACCAACTTCTAATTGTGCGCCCCAAATTTGAAAATCACCACCTGTTAGACCACTTACTTGAATAGGGTAAAAATTAGAGTCAGTTGTAACTGTAGTTGTAAATTCAAACCTCTGCCAATTAGTATTTGCCGTAAAAGTGCTACTTGCATCAGCACCATCTGTTCCGTTAAAACTTTGCATTTTAAAATCTAAAGTACCACTTGCTACCTTTACATAACAACTAAGTGTAAATGTTCCTGCTCCTGATGTTATTGGTTTATAAAAGAAATTCCCACTAAATATATTTAAAGTATCTGCATTTTGTGTTCCATCAGGAGAAATCGTAGTATTAGGAGTAACTTCTGCTGAACCTGTTGTAGTCCAAGTTGTAAAATCACTCGACTCAGTAATCAAATTTGTTCTCTCAGGCTCTACTAATAATGAAGAAGCAGTACCATCATAATCTACTCTTGCAAGATTGTTTTTAGTTGATTCTTTTACTGATATGTTGTCTATTGTTGCATCTAAAGTTCCTGCTCCATTTTTTCTTATAATAAATCTTACACTACTTGCTACCGTAAAATAAGCCACTTCATTTGTGTATGTACCTGCTGTATATATATTAGTTGCAACACCATTTTCTCCAATATAAAGTGAGCCTGAATTTATAGTACCACTAAATATGATTTTATAAGTTTTAGTTGCAGTCAGAATATCTTGATATACATAAGTGTCTGATGATGAATTAAAATTTGCAGAACCTCCACTAATTGTTACACCACTCGGTGCTTTTGCCCAATCACTATCTGTAGCAAAATCTCCATTAGTAACCTCCTCACTACCCAACAACTCAACAGTTTCAACAAGTCCACTAGAATTAACTCTAGTACCTGCTGATGCTCTTGTCATTGTTATTGGTTGAGGTGCGAATCTTGTACCTGCTGTACTATAGCCTAAAAGATTATCTTCTTTTATTGCCCACTTTTCGTTACCTATTTGTAAACTTGGATTTGCCATTATTGTATTGTATATGTTAATGCACTAGCCATCTCTGCATAAGATTCATAAAAGTCAGTACCTGATTCTCCTGTTAGTTGTAAGAGTTGCTCATCTGTTAGTGCTGTATCGTATACTTGTAGTTGTCTTACTTTGCCGTAGAAAGAGTAAGTACCATTGCCATAGTCAAAAGATATTTTATTTAATCCTGTTAAAGAAATTGTATTAGTTTTTGTAAGGACTTCTACTCCATTTACCCATAAAGCAATATCACCTGATTTATATTTTAATGCTATTTTATTAAAATTATCGGTGTTGTAAGAAGAAGATACACCTGACACATTAGGTGAACTGCTTATTACATCAAAAGCAATCTCATCTGTACTGAAATAATACAAAGCAACTGTTTGTGATGAAGTACCATTATTTAAGGATATTACAGGCGCTACAGTATTACCATTATGTTTCGCCATTTCTACAAACAAAACCCCCTCTGTACTATTAATCAAACTACCTATACCATCTCTTGTGAAGATGTCTTGGTTTCTTGTTACTGTACTTCCTGATGTTGGAATGTATGATGTAGCGTAAGAGCCTTCTTCTAATTGTAATCCCCAAACTAAAACTCCATCAGTACCATTAGTAGTAACAGCAGGGTCTCCTTTTGCATCAGACACGCCTATTCCACTTCCACTTGCTAAGGC
>Ga0102813_1001232_pt1 | contig 11440 bp, 8 predicted proteins | sample ColrivemetaGS725_FD_84512 | JGI IMG/M metagenome (GOLD analysis project Ga0102813, IMG submission 84512) | Estuarine microbial communities from the Columbia River estuary - Flood tide ETM metaG S.725 | ecosystem: Environmental > Aquatic > Marine > Intertidal zone > Estuary | place: USA: Columbia...
CTCCAATTACACCTATTACATGAAAAATGTACCTTCTATAAACTGCAAGTAATTCATCGTATAATTCTTCAAGATCACTGAAGTCTTTTCCAGGCTCATAAGTCCATTTAATTAAATTATCAGAAACAATTTTTAAATTTTTTAATCCGTAACTGCTTGCTTTTACAGGATCATTGCCAATATTTTCAGTTTGAGAATTTGGGTCACCCCATGATGATCCAAACATATAAGTTGGATCAAGACTTTTTTGATCAACAATTTTTGATAGAATTTCTTTTTCTTCTTCAACAGTTTTATCTGGATAATATCTGTAACCCCACTCAATTGAATAATCGTCATATGGTCCAAGTTGTCTCACAAATCTTATATTTTTATCTCCTGGTTGGGCAACATAATTATATCTAGCATAATCCATTATAGTAGTTGCAATACCCATTTTTTGGGTAAACTCAGCTGACCTTAACGATTCAACAGGGTAAGCGCTGCTTGCCTTCATGTTATGTGGCAATCCGAGTGCATGTCCAATTTCATGAGAGATAACTCTTCTCATCATTTCTCCGATTTCTTTCTCGGGTGTATCTAAAGTTCTTGCTGATGGATTAGCAGCTCCTGTTTCAAGTAAATAACGATTTCTATATGATCTTAAATGATTGTGATACCAAATAATATCACTCTCTAATATTTCACCTGTTCTTGGATCAGAAACACTAGGACCTGTTGCATTTCTAGTTTCAGAGGCTACATATCTAACTGTTGAGTATCTAATATCCTCAGGACTAAAATCTGGATCTTCTTCTTTAGTTGGTGGATTTTTTGCAACAATTGTATTTTTAAATCCAGCTTTTTCAAATACAGAGTTCCAATCTTCAATACCTTGAATGAAATAGGGTCTCCATTTTTTTGGAGTTGCAGGGTCTAGAAAATAAATTATTTGCTTTTTTGGTTCAACTAATTCCCCTCTAAGATATGCCTCTTTATCTTTTGGCTCAAGCCTCCATCTTCGTATCAATCTATAGGAGTCAGATTTTAAAGCATCAGAACTATAGTCGATTTTATTAACTGTAAACCATCCAACTCGATGATCATAATTTCTAATTTTCATTTTATCATCTGGTAATAGAATAAATGAGTGATTAACTTGAAAGCTAAAAGTTTTAGTTCTATTAGCCCTAGGAGGTTTACTGGTATTAAAGGTTAATGTGCTAAGTACTTCAATATTTTTTGGAAAACTTTTGACTGAATCAATACTACTTCTTTTTTTATCTACACTGCCGATTTTATAATTATCTTTTAGTCTTGGGTTTATAATATTAAATCCCGGAGAATCCTTTAAAAAATAATCAGAGACATCAATTAATAAAGAAGTTTCATCATCATTCTTAATTTCAAAACTTGCAAGTATTGGAGAGAAGTTATTTTCAGTTACGCTTTGATTAATTGGATCTTCTTCATTTGCTATATTATTAAAAGATAGTTGCTTTATATCTACTCGATTATTTTTTTTAAAAAAACTTATTACTTGTTCTGAAGTTTTAGATCCAGCATTTATATAAGGAGAATATCCAGATGGAACTTGGGCAAGTCTAGTTACAACTAATATTTCTTTATTTAAAAGATCAGTGGGGATCTCAAAAAATAATTTATTATTATCAGTAAATGAATTAATTATCCCTTTGGAAATAGTCATCTTCTTAGTCAAAGAATCAATATTTTTCTTTTGACTGTTTAAAGAGAATGAAATAAAAATAGAAACAAATATTAGTAGGGTCTTTTTCATATAGTAGTTTAGTTCTAATATATGAAAAAGACTTTATTAATGTATAGATAAGTTTTAGTTGCCTATTTTAGTGAATAACCAAGCCTGATCAGAATTGGGTTTTTTAACCACTAGAGTTTCCTCGCCTAAAAAATACTCTAATGTATATTCCTCACCAGTGTCAGTTCTTAAGACACTAATATTGTTCTTATCAATAACCAGTTCTCCTTGAGCAATAATATCAGATTTTGATCTTCGAGAAAAAGTATTATCTGTTTGAATTAGTAAAATTTCACTATCGGCATTTAACCAATACCCATAAATTTTTGGATTATTTTCATTTGCAGAAACTGTTAATGAACTAAGTAAAATTGTGAAAGAAAGTATTAAATTTTTCATGGTTTATAGTTTGGGTTTTTAAATTTTTTTGCAAAGATAATCTAATTACAAATAATTTTCATACGTTTACATTAATAAATTGTAAAGAGATTGTTATTTTTTTAATGATTTTTTTGACCTAATGATTACAGAGGTAAAATATCCATTAAATAATAGACTCTTTAAACTAATATTTTTAATCATTATTTAATTTTTTGAAAAGTTAATCCTGCATTCGCTTGAAGTCTATCTAAAATTTTATCACCCATTGCAGTAGAAGGAGTAAGAAGTCCAAAAGTGCTATCTAAGCTATCCTTAGCTAGACACACAGCGCTTTCAGCTAACATCTTTGAAGTTGACCCATATCCTGGATCTCTATCTCCTGTAACCTTGAAAATTGAAGTATTAGAGTTTTCCTGAAAGACGAAAAATTTTGAACTAAAATATCCATTTTCTCTTTCTTTTTTATTTGGCCCTTCTCCTGGATTAGGTGTGAAAAAATTAAAAATTTTATTAAAGAAAGATCCAGGTTTTGCAGCAAGAAAAATTAATGGAATTGATATTAGCATTCCTCTAAGTTTACCCTTAAACCCATTACCGGTCATAATCGCCTCGTCATATTCAAAATCTTTACCATAATTATAATTACTCAATGCATTACTTCTTCTAACTATTCTAGTATTTATCCCCGCCATTATAAAAGGTGCTATCCAGCTTCTAATTTTTTTATCGTAAACAATAGTAGTCAAATCTCTTTTGTCAGGACCATTTTGTTCGCCTGAAGGATTTAATCCATATGGATTTGATAAGCTCTTTCTGATTTCTTTATTATTAGTTGCTTCTTCCATGATATTTTGCATACTAGCATAAGTCCCACCACTTAGACCTCCTTTTGCGCCACTTACTCGCATACTTACTTTAAGATTCTTTTTTGAAATATTTTTATGTATAAAATAAATTCCTAAATCTGATGGTATTGAATCATAACCACAACTATTTACAATTTTCACTTCATTGTTTATTGCTTCTTCATGATATAGGTCAATCATTTTTCTAATCCATTGAGCCTCTCCAGCTAAATCACAATAATGAGTTCTAGATTTTACACAAGACTTTACAAGTAATGAACCATATTTTGAATATGGGCCAACAGTACTGCATATAACAGACGACCTCTTAGCCATATTACTAAGACTTTTTTCATCAAAGCTGTCTGCAATAAGTATTGGTATACTATTGTCAAGAAAATCTTCTCTAATAGAAATAAGCTTGGACTCATCCCTTCCAGCAATAGCCCATTTTAAATCATTAGACTTATATTTTTTGAACAGGTACTCAGCTACCAGCCTTCCTGTAAATCCAGAGGCCCCCCATATAATAATATCAAATTCTCTTTTCATTTTTAAAATAATTTATTTGTTACGTGAATTTATTCTTGCCTAAAATTAAAAGAATTTTTACCTTTTAAATGAAAAAGTTTAAAAAATGCATACAAAATTTTCTTTCTTCCTAGTTGTCTTTTTTTTGATTAGCTGTCAATCAGATTCTTATGACATAGTTATTGAAAATGGACTTGTTCATGATGGTTCCGGATCTGAGAGTAAATCTATAGATATAGCCATAATTGGAAACCAAATAGTTAAAGTAGGTAAAATTAATTCTGAAAATGCACTAAAAGTAATTGATGCTTCAGGTTTAATTGTTTCACCAGGCTTTATAGATACTCATGCTCATTTGGACCCTATGGATAATTTTATAAAACTTTCTAGTGGTGAAAGCATAGTGAGACAAGGTGTTACAACTAGTTTTGGTGGGCCAGATGGTAGAGGTGTACCTCTAAAATATGGATTCAAAGAATTCTTAGATTCAATTGAAAAAGTTGGTGTTGGAATGAATGTTGGTTTTCTGACAGGGCATAATAAAATCAGAAGAGTCGTTATGGATCTAGACAACAGAGAACCCACAGAAGAGGAATTAGAAAGAATGAAAAATTTAGCAAGTAAAGCAATGGATGAAGGTGCATTTGGAATATCAACAGGATTAAAATATTTGCCTGGAAATTTCTCAAAAGTTGATGAAGTGGTAGAAATTTCTAAAGAAATATCTAATAAGGGTGGAATTTACACATCTCATTTAAGAGATGAGGGATTAAAGATTATTGATGCTGTTAATGAGGCTATAATTATATCAAAAGAGGCTGACATAAATGTTGTTTTAACTCACCATAAGGTTATTGGTAAACCAATGTGGGGTAAAAGTGAAATCACTTTATCACTTATTGATTCAGCTAGACAAAAGGGAATAAAAATTATGGCTGATCAATACCCATATAGTGCAAGTTCTACTGGAATTAATGTTTTAATTCCAACATGGGCAAGAGCTGGAGGAAGTAAAGAATTCAAAAAGAGAGTTTCAGATAAATCTATTAGAAACAAAATTGAGAAAGAAATCATATTCAATATTTTAAATGATAGAGGGGGGAATGATCTCAGTAGAATTCAATTTTCAAGAGTAAGTTGGAAACCAGAATTAGAAGGCAAAACATTAAAAGACTGGGCTCTAATGAAAAAACTTGAACCATCATTAGAAAACGGAGCAAAATTAGTCATTGAGGCAGAACTAAATGGTGGAGCAGGCTGTATATTTCACGCTATGGATGAATCAGATGTTGAGAATATTATGAAGTATCCTCATACAATGATCGCTTCTGACGGAAGGATTTCAGAGCCAGGCGATGGACATCCTCACCCAAGAGCTTACGGAACATTTCCTAGAGTACTAGGTAAGTATGTTAGAGAAAAACAAGTTCTGTCTTTAAGTGAAGCAATATATAAAATGACTTATTTACCAGCTAAAGCATTTGGTTTAAAAGATAGAGGTTTAATTAATGAAGGAATGAAAGCTGACATTACAATTTTTGATGCAAATAGTGTGATTGATAAATCAACTTTTGAATCACCACATCAATATCCAGAAGGAATAAAGTACGTGATTATTAATGGACAATTAGCTGTGGATGATTTTGAATTTAAAAAAATAAAAGCTGGAGAAGTTTTAAGAAAAAATTCTATTAATTAGGAGTCCACTCATAAAAATTTGATAGAACATTTTTCTTAAACCCAATATTTGGATAAAGACTATTTCCAATAGTGTTTGTTTTATCGGTTTCAAGCATCATTCCACATGCGTCTGTATTCAAAACAAGTTCTTTAGCTTTTTTAATCAATAGTTTTGAGTATCCTTTGCCTCTTTGTGAACTATCAACGAATAAGTCATTTAGCAACCAATATTTACTTACTCTAGTTGAAGAAAAAAGAGGATATAATTGGACAAATCCTATTAAAATTTTATTAACCTCACAGACATAAATTTTTGAATCACCTATATCAATTCTACATGAAATAAAATCTTTCGCAATATTTAGATTTGAGTCTTTTTTATAGAACACTCTATAAGAATTAAATAAAGTTGAAAGATTATCAATATCTGATATTTTTGCATCTCTTATAATCATTAGTATTATATTTATTAATCTTAAAATATGAAATATTTATGAGTAGATCTAAGTTTTATATAATAACAAGCTACGTCTTCGGAATATTATTTTTTTTGATTCATAATTTTAATTTTGAATTCTTTTTGCTGATTGACCCGTTAATACTTGTTATAATACTTAATATTCCATCTTTAATAATTGGTTCAATTTTTTATCTTTTTAATAAGAAATTATTTTGGATTTTTTATGGTATTATATTTTTTCTGATATGCACAGTTTTAATATTTTGGACAACTGTTGAAATTTATACTGGAGGTGATTGGGGAAAAATTCTTTAAACTAATCTAGAATTTCTTTAATCATAATATTTTTAAATTCAATTGGATGTCCTTCTGATTGAAGTGATATATATCCTTCTTTTGCTGGTTTTCCAATCATATCTAAAAAATTATCAGTTAAATATCCTCCTCCATATTTAAGATTTGAATATGAGATAACAGTGTCTTTCCCGATTACATGATGAACAATAGAATCAGAATAAACTATAAGATCAACACTAACCCAATCATCTTTATGATAAGTTTTTGATTTTGAGTTTACGCAATGAAGAGTAGCTTGTTTACCATTAATATCTACTTCAGTTCCAGGAGAACACATGTTTAACGTAGGTCTCTCACCCTCTCCAGATCCTCCAAGAAATTGGGCTTCAATACTAACTGGGAATCCTTGATCAATAAACATTTGACTTGGATGTTCGGAGTGTAACATTACACCGCTGTTTTTAAAAGACCAAGATTCATTTCTTATATGCTCTCCATAAAACTTGTAATCTAATTTAAGGTGATAGTTTTTAAACTTTCTTTTTGTATAAAAAATATGACCGAATTCTTTGTCAAAAGAATCATACAGATCATATGCAACTTTTATTGTCCCATTTCCAATACCAAAAGTATTTTTGTAGTTATTATTTAGTTCATAACCGGCTATTTTTATTTCCCATCCATCAAGACTCTCACCATCAAAAAGATTAATCCAATCATTTTCATGACTTTCACAACTAATTAAAAACAAAAAAGATATGCTAAATACTTTAAATAAATTTTTCATGACTTTAATTTAACAATTATCAATTACAATACATCAAACTGATAACTGTATTTTACTGAAACACTTCTACTATTTATATAGTCAAACCAATCGGAGTCTCTTATAAAGTTCACAACTAAAAATAAACCAGAGTTTGCAGTTTGAAGCATTCCAAAACGAGTATTTACAGATGTAATGTTTGTTACGTTATTATATTGTATTAAACTCTGTAAATACATCTTAGGCGTAAAAGAGTAGCTTAATTTTAATCCAGTTATTAATGCATTAATATCTCCATTTTCAAGAGAAAGCTTTGTATAGTCAAGGTTAAGAGTCGAATTAAATTTATTTCCAATTCTGTAGTTTACATTATTTGAAAATAAAAACCTATCACCTCCATAATATCCACCGATAACAGTTCTGTTAGTGTAATTTAAAGCTGTATTTCGATTTGATTGAATGTATAATTGAAACTCTTTATGAAAATATTCTCCTGTTGGAATTTCAACATCTGATATTTTAAACGAATCAAAGACTCCCTCTGATGTTATATTTACACCTGTATGAATTTCAAATCCTGAAGGCCATACCCAATGATTATCAATATGAGTCCAACTACTAACAAGTCTATCTTGAAAATCGAAATAACTTCTATGGGCAACATGTGGTCTGATTTCTAGTAAAGGACCAAAATCTTTTAACCTTATCTGTTTAAAAACTATAAATTCTGGTTTTTTAAATGCAGATCTCATCAAAAACCCTACTTCAGGATTAAAACCCTCACCAACTTCTGTATACCCTGCATTAATTCTCCAACCATTCCAATTATAATTAGCTATCAACTTAAATGAATGATCAGAAGAATCTATTCCCGGACTATCACTTTTTGAAAAAAAGCCAGTAATATCAGCTTTTTTACCAAGTGCTAACTTTCCATCAAGAGCATAAACTTTATTATATTCATTACTTGAATTGCCAATCTCATTTTTACCTATGTATATCATTCCCAATGAAGATCTTGAGTTATTAAAATCATGATTGACTCTTGCCACAGAAAAATTATTTTCAAAAATATTTTGATCAGAAATCCCATCAGTTACCATATTAAGTAAACCAACATTTGTTTGTCCAATTTTTCCAGAAATTCTTCCTCCTCCTTTTATTGGAACTAATTGACCTGCGTCTCCTATTCCAATACGTCTACTAAAAAAAAGATCAACTTCTCCAGGACTTCCAACTGAAAATTGACCTGCATTTTCAAGAAAAAATGCTCTCTTCTCAGGAAAAAAAAGATTAAAACGATTAAGATTTACCTGTTGTTCGTCTACCTCTACTTGTGCAAAATCGGTATTGTATGTTAGATCAAGAGTTAATCCAGGAGTTAAACTATATTTTATGTCAACACCAGAATCTAATTCAAGAGATACATCTTTATCATTCTCAAATTTCTGATATGAAGCATTACTAATTGAATAAGGAATAACTTTAAGGTTCTTAGGGTTTTTCAAGTCAAGACCTTTTAGTTTACCTGCTATTGAAACTCTTTTAATATCAAAACCAAGTGGTAAAGATGCCCAGAAAGAAGTTTCACTGTTCTTAGAAATATTTCTTTGAAAATTTAATCCCCAGGTTTTATTTTCTCCTGATAAAAACCTTAATGATCTTAATGGAATAGCAAATTCTGCACTCCATCCGAAGTCCCCTTTTGTAGTTTTAACTTCCCAGGAAGCATCCCAATTAACGTTTGTTCCTCCTAGTGTTCCTCCTTTTTGTCTAGCATTTTGATTAAAATTACCCACCCCTTCATTATCAATTTGTGCGTCAAACTGCATTCCATCAGCATTAGTCCCAAAAAGAAAACCATTTTGAAAATCATTATAAGTATCTAGTATAAATAAGAAACTATCTTCATCGTTTAAATCAGCATCTCTTCTTGAGTCAGAGACTACAATTTTTGAAGGATCATTATCAAATCCAATTACAGATATATAAAAAGTCTTATTTGTATAAGCTAATCGTATTTCTGTTTTTTCACTTGATGGCTCACCAAAATTTGGTGTTATTTGCGTCATTGAAGTTATTGGGAAGATGGAATTCCATACCTCATCATTAATTACTTCTCCATCAATTATAGGTTCATTATCTATGTAAGTTATATTTACTTCGGGTCTACCCTCTATAAACCCTTCTTGACTATATATTGTCGAGGTAGTAGCAAATAAAAAAAACAGGAGAACTGAGATTTTAAAATATTCTTTAATGTGTCTCATCAAACTAAGTTAATTAATTTTTAAACCTTTTTTCATAAATTGATAGTATGAAAAATTTTATAATTTTTTTATCGGCTTTGTTTTGTATAAGTACTTCATCTTTAGCATCTCAAAATGATAATAGGAAAACATTAGAAATATTATTCAGTGATTGGCGTGAATTTGAAAAGCCCCCCTTACTAAATGGAGCCCCAGATTATACTTATCAATCATTTAACAATAGAATACCTGAATTTAGAGAACTTAGAGAGAGGTTAAATGAAATAGATAAATCTATGCTAGATACTCAGAGTAAAGTAGACTGGACTTTAATATGGGCTGAGATGAATGGTTTTGAATTTAACTTTAGAGTTCTTAAGCCATGGGAGAGGGATCCTGCATATTATAAATCAGTATGGATGAATAGAAGTGATGTGCCTGCACATGAAGGGCCAACTCACCACAAGGTTATAGAAATCTGGCAATATTCATTCCCATTAACAGATAATGAGTCAAAAAAATTAATAAATGAACTTAAAATCATTCCACCACTGAATGAACAAGCTAAACTAAATTTAATTGGAAATGCAAAAGATTTATGGATTGCAGGCATACGAGATATAGAGATACAAATTGATAATCTAAAGTCAATAATTAGTTTTCCAGATATAAGTAAAAATATGATTTTGATTGATGCTATAAATAATGCTATTGAATCAACTAAGAGTTTGTCACTTTGGTTAAAAAATGAATCTTCAAAAAAGAACGGACCTTCTGGAATAGGAAAAGAAAATTATACATGGTATCAGAATAATGTACACTTGGTTCCACTGTCATGGGATGATGAAGTGATGCTTTTGAAGCGAGAATTATCAAGAGCATGGGCTTCGTTAAAATTAGAAGAACATAAGAATAGAAGTTTGCCAAAACTTAACCCAGCATCATCCCCTGAAGAATATAATAAGCTTGCGAGTCAGGCTTCAAAAGACTTAATCAATTTCCTTGACAAAGAAGATATAATTGAAGTAAAGGATTTCTATAAAGAAGCACTTGACCAACATTTAGGGGGGTTTGTGGAAGAAGAAAAAAGGAATTTTTTTTGGATAACAGCTCATTTAGACCCAAAACCGTTATTTTCTCATTTTTTTCATTGGTTTGAGTTAGCTGAAATGGATAACAATCCTAATAAAAATATCATTCGAAAAGATCCTGTTTTGTATAATATTTTTGATAGCAGGAATGAGGGAGTTGCAACAGCAGTTGAAGAAATGTTTATGCAATTAGGGCTGTATGAAAATAATCCAAGATCTAAAGAAATTGTATATATTCTAATTGCTCAAAGAGCAGCTAGGGGATTAGGATCTCTTTATGCTCATGCAAATCTTATGACTATGGAAGATGCCGGAAAAATTCATTCTGAATTTACACCTCGAGGGTGGATGAAAACAGAAAAGGAATTATTAATATTTGAACAACATTTGTATTTAAGACAGCCTGGTTATGGAACTAGTTATATAACAGGTAAGTACTTATTTGAAAATGCACTTGCAGAGTATTCTAGATTAAATGAAAATATTATAACAGCAGATTTAAAAAATTTCTTTGCTGAATTAATAAAGATTGGAAACATTCCTATGACACTATTTCAATGGGAGATAAATAATGACTGGTCTATTTTAAAGGAAATAGTTCCGGGACTAAATTAAGTAGTTGAAAATTAACTAAAAAGATACTTAGAGTTCGCGAGTTGAACTAGTATGTAAACTTTAGCAAACATTACTATTAGAAAAATCATGAATAGAATTTCCGGATAATATTCTTTTGGTATTTTGTCTATTTTAAACACAAAACAAATGTAAATTTTACTTTAATATGAAATTCCAAAATTTATGTTAATTATAAAAGATGAACTAATTATATAAGTCAATATGAATATGTTTGTTGCTTGAACAGATATGGTCAGATTAGAGATTTACTTACAGATGATTTAACCTCTGTAATTTTTATATTTGGATTTACAGTAACATTTTTGATTATATTGTATTTAATTCTTTGAAGTAAAGAGACAGAAAATCATAAACAAGACTATTATGACCGCCATGGTTCTTTGTTTAAATAAATTTATAAACATGAAAAATCTATTATTATTCTTCATTCTAATTTTTTCACTAAATACTTATTCTCAAGCTCATATTGGAGTTATGGGAGGATATGACACAGCTGAATCAGAATCTCAAATTGGAGCTGGCCTTAATTACATGTTATTTCCAAAAGTTTCTATTGGAGGTATGATAATGATATCTAACATCGAAAAGAAAGGTAAAGAAATGTTTATGTTGAACGGGAAATACCATTTTGGAAGACTTTCTTTAGTTGCAGGAATTATGAATATGGAAATGCATAGCATGGGCATGGGCATGAATATGGAAAAAGAAACCAAACCATATTTTGGTGTTGAGTATAAACCTTTCAAGA
>Ga0102813_1001246_pt1 | contig 11390 bp, 7 predicted proteins | sample ColrivemetaGS725_FD_84512 | JGI IMG/M metagenome (GOLD analysis project Ga0102813, IMG submission 84512) | Estuarine microbial communities from the Columbia River estuary - Flood tide ETM metaG S.725 | ecosystem: Environmental > Aquatic > Marine > Intertidal zone > Estuary | place: USA: Columbia...
CGGAAGAGATTTTACCCATCATTAATGCATTTGTCTGAGCTAAAAAATTTGAAGTCAAAATATCATGTTGAGCTTTATCGCCATATAGAGATTTTTTAAAAGCAATAAAATCAGAAGGGATAATTTTAGTTCCTTGGTGCATTAGTTGAAAAAAAGCATGCTGAGCATTTGTTCCTGTTGAACCCCAAATAATAGTACCTGTTTCATAATTAATTTTATTACCATTTCTATCTATGCTTTTGCCATTACTCTCCATGCTGGCTTGTTGTAAATAATCTGGAAGTTTTCCAAGAAATTGATTGTATGGAAGGACAGCTTCCGTCTCACATTTAAAAAAATTATTATACCAGATACTGATTAGAGCAAGAATTACAGGGATGTTTTTTTCAAAAGGAGAATTTCTAAAATGAAGATCCATAGATTCAGCACCCTTTAAAAACTCTTTGAAGTTTTTTGATCCAATTACAATAGAAATAATTAAACCAACTGATCCCCAAAGTGAAAATCTGCCCCCAACCCACTCGGGAATAGAAAGAACATTGTTAGATAAAATACCAAACTCTTTTGGTGCTTCAATATTATTTGAAACAGCTATAAAATGATCTTTTATAGATTCTACATTAGCCTTGTCTATAAACCATTTTCTTATTTTTTTTGCATTTTCAAGTGTTTCAATTGTGGTAAATGTTTTTGAAACAATAATAAAAATAGTGGTCTCAGGATCTAGTTTTTCAAGTAGTTTTGATGTAAAATCAGGATCAATATTAGAGACAAAGTGAGGGTTAACCCCATGGCTATAATAAGACAATGCTTCAGTAATCATTTCAGGTCCCAGATGAGAACCACCGATTCCAATATTAACTACATCTGTAATTTTTTTACCAGTGTATCCTAGTTTATTACCATTATTTATTTCATCTGAAATACTTATAATTTTATCAAGTGTATCGTTAATCTCTTTTTTTAAATTGGGGTTTTTTATTTCACTTGATCTTAACGAAGTATGAAGGACAGCTCTTTTCTCTGTTTCATTAATAATGGAGCCGTTAAAATATTTTTCAATATTATTCTTTAAATCAGTTTCTCCACACAGGTCAATTAAAAGTTTGAATGAAGAAGAACTTAGTCTGTTTTTTGAAAAGTCTAAATAAAAATCCTTCCAACTTATTGTAAACTTTTCGAGCCGATCACTTTCTTCAAAAAAGCTTGAAATATGATTATCACATTCAGCTTTGAATTTTTTATCAAGGCTTGCCCAGGAACTTAAACTGGTTGGATCTATTTTTGATAACGCCATTAGATGGAAGTCTTATTTTTAATTATCACTGAATCAAGTTCAGATTTGATTAAAACAATATCACTAAAGTACTTATTTTTTAATGACTCATTAATTGGCTTTGCTTCTGGAAGTTTTTGTTTAAATGGATCTACTTGAATTCCATTTTTCCAAAATCTATAACACACATGTGGGCCAGATGTATTCCCAGTCATCCCTACCCATCCAATAACATCTCCTTGTTCAATAAATTGCCCAACTTTAACATTACTTTTTCTCATATGTAGATATTGAGTGTCATAGGTGTTGTTGTGCCTAACTTTCACATACCTCCCGTTTGCTCTGGTATAACTGGACTCAATAATAGTTCCATTAGCAGTAGACATAATTGGTGTTCCAACAGGAGCTGCAAAATCAGTGCCTTTGTGTGCTCGAACTCTATTACCGTATAAAGCTATTCTTCTTCTTAGGTTATATCTTGATGAAATTCTTCCAAATTTAATAGGCGATTGTAAAAATGCTTTTCTTAGATTCTTCCCATCTTGATCTAAATATTCTACAATCCCTTTTATAGAATCAGTTTCATATTCAAAGGCGTACCTTTCAACACCTTTATGAACAAAATAGGCAGCTTTTATTTTGGTTATTCCAACGGGAATTGAGTCATCAACATACGCTTCAGTATAAATGACTTTAAACTTATCTCCTTTATCTAATCTGAAGAAATCAATTGTCCAAGCATATATGTCAGATAAATAATAGGTTAATAATGGATCTTTGTCTTGTTCTTCTAGAGTGAGATATAAGGAGTTATTAATAATTCCAGAAGCAGATAAATCTTTATAAGTTCTAGTTTTTTTTAATGTCTTTCCATAGACACTGTCTTTCAATTGAATAAAAGAGTAACCTTCAATTGTAGGATGATACACGAATGCTTTTAGCTTTGGGATAGAATCGTTTGTATATATTAATGTATAAGGCTTTCCTAATTGAAGTTTTCTAAAATCTACATCATTTTTTGTTTTTTGAAGTGCTCGATATATTTCAGGATAATCAATTCCCTGATCTTCTAAGATGTCTCCAAACGTATCACCTCTTCCTACTTTTTTTTCTTCAAATGAGTACTTACTTTCATCATACCCATATTTGTATTTAATTGGCTGCACTTTCAATGGCTCATTTGAATCTGAATTACATGAGCTTAAAAATACTGTAAGAATGAAAACTAAGATTGAACTCTTTTTTATCATTATTTGATTATAATTTCTAGGGGGTTGGCAATTCCAGAAAATTTTTCTAGATCAGCTTTAATAGATCCAACTAACAAATCAGCTTGAATTCTTATTGGAATTTTATTTTTATCATTTGTCAACCACATTGTAATGCTACCCTCACCTTTAAATATTCTACTTCTGTCTGTAGCGGGCATTAGCTTTAAACACTCAACTTTTCCAAATTTAGTATTTATAACTTCTTTTCCAAGGTACTTAAGTGCTAGTTCTCGGTTTTTTGAATCATAAAACATGTTTATTGTATAATAATCGCCTACTTCAATACTGTTTGGAGAAAAGTTTTTTCTAAGGTAATATAAAGAGGAGATAAGATCTTGAACGTTTTCTTCTGTTGGAATAACTTCCAGTGTACCCTTTTTTATATTATTTACACTAGCCTTGTTTCCTTCTGAATCAAAAGATATTTCCAGATCTTTAGTGTACCCTCCTTCATAAGTATCACGTTTAAAAAAAACGGGAGACACCTTTTCATTATCAAAATAACTGCTATAATAATCTTCGACTTTGAAAAAGAGCCTTGCTAACCCAATTGTTTTTCCATATCCAGAAGCCAAAAGATTCTCATCGTCTAGACTGTCTTTTTTTGATAAACTAAGGGAAGCATAACTCGCATTAAAAATTCCATAATGAACTCTATATTCAAGTTTTTCTCCAGCTTTAAAAGGTTCAGATAGTTTGGGTGGACTAGGTTGACTGAAAATTACATTAATACTAAAAAGTAGAATCTGGAGATGTAGGAAAATAATTTTCATTTTTTACAAGTCAAAATTAATTAAAATTAATTTCTTAATTGATTAAAAATAGATCTACCTCTATTCTTTCCAAGAAATTGTATTAAATCTTCTTGATCAGCATCTTTTAACCTCTTGAAAGATTTATACTTATCTAAAAGTTTGTCTTTTAAAATTGGGCCAACACCTTTTAATCCATCAATACCTGATTTAAGAGCCTCTTTGCTTCTTCTGTCTCTATGAAGGTTAATTGCAAATCTATGAGCCTCATTTCTTAATTGCTGAATTAATTTTAATGTTTCAGATTTCTTGTCGATATATAAAGGGAGAGAGTCATTGGGTTTAAAGATTTCTTCAAGTTTTTTTGCAATACCTATTATGGCAACTTTGTTTTCTAAGTTTAATTTTTTTAAGCTTTTAACACCAGAAGATAATTGACCCTTTCCACCATCGACCACTATTAAATTTGGTAAATTTTCATTTTCCTCTAACAGTCTTTTTAGTCGCCTATAAATAACTTGCTCCATTGAAGCAAAGTCATCAGGGCCATCAATATTTTGAATTTTAAAATGTCTATAATCTTTTTTTGAAGCTTTACCATTCTTAAAAACAACACATGATGCAACTGGATTTGTTCCCATCAAATTTGAATTATCAAAACATTCAATTTGTATAGGTTTCTCTTTAAGCTGTAAATCTTTTTTTACCTGCTCCATGATTCTGTTGCCATGAGCTTCAGGATCAATAATTTTTATTTGCTTTAGTTTGTCTATTCTATAAAACTTTGCATTTCTTTCAGAGAGTTCAATTAATTTTTTTTTGTCACCTGCTTTAGGAACATTAATTTTAAGAGGTTTGGGAAGGTTTAATTTAAATGGCACAATCACTTCTTTACTCTGTGATTGAAATCTTTGTTTAAGCTCTATTACTGATAATCTTAATATCTCTTTATCAGTTTCCTCAAGCTTCTTTTTAACTTCCAGCGTAAACGATCTAATAACAGCTCCATATGAAATTTGTAAATAATTAATATACGCATATGATTCGTCTGAGACCATTGCAAAAACATCAATGTCACTTATCTTAGAATTAACAATCGTTGACTTAGCTTGGTAATTATATAGGATGTCCAGTTTCTCTTTTATTTCCTGTGCTTTCTCATATTTAAGGTTCTTTGAAAATAACTTCATTTTTCCTTTTAGTTCATCAATGGATTTCCTAAAGTGACCCTTGATTAAGTTTCTAATTGATTTTATGTTTTCTGAAAATTTTGCCTTAATACTTTCTTCTGTCTCTTTTTTTATCAAATGATTTAATTCATGATTTAAAAAAGGATAAATATCTTTAATTAGTTTAATCAGAAATCTAGCACTATAAACATTTGTAAAAGGACCATAATACTCTCCTCTTCTTTTCTCAACTTTTCTTGTATAAAAAATGTCAGGGATGGGCTCTTTAACTATACAAATCCAAGGATATGATTTATCATCTTTTAAAAGAATATTATACTTAGGTTGATATTTTTTTATTAAGTTATTTTCTAATAAAAGAGCATCCATTTCTGTATCAACTATTATTTTCTCAATTTTCCTTATACTTTTAACCAGGAGCCTTGTTTTTTTGCTGTCATGGTTTTTAGTGAAATATGATGACACTCTTTTTTTTAAGTTTTTTGCTTTACCTATATAAATTATTTTTTCATCATCATAAAACTGATATACTCCTGGAAGTTCAGGAAGAGATTTAGATTGAATATGAAGTTCAGATTGTTTCACCAATACAAAATTAAGCCTATTTTTATTTTATATTAATGTTGATCATGAATAACAGTAAATTTTTTTTAAGAAAATCTTTTAAAAAACAAAGATCATTACTTGATATTAATCAAGTACAAGGGCTAAGTAAAAGGATTTTTGAAAATCTTCTTGAACTTAATATATGGGATAAAAGTTTTTATCATTTATACCTATCTAATGAAATAAATAACGAGGTAGAAACAGATGAAATTGTAAACTTATTATTTATGAAAAATAAAAGAGTTTTTGTCCCTAAGATTCTCGGGAAAGATCTTCTAAACATAGAAATTGACAACAACACAAACTATTTTTTGAATCAGCTGGGAATAAGAGAACCAATTAGTTCAAATCAAAAAGACGCAAGCCTACTTGAGGTTATATTTGTTCCCCTTTTGATTTTTGACAAACTAGGACATAGAGTCGGTTACGGGGGTGGTTATTATGATAAATTTTTAGAAAACATTAAAGAGGATGTTTTAAAAATTGGCCTTTCTTTATTCGATCCTATTGACGAAATTCAAGATATTGAAAAACATGATATAAGTATGGATTATATTATAACCCCAAAAAGAGTGTATGATTTTACTCTAAGTTAGAGAGACACTTTTTTGTTAAAGATTAAAAGTAGAATTACTCCTGTGCTTATATAAGAGTCTGCAAAATTAAACACATATTCAAAAAAGGTATACTGATCACCGCCAATAAAAGGGACCCAACTAGGCCAATTCCATGTTGCTAATGGAAACTGTATCATGTCAACAACACTCCCATAGAACAAGGGAGCATATCCAGACTCAGGAAACAATGAGGCCACCTGACCATAACTAGATGAAAAAACTAACCCATAAAAAACAGAATCTATTAAATTCCCTACAGCTCCTGCAAATATTAAGCAAACACAAACTATTAATAATTGAGATCCTTTATTTTTTATAATACTTTTAAGCCAAAAGCCGATACCAATACAAGCAAATATTCTAAAAATGGTTAAAATTAGTTTTGCTGTATTATCATCTAAAAAAGGTATGAGATTATTTAATTTAGCTCCCATCGCCATTCCTTTGTTCTCAATAAAGAGTAATTTAAAAAATCCTAGATCAATAATCGGAGATTCTCCATAAGTTGTTAGGGGGTAATTAAGTTTAATATAGATCTTTACAAACTGATCTAGAAAAATTAATAATAAGATAAATATTACTGATTTTTTAGCATCAATATTTTTTAGCAAATAATTCAAATCAATAAGATTTATTTTTGAATGTTTTTAGCTTCAATACTAAGGGTTGCATGAGGCACTATTTTAAGTCTTTTTTTATCAATAAGCTTACCAGTTACTCTACAAATTCCGTATGTTTTGTTTTCAATCCTAACAAGCGCGTTTTTTAGGTCTCTTATAAACTTCTCTTGTCTTAATGCTAATTGAGTGTTAGCCTCTTTTGACATAGTTTCAGAACCTTCTTCAACTGATTTAAATGTTGGGGATGTATCTTCAGTTCCATTATTGCTGTCGTTCATGTATGCACTTTTTAGAAGATTAAGATCAGTTAGAGCTTTTTCAATTTTCTCATTGATTATTTTTCTAAAACCTTCTAATTCTTTATCAGAATATCTATTTTTTGAATTTTTACTCATTTTAAACTTTATTTATGGTTATGGTAGTTGTAATATTATCAAATTCAATAATTTCTCCCCCATCTAACTTTTCGCTAAAATATAATTTTATTGCTAGAGTTTCACCCTTAACATAATCTAAATTGGAATTTATAGCATTCTCAAGGTCAACAGATCTCTTGATGTTTATTTCGATCTTATCAGTTACCTCCAGCCCCTTACTTTTCCTTATGTTTTGCACCCTGTTAACTATCTCTCTTGCAATTCCTTCATTTACAAGGTCATTATTAAGATTTAGATCAAGCGCAATTGTCTGTCCCCCTCCACTTGCAACTGAAAGTCCCTCAATGTCTTTATAGTTAACCTCAACATCATCGAGAGTAATTGAAGCTTCAGTTTCTCCTATAATTAAGATCAACTTACCTGTATTTTCTAGTTTTTCAATTTCACTATTTGATAGAGCTTTTATTTCTTTTGCAACATCATTTATTATCCTTCCATACTTTGGGCCAAGCAATTTAAAGTTTGGCTTAAGCTCCTTGACCAATAATGAGTTTTTATCATCTAAAAACTCAATTGATTTGACATTTATCTCTGATATGATTTGAGATTTAGCATCTATAATCTCTTTTTTCTCAGCATCATTTTTTACAGGAATAATAATTTTTTTTAATGGCTGTCTTACTTTGATTTTTTCTTTCTTTCTGATAGAGAGAGCCAGGGAACAAATATTCCTTATTTGATTAATTTTATTTTCAAGCTTAGTATCTATTTGATCTGGAAAGGACAAAGGAAAACTTGACAGATGAACAGACTCAAATTCCTCCTTGTTTGTAACATTATTTAAAGATTGAAATATATGCTCAGAGTAAAATGGTGCTATAGGGGAAATAAGCTTACTAACATTTAAAAGACATTCATAAAGAGTTTGATAAGCAGATACTTTGTCGTTATTATACTCTCCCTTCCAAAATCTTCTTCTGGATAACCTTACATACCAATTACTAAGTTTTTCTTGAACAAAATCATTAATGTCTCTTGCAGCTGGTGTTAATTCATAATTCTCAAGATTATCATCAACTTTTTTAATTAAAGTATTTAGCTCAGACAAGATCCACCTATCTAACTCAGGCCTATCATCAATATTTATCTTAGCTTCTTTATATTCAAAGCTATCTATATTGGCATATAAACTAAAAAAACTATAGATGTTTTGAAGGGTTCCAAAAAATTTTCTTTTTACCTCTGCAACGCCCTCTTGATCAAATTTTAGATTATCCCATGGGTTTGAATTTGAAATCATATACCATCTAACTGGATCCGCTCCAAAACTATTTATCATTTCAAATGGATCTATAGCATTACCTAATCTTTTAGACATCTTTTGTCCACTTTTATCTAATACAAGGCCATTAGAAACAACATTTTTATATGAGATTGAATCAAACACAATAGTAGAAATAGCATGAAGTGTGTAAAACCAGCCTCTTGTTTGATCAACACCTTCTGCGATAAAGTCTGCAGGAAAGTTTGATTGACTATCAATAAGATCTTTGTTTTCAAAAGGATAATGTAGCTGAGCATAAGGCATTGATCCAGATTCAAACCAAACGTCTATTATATCTTTCTCCCTCCTCATTGGAAGATTCTCCTTTGATGAGAGCACAATATCATCAACAAAATCTTTATGAAGATCTACTTCATTATAATTACTATCTGAAGTATCGCCAAGCTTAAATTTTATATAAGGATTTGACTTCATAAATCCATGTTTTATAGAAATATTGATTTCATTAATTAGTTCTTCAATAGATCCAATTACTTTATGCTCAGTTCCGTCTTCATTTGACCATATTGGCAAAGGGACTCCCCAAAATCTTGATCTTGACAGGTTCCAGTCATTTGCAGATTTCAGCCAATTTCCAAACCTACCTTCTCCAGTAGATTTTGGTTTCCAATTTATATCTTTGTTAAGGCTATACATCTTCTCTGATAGGTCACTGATTTTAATAAACCACGATTCCATTGGGTAGTAAAGGACAGGCTTATCTGTTCTCCAGCAGTGTGGATATGAGTGAGAGTATTTTTCCACCTTAAATGCTAGATTTTGTTCCTTTAATTTAATTGCAATTTCAACATCAACAGACTTTTCTGGAATCATGTCTGGCTGATAGTATTCATTTTTGACATACTTATCACTTATTAACCCAAGACCTTTAATGAATTTACCTTTTAAGTCTACTAGAGGAACTTTATTCCCTTTTTCATCAAGTACTTGAAGAGGAGGAACCTCTGGCACGGCAGATTTTGCTGCTTTATAATCATCAGCACCAAAAGTAGGAGCAGTATGAACAATTCCAGTTCCATCTTCAGTTGTAACAAAATCACCAATGATTACTCTAAAAGCATTTTCAGGGTTTTCTATAGGAAGTGGAGATTCCTTCCATATTCTATCATATTTAAGGTTTTCAAGATCTTTACCGAGACAAGAACCTAAAATAAAATAAGGAATTTTTGAATCAGTATTTTTAAAACCATCAAGATCATTTTCATTATCAATTTTATAAAAGTTTTTATTAAAAACTTTTTCAATTAAAGCTTTTGCCAATAAAACGGTTGTCTTTTTTTTAGTATACTGATTAAATGTTTCAACAAAGCAGTATTCAATTTTCGATCCAACAGTTAAAGCAGTATTAGATGGCAATGTCCATGGTGTTGTTGTCCAAGCAAGAAAATAAAATGGATAGAAAGTTTTTAATTCCTCAGGCAACCCCTGATCTAAACATTTAAATTGAGCAATTACAGATGTATCACTTATGTCTTTATATGCTCCTGGTTGATTAAGCTCATGTGAGCTAAGACCAGTTCCAGCAGCTGGTGAATAAGGTTGAACAGTATACCCTTTATAAAGAAGCTTTTTATCAGAAATATTTTTAAGAAGCCACCAAACAGTCTCCATATATTTAGAGGTATAAGTAACGTATGGATTAGAAAGATCGATCCAATAACCCATTTCTTCTGTAAGAGACTCCCATTCAGCAGTATATTTCATAACTGCCTTTTTACAGGCAGCATTATATTCTGAAATACTAATTTTATTTCCTATATCATCTTTTGATATACCTAATTCTTTTTCAACACCTAACTCAACTGGAAGGCCATGAGTATCCCAGCCAGCTTTTCTTTTTACATTATATCCTTTTAAAGTTTTATATCTACAGAAAGCATCTTTAATTGTTCTAGCCATTACATGATGTATTCCAGGCTTACCATTAGCAGATGGGGGGCCTTCAAAAAAAATAAAATGCGAGCTATTCTTCTTGTTAAATGATTTAGAAAAAATATCATTTTTAGACCAAAAATCTTGGATTTCTGATGAAATTGATGTGAGTGAAAAGTTTTTAGATTCTCTAAATCCCATTGTGCATTAATTAAAGGCGAAATTAATGATTTAGATCAAATAAAAGTTAAAATGAAGGGTTATAATTTAAGATTTAGGCCCAACTGAAATGATCTTCCAGGTGCAGAAATTCCAGAAGCAAAAGTTCTATAGTGAGTGTCAAAAACATTAGTTAAACCTATTCTTAGAGTAACATTAGATGAAATATTTTTACTTCCATATATTGATAGATCGGACCATTTTGGTGTTCCAAGATAGTTTAACAGTCCTTCGCTATTAATTGTGAAAGGGGTTTCATCTAGTCCATCCTCTCCTCCAAAGCTATATTCGCCAGGACTCTTCGCTTCACTAAATTTATACATTGCTTTAAGGTTAACACCTCTTTTTGAATAGGAAAGCGCAATTGATCCAAATAAAGGAGATATAGAAGGAAGGGGCCCATAGGTTTCGTTATTGTCTCCTGCAGTATAAGTTATGCCATAATCAAACTTCAGATTATTATTAATTTGTGAGAAACCGTCAATCGAGAAACCATGTATAAATCGATTTCCAAGATTTTTATTTGAAATGGTAGTAACTTCTTCTCCATTATATATTACTGTTGAGAGGTCGGGTGTCGTGATGTCTGAGAAAACAACATATTCATCTCTTCCAATATGTCTTGAGATAATAGTGCTAAACCCTCTCAAGGAAATATAATTTTTATTATTAAGAGATCTAAAGTCAATTCCTAAGTCTAAATTATACGCATATTCTGGTTTTAAAAATGTGTTTGGAACCACTAACAAACCATTATTCTCTCTTATTTTTCCAATATCATCAATATTTGGATTTCTAAATCCACTAGATAAAACTGTATTTATTTGAACTCTTTTACTAGGTCTTAGTTTTATAGAGACAGTAGTAGTTAGTGCTTCAGAGTTAAGGTTTACTTCAGATAATTGAGGATTTACTGAGATGATATCGTTCCAACTTGCTTTAAGTCCAGTAAATGTAAGTCTAGCACCAATATTAAAAGTAAAAAACTCACTCATATTCCAAGACCAATTCACATAGGAAGCAAAACTTGTATATGAACTTCCGTTACTTGGGTATCTGGTAGGAATTGCAAATTTGTTACTAAGTCCAGTTATTTCATCTCCCTGTATTTCAATTATTTGATCATATGCCTTTGAATAATTATAATTATATGTTGACTCAACACCATAGGAGATAGAATGTTCATCATTAAAAGAAGTATCAAAATCACCATTTAGGCTAAATACTTTAAGGTCTTCAATCTGA
>Ga0102813_1001255_pt1 | contig 11362 bp, 9 predicted proteins | sample ColrivemetaGS725_FD_84512 | JGI IMG/M metagenome (GOLD analysis project Ga0102813, IMG submission 84512) | Estuarine microbial communities from the Columbia River estuary - Flood tide ETM metaG S.725 | ecosystem: Environmental > Aquatic > Marine > Intertidal zone > Estuary | place: USA: Columbia...
ATTCATTTCCATTGGAAACAGACTTCTTTTTTGCAATTTTTGAATAGAATCCAGAGTGCACAACCGAAAGACACCAGATGGATTTGAGCATTACGGTTTCGATGAAACTGTTCGGTAACGACACTGTTTCACATTCAGAAAATCTGTCAAAACTAAAGAGAGCACGAAAGGCCCACTATTTTCGTTTTCTTGAAAGGCTATTTTTGTAGGTCAGATTCCCACCATTTTTCAAGCAAAGGTAGGTTTTTCAAATCAACGCGTTGACCCAACACCGGAAGGATCACCGATAGTTTTTGAGCACTTGCTATTTTATGGATTTCAGCGGGGGGTTCATACCAATCATGCATGGCCATGCTAAACATCCCCCAACCCACTGGCACTAAATGTTTACCTTTTGTATCGCGAAACGCCTGCACCGCTTGCTCTGGCATGTTGTGAACACCCTGCCAGCGCACGTTGTATTGGCCACTGTCCATAAACACCAGATCAAACGGTCCATGACGATCACCAATTTGTTGATAATGATCGCCATAGCCAGAATCGCCGCTATAATAGATGCTCTTATTGTCAGAAGTAACCACCCAAGAAGCCCAGAGCGATTTTTGAACATCAGTCATGCCCTTTCTGCCCGAGTAGTGTTGCGCGGGGCTGCAGATAAACTCAAGCTCGTCAATCACCATTGTCTGCCACCAATCCAACTCAACAATTTTATCTGATGGAACCCCCCATTTTTTCAAGTGTGAGGAAACCCCAAGCGGGACGATAAATGTAATTTTATCATCGCGAAAATGCTGAATTGTCTCCATCTCCAGATGATCATAATGATCATGTGAAATCAAAACATAGTCTATTTTTGGCAAAGCATTAATATTTAGAACTGGTGGCTGAAAGCGTTTGATCATCCAGTCAACTGGGGCTGCTGATGACTGAAAAACAGGATCAATCAGGATGGTCTTGCCTTGCATCGATAACAAAATTGTCGAATGCCCTAACCACGCAAATTTTATCGTGTCCAAAGTTGCATTGAAATTAGGCGGCACGGCCGAGTTATCTTCGGGCAGGGGCTGATCTGGCCGCGTTTGGTTTGAGGTTAGAAAAAAGTTGTTTTTCAGGTTTTTTTGTGGATTTGACCAAAAGCTGCCCTCTTCATCCATGCGTGCCATCAAGCCCTTCTCTTGGTTCACAAACATATCTTGCTGCAGATCATAATTTTCTGACTTGCGCACACGTGTCAAATCCTGACCGCTCGGTATCGCACCAAACTGATCAAAATCTATTGTTAGAATACTTAATCCAAGCAATACTATAGGACTTAAGGTGACTAAGACTATTTTGCGATACTGGTGTTTCATAGGAAGAGAGTGCCTTGCAAAGATATTTTCATTTGACCTGAGGACGGTAAACACCATCCCAAATTTCGGAGTTCCAGCCAGTTTGTAGTAATTTCGCGCAGCGATCTAAATAAAGTTTGGCTACTCCATCCTCGGGGTTATTTGCCACAATGTCTTCAAATAGACTGTGTGCTTTCTTGATATTTTGTGTTTGGTAAAGCTCAAAACCCTCATTGAAAATTTTCAGGTCCCGTTGCTTTAACATTCTTATTTCATCGGAGTCAGCGTCCAATATCTCGTAAATCATTACAGATTTCTGCTTACCTTTTACAGCTACCCGATCAATTAAACGCGCGTTGAAAGTTTCTTTATTAAGCGCCAGATAGGTCTCTCCTGATATTAAAACTCCGGTTTGATATAATTTGGTAAGCCCCTCGAGACGAGCTGCCAGATTTACCGCATCACTGATGACGGATCCCTCCATCCGATCTGCTTCGCCTAAAGTGCCCAACATCATTTTCCCAGTGTTCACGCCAACGCCGATGTGAATCAGCGGTCGTCCGATGTCGGTGGCAACACGGTTATATTCAATCAACTCATGCTGCATTTTCACGGCCGCAATCACGGCATCACTAGCGGATCTGTGAAACAAGGCCATCACGCCATCGCCCATGAACTTATCAATATATCCAGAGTGGCTGCGGACAATGGGACCCATGCGGCCAAGGTAATCGTTGACGAAGGCAAAGGTTTGTTGCGGTGTCATATTTTCTGAAAGTGTTGTAAACGAGCGAATATCAGAAAATAGTATACTTCTTTCAACTTCAACTTGGTCTCCAAGTTGTACATCTAGGATACTGTTTTTACCAAGAGCATTAACAAGTTGGGGTGGTACAAACCGTTGATAGGCCTCAGTTACGCGGACCTGTTGCTGTATCGCCAGAGATTTAAGGTCATTCAATTGTTGTGCTACGGCAAAACCAAAGGTGATGAACATTGCGAGGAATAACAGGCCTCCAACCGAGGTAACAATTAGCATTGTGAACCAAGTAAATCCGTAAAACAAGATTGTTAAAAGGCCCACAGGAACGGTCATGAGCGGCAGCATAAAAGAAATACAGAGATATTTTGCATAAGAACTGCCACGCCGCCATGCAAGGAAGGACAGTATCGCTGAAGTAAGTAAGAGCACAATAAATGGCAGAACTAGATATTGCAACTTAACCAGACCGGGACCAGTCCGATCCGGAGGATTCGCAATAAGGTCAAGGTAAAGAGGCCCAGGGAAGGACATGGTCGAATAAAGGTTCAGAACAACCATGAACACGTAGAATAAAATTCCTGATATAAAGACTTTATCTAACCGCGGGGATGAGTCCCTAAGAGAAAGCGATTTTCGAAAGAATTGGAGAAGAAATATGAATAATAAGGAGCGCAAAACTAACACAAATTCACTGCTCGTGGCCCAGAGGTGAACATTTAACAAAAGAGCGTTTGAGTCGTTAAAGCATATAATAATTGCAGCTTGAAACAGGCTCAACGAGAGCCACAAATAATTACCTCTGGTAACAAGGTAAATGAAAAAATAGTAAAGCCCAAAGGAAACAGAAATGGCAATAAAAGCAACGTTGCCTGCAAAGCGGAAAAATTCTCTTAGTTGGATATCTTCCCAAAGACCGACTGTCATTCTATCAAGACCATTTACTCGACTCATAAATCTGTCAAAGGGCTTACTACGAAAAAAATTATATACTGTTGTGACTTCACCGACAGGCATGGCTAATCGGTATTGACTAAGAATGCGGCCGTCCCCAATCCAACTCTGTTCCCCGAGTTTCCAATATTCGTACTCAGTTAAGCCTCTACTATTCGAGGTAAAAATCTTTTTTTCCTTATTCCAATTATGATTTAAACCGATCGCCTCGGTTTTGCGCTTGTTCAGAATTTTAACTTTCACCCAGTAGCCATCTACAAAAGACTGGTTGTTAACTAATGCGGGCGACCACTCCGCCGATTGCAGCTTTTCAAAAGGAGTTGTTTCGTCAACCCCTTCAAGGAATTCCAGATTTTCTGCTGGGATAGTTAGTAATCCGTCAGACTCAAGAGTAAAAACACCATCGGCGCTGGCACCAACACCAATCAGCGAGAGTGATAAGATAAGTGTTACAGCGACAAGCCAGTATGGATATTTCATTTGTAAGGTTCCTGAACGCGACAACAATTTCTTTATATTGGCGTCGAGCTAAAGAAGCTAGCTGATTGGTTGCTACTGCCAACGGTTGTGGATTAGCGTTGTTTGGCAACAAGGTATTCAGTATTTCAGGGCCCTGCTTCTCGAACGTGGCATAAAATAGGTTACCCATACTAAGCCAAACCGCCCCAATTATTGCATATTATTGCCCGTTGAAGGTGAGTGATCCACGGTGAAAAATATAACCTAGATCAGGGGCCAGTTTCACCCTTCACAGCCCAATTAAGCCTGATATGTTACGCGCAAACATTTAAGGGGTAATCGCTGTGCGCGCCGTTTTAGAAGTAATTTTCCAAGAGGCTACACCATGGGAACTACGACTGGGTAAAATAGCCTCTGTTGTGTTTGCAGGGCTTTTTGCATTTCTTTTCGTCGCTAACTTGGACAACTTTGATCGTTATGCCTTGTGGCTTATGGTTTTCAAATATTTCTGCTATACAACATGTTTCATTTTTTATTTAAGCATTGTTTTATCTGGGTTTTTCTTGAAAGACAGTGCCCGAGACGCTCGATTATATCCCTACGCATTATTAATTTCTATTTTGCTACTTAATCTTGCATTGTTGGCCGATTTCCACGTGCGGCATCCACCAATAACTTTTATTGTTGAATCAGAATACTTCACAACCTTGGGGCGCAGGTTTTTAACTTTATTTATTCCTGTACCCGTCTTAATTGTTTTGGCGCTACTTCATCTTAGAATTTGAGCAGCTGCTCTATTTTTTACTTTTGCCATTACTCCTCTTTTGGTGCGGGCTGGTTGGATAATCAACCATCCTGATACCTTCTTCGCAAGAGGTGCTGAACTCATCAACGCAAATGTAATTAATCTGAGCGGTATGACTTCATCGCTGATTATTGGAGTGGTATCGACAGTGGGCGCTTTAGGATTGTTGTTATTCAATGATTACGCCCTCAAATCTGCACAGAGAACTGAACGGGCTAATGCACTGCTAGGTCGCTACTTTGCACCTGATGTAAGAGATGAAATTGAGCAGTCTGAAATAGACTTGGTTGAACAAGAACCTCGAGATTTAGAAGTTGCGATAATGTTCACCGACATCGTTGGCTTTACCAAACTATCTGAAAAGATGGAGCCTAAGGATGTGATGAGGCTTCTATCTGATTATCAGTCAATTATGGTATCAGCGATTTTTGATAATAACGGTACGGTGGATAAATTTATCGGTGATGCTGTTATGGCGAATTTTGGAACACCAAAATCTTATGGAAATGATGCACAAAATGCTTTTAATTGTGCTGTTGACATGAATGAAAAGCTAGCTCGTTGGAATGAGGGGCGGAGATCAGCAGGATTGCCAGAAATCCAGCACAGAATTGGGATTCATTTTGGACCTTGCGTTGTAGGTAACATAGGCGGTGAGCAGCGGGTAGAGTTTGCAATAATCGGTGATGCAGTAAACGTGGCAAGTCGCGTATGCGATGCCTGCAAACAATTCGACTCTAATTTTTTAATAAGCAGCACCTTGGCGGAGCGTGTGCAGACCGATACAAGATTGGAAATCGTAAAAGATTTCGAAGTACGTGGTCGAAGTGAGAAATTAGATTTGATGAAGGTATACTAGGGCCTGTGGACAATCATCTTGAAGCTATTAGTGCTGCCACGAGGTTCCAACAGGCTGCATAGCTGCAATCTGTTTTGTCGTACCTTGTGGCTATCCCTCTGAGCTCTTTGATCTTTGCGAAGTAATTCTCCACCCGATGGCGCCACTTGTAGACCTCCGAATGACTTAAGTATTTCGCTCAGTTATTAGAAACATGTGGGGCTACTTCGGGGCTACACTTTTCCTCACCGTAGTCATTTTAAAATGATTGCAGATGAGTATCGATTTCTAAAGTCTTCACTCTTTTTTATCTCGGTTGGAACCGCTGAAAGCTCAACCTGTATTATCATTGTAGACATCTCAATCGGACTGATTACACGTGTCAGGGTCGGATTAATAAGCGTTAGGGGCTTTTGTTCATGCCGGAAGATAAACGAACACATATCTATGCTCTCATACAGGCAATAATTAATTACTTGAAAATTAACGAAGACAAATCAAATGGCGCGAGACTGGCACTTGAGCGTTTGGCGGCGATGAACTTATGTGAGGATCAGATTATTGATACTCCTTCAGTTGGAACTCGGCACGAAGAGATTTTATCCAAAGCCATAAGAGGAATAAATAAGCCGGCATTACAAGGAATTGCTAATTCACTTAAAAGAGCCAAGAAACATCTCGTATGGCGGGAAGATAACAACAACTATTACCAGCATGGGGCTGACGTAGGCCGAGGATACAGAAAATGCAATTTGCACACTTTGCTTATTGGGCCTGATGCTTGCGGCTATCTCCAATCTGATTTTCTTCTCGGCGTTTTCATGCTGGGCCCGCGGACATTTTATCGCGACCATCGCCATGCAGCACCTGAGTTATATTTAAATCTGTCTGATAAAAGTGAATGGAGACTTAATGCTCAAGATTGGCAAGAATATCCCGCAGGTTCGTTAATTTGGAATGAGGCAGAAGCAATTCACGCAACGCGAGTTAACGATATGCCTTTTATTTCTGTTTTTATTTGGCTGAAAAATGTAAAGACCCCATGTATCACATTTCCGGTTAACGATTGGGGTGAGATTGAAACTGACCTTGAGAAGAGAACTTAATCTAGATGATAAGCAAAGACGCTGAGTAATGTCTAAAAGTAGTCCGAGAACCGATTTCCTTTCTTCTCAGACCAAACTTAACTTTTTTGGCCTTATTTCCTCAGTGCATATGATAAGTAGACATAGGCTAAGGCTGGCAAACCGTACGGGTTTTTCATAATTACTTAAATGGTTTAAGTTTTTGGAGGATGGTAATGGACAAACAGCAACGAAGCGAAGTGTTGAAAGCATACGAAGCATATTTAAAGGCTTTTATTGCCAGCGATATGGCAACCATAAATTCCTTAGTTCAGTATCCTTTCACTCACATTGGCGAAGGCTCGGTAAATACTTTCGACCATTTTCCGATAAAACCCTCGGAAATGAGGGAAATGAAAGGATGGGCTACGAGTGAGGGCTTTGAAATTGATATTGTTGCGGTAAGTGAAACTAAAGCACATGTCATAATGCGAAACACGCGAAGAATACGGGATGATGGTTCCTTAATTGAGGAAGCCAGTGCGTTTTATGCGTATACGAAAACCACAGATGGTTGGAAAATGTTTGCTGCATCTGACATCATTCTACCTGCCTGAAAACGGAATTTGGAAAGAGTATTTTCGCAGTTTAAGTCGCAGGCAGTAGTATTTTCTGTGCTGAACACTTTGGAAAAAAATCTTTTTGGTGGTGGAAAAAATCAATGTATTTTAGTTCGCCGCTGTTTTTTCATTAAACGAGCAATTGGCGCATCCTGTATTTAGAGGATTTTAACGTTTCTGGATCAATTGTCCTGTCTCCAAATCAAGTTTGGCACCAAACGCGACAATGCAATTCTTGAATGAAATTCAGAGTGAACAACTGAAGGAAATCAGATGAATCCGAGCAATACAGTTTCCAATCAAGTTTGGTGCCCTGACATTATTGACATGAGTTTTGAAGAATTTGTCAAAGCCAAAGTCGATTTTCAAATGTTTAGATTGCCGGAAGGTATTGTCAGCGAAAACCTAAGGCAGACGTTTGAGCGGTTAATGATTGATACTGGTTTGCTTGTAAGCCCCAACACTGGACAGAACTGAACGCTTTATAGTTTTAGGCACACCTACGCTAGCTATAGAGAAGGGCACCGTTCACGATGAGTGGTTGGGTCAATATATCTTTGAAACTATACAGGAGGCACAAGACCAAGCAACAGATTGGCTCTGGACTTACAACAACGAGCGACCACCATGGGCATCGGCGGCATGACACCCGCTATGAAACTGAAAAAAGTCGCATGAATTCTAAGGCTAAGCCCCATTGAAATGGGGGGATTACCGCCTGACACAGGGGGCGGCGCTTGGGGCGAGACGGCTCGCGTTAACGGGTGTGTCTCTAGATTTTGTCGAGCAGTGCTAGTAAGCGCTCATGTTCTCTTTGCGACAAGTGCCGGGCGGTCTTTTTAGAAATAGACTGAGCAGTTTTTAATGCCGTTGCAGTAAAGGCCCGCCCGTCTGCTGTCAGCGAAATGTCGAGACGGCGCAAATCTGTTTGTGAAGGTGTGCTCTGCACATAGCCCTTTTTTTTGAGGCGATGGACTACGCCTTGTGTGGTTGAGGCATCCATCCCAACAAGCCGTCCAAGGAGGTTTTGTGAAAGGCTCTTCGTTTTTTCCAGTTTGGCTAGTACGGCAAACTGGGTTGGAGTGATCTCGGGCATCAATTGGGAAAAAACCTCCAAGTGTTTCTGGTTTGCCAGTCTGAGCTTGAACCCGATTTGGTCCTCAAGCTGATATTTATTTTGGTCTGGCACGCGGCCATACTCCTCGATTGGTGCTAATATAAGTTTTGCATATTTAAACGCTAGCGGAAATGGTTTTGGATTATCTAGCAGTATTTTTAAATTGTTTGACAACTAACAAGTTTTTTGCCGTAATAAAGGCGTAAAACTTTACTTTGGATAGCTCGGGATGCGCGACGCCATGTTCATTTTATTTACACCATGAGTTTTGTACGAAACGCTTGGTACGTTGCCGGATGGTCTTCTGATTTTGGCAATGAGCTGAAAGCTTTGACAATTGTGGATCAAACTTTGGTGATGTTTCGATGTGCTGATGGCGCTCTTGTGGCGCTGGAGGATCGCTGTCCCCACCGCCAATTGCCGCTGTCAAAAGGCAAGCGCATCGGTGACACTATTCAATGCGGTTACCATGGCATGACATTTGGCCGCGACGGCAAATGCGTCCGTGTCCCTGGTCAAGACAATCTTCCAGCTTCGGCCTATGTTGAGACTTACCCCCTGCACGAACAGCATCAAATTGTTTGGGTCTGGATGGGAGACCCAGACCAGTCAGATCCTGATGACATTTTTGATTTGCCCGAGTTTTCCGATCCTGCGTGGCAGGCCCATCAGGGCAGTGCCCTGCATATTAAAGCACATTATCTGAACGTGGCAGAAAACCTTGTTGATCCAGCACATGTTAGCTTTGTCCATCCAACCACGCTGGGCAGTGCCGCAAGCGAGAATGTGCCGGTGCACGTGCGTGCCAACGATGACATCATCGTTGCATGGCGTTGGATACGAGATGCTGCACCTGTTGGCTTTTTCCAAGATTTTGGGGGATTTAAGGGGCATGTGGACCGCTGGCATTATTATTCTTTACATTTGCCAAGTACAGCGGTTATCGATTTTGGCAGTGCGGATACGTCACTGAACCTTGCGGAAGACGATCGCGATGCTGGCGTACGGATATTTGCACTGCATTTTGTGACGCCTGTGACCGAAGATTATACAATTGATCACTGGATGCATCTGCGGAATACGGCTGTAGGCGACAGTGAGGCATCGGAGCGTATGGACCGGATGTTTGAGGTTGCGTTTGCAGAAGACAAAGCCATCCTTGAAGCTATTCATCTCGAAGAGATGCGGCCACAAAAAAGGCGTCCTATTCGCCTTGCGATCGATAAGGGGCCAACTGTATATCGCAAGCGGATTCGTGATTTAATTGAAATTGAGGTGACTGAAAATTTAGGCGCGGTGCGCTCTACGTTTGTTCAACATGACTGATCAGAACTAAGAATCTTAATGGAGGAGATATAATATGCACAGAAAGACTTTTTTGACCGGCCTCATGGGGGCAATTGCCTTAAGTGGGATCGCCCTGACAGCACAGGCGCAGGACCCGATAAAAATTGGTGAAATCAATCATTACAAACGCCTTGCTGCATTTGCAGGACCTTATAAAAATGGTATTGAGTTAGCACTGGAAGAGGTGAATGCTGCAGGAGGTGTCTTAGGTCGCCCGCTTGAATTTATTTTTCGCGATGATCAGGGTAAGCCAGGTGAGGCAATTAAAATTGCCGAAGAACTGATGACCCGTGAGGGCACTGTCATGCTGACCGGCACTATTTTGAGCAATGTTGGGCTAGCGATCTCGTCGCTTGCCGCCGAGAAAAAGTATGTTTATCTGGCGTCTGAGCCGCTTGCGGACGCGCTGGTTTGGGGTAAGGGCAACGACTATACATTTCGCCTGCGTGCTTCAACGTATATGCAGGCCGCCATGTTGGCCGAGCAGGCTGCCAAAACCGACGCCAAAACCTTTGCAACAATTGCTCCTAACTATGCTTATGGTAAGGACGCTGTTGCCGCTTTTAAAAAGGCCCTACTAGCCTTAAAGCCAGATGTTGAGTTTATTGCAGAACAATGGCCTGCGGTGTTCAAAATTGATGCGGGTGCGGAAGTGCAAGCGATTGAGCGCGCCAAACCGGATGCGATTTACAACGTGACTTTTGGGCCAGATCTGGCCAAATTTGTTCGCGAAGGCATAACGCGCGGTTTGTTCGAGGGGCGTACCACTTATGGGCTGTTGTCTGGAGAACCTGAATATTTAGATCCATTGAAAGACGAAGCCCCAGAGGGCTGGATCGTAACTGGCTATCCTTGGTATGATTTTAAATCAGGACCCAACAAAGATTTTGTTGATAGTTATCAGGCCCGTTGGGACAACCATCCTGGAATTGGGTCACTTGTGGGGTACATGACTGTTCAGTCGGTCGTCGCGGTATTGGAAAAAGCTGGATCCACGGACAGTGAAGCCATCCGGGTAGCCTTTGCTGATCTTGGTGTTGAGACACCGGTTGGACCCATTACCTTCCGTGCAATTGACCATCAGTCAACTATGGGGGCGTTTGTTGGTAAGACAACTTTGCGCGATGGCGGGGGTGTCATGGTGGATTGGAGCTATAAAAAGGGCAGTGATTATCTGCCGTCTGACGCTGAGGTCATGAAACTCCGGCCAGGAAATTAACTGGCTTGAAAATTGAGTGGCCTGGAAATTAAGCGGTGAGCTGAGTGAACATTACGGGCCCGTTCGTCGGGCCCGTTTAAACAGCGCTTTTAACGGTTGCTTTTCCTTAGTGTGACCTGGCGCTGGGCATGATGTGAACATAAGATATAAAAATATACAGGGCAGGATTTGAATTATGGGTCTGTTTATAGCGCAGATACTAACCGGCTTAGCCAACGCAAGCGCACTTTTCATGGTGGCTTCGGGCTTGTCACTAATTTTTGGTGTGACACGGATCGTGAACTTTGCGCATGGCTCTTTTTATATGCTGGGGGCGTATATCGGATATTCGTTGATGCAAGTTCTGCCTGGTGCGTTTGGCTTTTGGATATCGATTTTGCTGGCGGGTTTTTTGGTCGGCCTGTTGGGTGTGATCGTTGAAATCTGTGTGTTGCGACCAGTTTATCGTGCGCCTGAGTTGTTTCAACTGGTAGCGACATTTGGGGTTATTTTGGTCCTGCAGGATTTGACGCTTTTGATTTGGGGGCCGGTAGACTTGTTGGGGCCGCGCGCCCCGGGTTTGAAGGGGATAATTCGCATCTTGGATGAACCTGTGCCAAAATATGATCTGGCGCTGATTGCTATCACGCCGTTTGTTGCCTTGGCGCTTTGGTATTTTATCACTAAAACCCGCGTTGGCATTTTGATTCGCGCCGCTACGCAAGATCGTGAAATGGTGGGTGCGCTTGGGGTCAATCAAGCCTGGCTTTTTACTGGTGTCTTTTTTCTGGGTGCGGCATTGGCAGGTTTGGGGGGTGCGTTGCAGCAGCCCAAAGGTGGAGCAGATCTTTTGATGGATTTCAATATAC
>Ga0102813_1001256_pt1 | contig 11359 bp, 7 predicted proteins | sample ColrivemetaGS725_FD_84512 | JGI IMG/M metagenome (GOLD analysis project Ga0102813, IMG submission 84512) | Estuarine microbial communities from the Columbia River estuary - Flood tide ETM metaG S.725 | ecosystem: Environmental > Aquatic > Marine > Intertidal zone > Estuary | place: USA: Columbia...
AAGATTAACAGCGATTTTCGCATTGGCTTGGGTGTCGACAGAGGCGATGATGCCTATGCTGCGCTCTCAAGACTGACCCAGTTGATCGTTCAAAACGGACGCCGACCACTGATGCGGCATGCGCTCGAATGCCGCTGTATTGGTGCTGACGAATCATGCTTTGCGACAATGATCGCCAGCGCGGCTGAAAATGACCACGAAGACTCGATGTTGTTGGCCTCGGTTATGGTCAAAGCTCAGGTTGCATCAGTCGCGGCTTGTTTGGCGTTTCAGGTCGCGAGCGCTTTAAAATCTATGACACACAGCTGTGATGCAATGATGACGCATGTCGCCCAACCAGAACCGATGTTCCACTAAGCCAGTCACCTGCACCGGCGACAGGCATATCAGGTCTGAAAATGATACCCGACACAGAACTCAAATCATCCTTGGGGCGTCATGCCGCGGCGGGCGCTACCGCGCTGCAAGCCCAGCTGTCGCTCCCGCCAGATAATCAAAATTCCAGCGCAAATCACTAAAACAACTCCAAACATCATCGTGGCTCCGGGGGTTTCATCAAATATGAAATACCCAATAATCAATGCCCCCAGCATCGAGGCATAATCAAACGGCGCCACAACCGAGGCTTCCGCGAATCGATATGATGAGGTCAGAAATATCTGCCCCAACCCACCAAGCAGCCCGGCCGTTATCAACAAAGCCGACTGCTGTAGCGACGGCAGAACCCAGCCAAATGGGATCGTCAGCAATGATAACGACGTCGACGTGATCGTAAAGTAAAAGACAATGGCCGAAATCTCCTCAACGGGAGCCAATTTGCGCAAATAGACCTGCGCTAAAGCGGAAAATACCGCACTAGTAAAGACCAGTACTGCGCCCAAAGCCGTGGCAATCTCAGCCTCTGGTCCTGACAATACTGTCAGCCTTGGTGATAAAATTACCATCACCCCCGCCAGGCCAAGCGCCACCGCAGTAAGGCGAAATACCCGTACAGTCTCACCCAAAAACATTGCGGCAAAAACCACTGTTAACAGTGGTGCTGCATAGCTGATCGCAGTCACCTCGGGCAGTGGCAACAAACCCAGACCCGTAAAGAAAAGACCCATTGCCGCCGTCCCGGCAAAGCCGCGCCAGAAATGCCCAATAGGCGAGATTACCCGCAGGCCAGTACGCAGGTTGCCACGCATCAAAAGCCAGATAAAAATTACCGGCAAAGCAAAAAACGCCCGGAAGAACACCGCTTCCCCAGGTGGTATATCAGCTGAGGTCGCTTTGATCAGTGCGGACATGATAATAAACATGGCAACAGAAATGAGTTTGTATAAGATGCCACGCGCCGACGTCATCGGGGTCTCCTGTTAAAGGTACGGCCCAAACCGCGCGACTTCTCTACAAAGCTCAACTGCGTTTGGCGAGCACCCAATCGGGTCGAATGTAATGGCAGGTGTATCCATTTGGAACCCGTTGCAAGTAATCTTGATGCGCTGGCTCGGCCTGCCAAAAATCTCCGGCTTTGGAAATCTTTGTCGTGACGCGCCCTGGCCATTTGCCACTGGCGTTAATTTCGGAAATCACTTGTTTTGCCGCCTCGTTTTGAGCTGCATTAACATAGAAAATTTCTGATCGGTAAGAGCTGCCACGGTCATTGCCCTGCCGGTCCGGGGTGGACGGATCGTGGATCTGAAAAAAGAACTCAAGCAGCTGGCGATAGCTCAGCTTGGCAGGGTCAAAAAATACCTCAATAGATTCGGCGTGCCCAGTATTGCCACGTTTCAGCTTTTCATAGGTTGCATTGGGCACCGTACCGCCCGTGTAGCCCACCCGTGTCAGGATCACCCCTGGAAGGCGCCGGATCAGGTCCTGCATGCCACAAAAACACCCACCGGCAAAAACTGCGCGCTCCACTACGAATCCTCCACTTGGTTTACAAATTCACCATAGCCTTCTGCGACCATATCATCACGCGCAATAAACCGCAGGCTGGCAGAGTTGATGCAATAACGCAAACCGCCTCGGTCTCTGGGACCATCGGGAAACACATGTCCCAAGTGGCTGTCACCATGGGTGCTGCGCACCTCGGTACGGATCATGCCGTGCGTGTTGTCCCGCACCTCGGTCACAAAATCTTGTGTGACCGGTTTGGTAAAGCTGGGCCAGCCACAACGGCTGTCAAATTTGTCCGTCGAGGTGAACAGCGGCTCGCCGGAAACAACATCCACATACAGGCCGGGATCTTTGTTATTGAGATATTTGCCAGTTCCGGGACGTTCCGTACCACTTTTTTGAGTGACCCAGAAAGCCTCTTCATCCAGTGCTGCGATCACGTCGGGATTTTTTTCGTATTTTGCCATAATAACCTCGTAAACCTTGTTCTTAGTTAAGATGGAGCAGGCGGGCAAAAGTCAAAGGATTCTTTCATCCAGATCAATTGATTGTGATCTGTTCTAGCCTTGCCTTGACCTGTGCCGCCCGTTCCCAAAACGCCCTGCTCAGTCTTTCAGTGACCAAACCAAGTCGTCAGGCCCCGGTAATCGAAGCCAAATTACCTCACCGAATGATCCGCGGGTCACCTAGCCGGCTATACGCGGCCGGCCACTGGCTTCGACCTGTATTGTGGCCTCAAGAAAGACCTCGCGCGCCTGCGTTTGCGCCCGACGGATATCACGCTGCGCAGTGATCTGGATGTTGCCAGCCCCGGCTGTCAACGCCGCCTCTGTAACCGCGCCGCGCAAGTGGTCTTCTAACAGTGCCATGGCCGTTTCGGCGTCGGCAAGATCTTGTGGGCCAGTTTCAAAATGCACCCGATAGCATCCCTCTGACGGCGATGTCACAATCCCAGTTTTACGCAATGTCACCCGTCCGACAACCGCACCAATTGCATTGGCGACACCAGCATGTCGGGGCAGTATCATCTCGCAACCAAGCCGCGTTCCAACCGCCGGATAATAAGTGCTGGCTGAGGCGCCAAGCCCGATCACCGGCACGTTCAAGCCTGCATTCAGCGCGAGTAAACCACGGTGACCGTCAAGCCCCCTTTGCGTCAGGACATGCTGCGCCAACTGCGCCGCAGGCAGGCCAAACGGGGTTTCTTCCGCGTCAAAGGCAGTCTCTAACAGCGCCAACTCAGTTTGACGGGTCAATTGATCAACAATGGCTTTTGCCATCACAGCCGGGTCTTTGGCCAAGCTCTCGCCAGCGCCAGTGCGACGACGCCCAAATAACTGCAGCGCTTTGCGCGCCGCTGCACAATCCCAGAACGTTGCCAGCCCCAACACGTGACTGGCGTCAGATGGTGTCACACTGGACAGTTGCACCAAGCCACGCGCCAGCAAGCGCTGCAAAGAGCGGGTTTCGAGGCGCGTCTTCAAGACAGAATCAAGCGGCTGGACCCCATCAGCTATCCGCGCCAGAACCGCCGCATCACGGCCTTCCAACCCACCTATCTGCCCCTCTTGTGGGTCATTTTCAGACGTGGGCCCGACCCGTCGGACAAAGTAACCATCATACTCACCCGGTACAGGATTGCCAAGTTGCCGCTCCAGCGTCGCATGAACGATATCGGAGGCCTGAACCGCCAAAAGGCTCACTGGCAACACCCGCCGCGGCCCAAGCGTCACCCCGCTTTTCAACCCCTCAGCAATGAAATGCACCTCGCTGTCGCCCCCTAATCCACTGGTGCGCATCGCAACCGCCTCAACCATTGTCCGATAAGGCCCGACCTGTGCGCCTGCCGAATCAATTGCCGGCCGCCCATTGCGCAGAACCGCAACATCGGTCGTTGTCCCGCCGATATCAGACACCAGCGCATGCTCGGCCCCGGTCAGCCAGCGCGCGCCAACAATCGAGGCCGCCGGCCCGCTGAGGATCGTTTCAATCGGCCGCTCCCGCGCCATCGCTGCTGAAATCAAAGCCCCATCACCGCGCACCACCATCAAAGGCGCGTTGACGCCTGATGCGATCAAAGCGTCCTGCGCCCGCCCGATCAGGCGATCAATCATACCGATCAGCCGAGCGTTTAACAGCGCAGTCAACGCCCGTTTTGGCCCGTTCAGTTTTGCCGACAAGTGATGCGAACATGACACCGGCGCGCCGGTAGCCGCGCGAATGATCTCGGCTGCCTTTAATTCATGTTCCGGATTGCGGGTGCCAAACTGACTGGCCACAGCAAAGGCCGACACCCCCACAAGACTGGCAATCCAGACAGACAGCGCCGCGCAGTCCAAAGGGGCTGCTTCGACGCCGGCATGCGTATGACCACCGTCCAAAACGATCGACGGATCGCCCGCCAGAGCGTCAGTCAAACCATGCGTTGCAAGATCTTTTTTATTGAAGCCGATATAGACCAGCGCCACCCGGCCACCGTGACCTTCGACCAGCGCATTGGTCGCCAGCGTGGTCGACAGCGCCGCCATGGCGATGGATGCGGGGTCAATACCTGCGCGCTCGACCACCACCGCGACAGACGCACCGATCCCCTGCGCCAGATCGTTTCGGGTCGTCAGGGATTTCGCGCTGGCAAGTACCGTTTCATCATCTTCTACCAAAACCGCGTCGGTATACGTTCCGCCGGTATCAACTCCCAACAACACTGTCATGCGCTGCCTCCGTTTATCTATTCAAGACACATGTACCCTGTGCATCACCGCGCGCCAGCCAATTTACGTCATTTTGTAAGTCGCTCAACCGCCCAGCGCGCAGCGTCTGCCACCGTCGGATCTGGATCAGCACAGAGGCTTTGGGCAACTGCACGCAATCTGCCCTGTCCCGAATTGCCAATCGCATACAGGACATTGCGCACAAAGCGATCGCGCCCGATGCGTTTAATCGGGCTGCCTGAGAACATTGAGCGAAACTGCGCATCATCTAAAACCGCCAGCTCTGCCAATGCCGGAGCAAGCAGATCATCACGGGCATGATAGCGAATTTCTTGTGCCGTCACGGCAAATTTATTCCACGGACAGGCGGCCAGACAATCGTCACAGCCATAGATTCGATTGCCCATTTTCGATCGCAAACCTAAATCAACCGGGCCCTTATGCTCAATCGTCAGATATGAAATACAGCGCCGTGCGTCCAATTGATAAGGTGCGGGGAAAGCCTCTGTCGGACAAGCTGTCAGGCAGGCGCGACACGACCCGCAGTGATCAACCTCGGCCGCATCCACCGGCAGATCAAGCGTTGTGAAAACCGAGCCGATGAAAAACCAGTTGCCCAAGTCGCGGCTGACCAGATTGGTATGTTTGCCTTGCCAGCCCAGCCCAGCGGCCTGCCCAAGCGGCTTTTCTGGTACGGGCGCAGTATCGACAAAGACTTTCACCTCGCCGCCACCCTCGGCAATCAACCAGCGTGCCAGCCGCTTGAGCCGCTTTTTAACCGTATCATGGTAATCACGGTTTTGAGCATAGACCGAGATGGCACCCGCCTCGGACTGTGTCAAAATTGCGCGGGGATCATGCTGTGGCGTATAGCTTTCTGCCAGCATAATCACTGTTTGCGCCCCAGGCCACAAGACCTGCGGGGCGGCGCGCCAATGGGCCCGTTCCTCTAACCAGGACATCTGGCCGTGATACCCCCGGGCCAGAAAAGACGCCAACTGTTCGGGCATTTGTGGTACATCCCACGGCCGGCATAGGCGGCAGGCCGCAAAACCTTGATCTTTTGCCTGATCAACCAAACGGTGTTTGAGCGCCGAAGATGACATGGGCCTATGCCAGGCTCTGAGAGTTAAAAATCCAAATCAGCATAATGCGACGGTTGTGGGAAGCCCGGAACTTGGTCAGCCAAAATCGACCGGAAAGCCGGGCGTGATTTGATCTTGGCATACCAATCCTTGAGGGCCTTGTTGCGATGCCAATCGACGTCAGATATGTAATCCAGCGCCGAGAGATGCGCCGCCGCCGCAAAATCGGCCAAGCTCATCATATCGCCGGCCAGCCAACTCCGTTGTTCCAAAAGCCATGCAATATAATCGAGATGATATTTTATCTTTTTTGCGCCGTCCTTGACATTTTTACTATCAGGATAGCCTTGCCCCATAATCTTTTTGGTCACCCGTTCGTAGACCAACTTCGAGGTCACATCACGATGAAATTTATCATCAAACCATCCCACTAGACGCCGGACCTCATAGCGTTGGTGAATATCCACTGGCATCAGTGCGGGGTTTGGGTATTTCTCTTCAAGATATTCGCATATCGCCGCACTCTCGGACATGATCTTGCCGTCAATTTCCAAAACCGGGACTTTTGCAGCCGGGTTGCGCCGTAGAAAGCTTGGGTCCCGTTCCCAATAGCGCTCCTCGATCAATTCGCACTCGATGCGCTTTTCAGCCAATATCAGGCGGACTTTGCGACAATAGGGGGACATTGCAATATGATAAAGACGGGCCATCGGGCGGGGATTCCACTTTTTTTCGCTCTGCCCCATCAATGCCCTGCAAACCAGAAGTTTTCAATCCTCGAAACACGCTGATCTTTGATCCTTAAGAATAGTTGCAGCACCATCTGCAATGGCAACAGCGCGCGCGCGGACATAAGACGTGGGCTTGGCGGCCGACCGCGTTTTCGGCGACGGCAATATTGCCGCAAGCCGCGCGGCCTGAACTGGTGTAAGGTTTTTCGGCTCAACCCCAAAATAATGCCGCGAGGCGGCACCAACCCCGAACACGCCCGTGCCGAATTCGGCAACATTAAGATAAACTTCCAATATCCTTTTCTTTGACCATAACACCTCGACCAAAGGCGTTAAAACCGCCTCAAACGCCTTGCGCAGCCAACTGCGCGCCGGCCATAAAAAGACGTTTTTAACGGTTTGTTGGGTCAGCGTCGAAGCACCCCGCCGGCCACCATCTGCAAGAGCAGTACGAATCGCAGCTATATCAAAACCCCAGTGCAGACAGAAATTCGCATCTTCCGCCGCAACAACAGATCGGGCCAAAACCGGCGCAATGTCGTCCAAGGGTGTCCAAAGAGCCTCAACATTCCCAAGTCGTTGCTTTTCCTGCCAAATGTAATAAGTTTTCGTCGGATTTACCCAATTCATCAGGAAAACAACGGCGATACCTCCGCCAATCATCGCAAGCAGCAATGTCTGGAGGCCACGTCCAAACGACGATAATAGCAGGGGCACCTCGTCAGGCGCTGAAGCCGGTTTTTGTGACATCTCTCTTCTATAAACACCGCCGGAGACATAGAAAAGACACCAAAAATAAGACGGCACCCCCAAGCAATAATCAGGGGTGCCTATACGGTTATTCAGCCGGAATGGACGTCGCCTCAACCCCCAAGGGATGGATGAGTTTATTAAGCATTTCCTTGGGACAGATTTGGATGAACTTAGAAAGTTCGAGATCCCAGTTTTGCAAAATATTCGATGCGCGTTCACTGTCAGTTTCCGCAGCGTGGCTTTCGATCAATTCCTTCAACTGGCCTTGCCAATGCGGGACCGCCACCGGGCAGCTCACCAGCGTCTCCATGTTTAGACGCGAGGTCGCAACACCATCGGGATCATACAGATAACCCATACCACCGGTCATACCCGCACCAAAGTTTGCACCGATCGACCCAAGGATAACCGCCACACCGCCAGTCATATATTCACAGCCGTTTGAGCCACAGCCCTCTATCACCACATGAGCGCCGGAATTGCGCACCGCAAATCTTTCGCCGGCGCGGCCGGCAGCAAACAGATACCCTGCGGTTGCCCCATAGAGAACTGTATTACCAATAATCGTGTTTTGAGCCGCGACCAAACGGCTTGCCAAAGCCGGCCGCACCACAATCATCCCACCAGACAAGCCTTTGCCAACATAATCATTGGCATCACCCGACACCTCGAGCTTGAGACCACGGGTTGCAAAAGCCCCAAGCGACTGACCAGCACTGCCGGACAGTTTGATCGTCAAATGGTTGTCTTGGAGACTGTTATTCATCCCAAATTTTTTCACAATATGACTTGAAACCCGCGTTCCTACCGTCCGATGGGTGTTTTGCACGGCATAAGACAGCTGCATTTTCTCCCCATCATTGAGAAACCGTGCCGCATCAGAGACAATTTCAGCATCTAATGTATCGGGAACCTCGGTGCGGATTTTGCTGCGGTCATAGACCAGCTGATTGGAGCCGTCGACCTTGATAAGCAAAGGGTTCAGATCCAGATCATCCAAGTTATCCGCCCCGCGACTGACCTGCGACAGCAGGTCTGCGCGTCCGATCACATCACTCAGGGACCGCGCGCCAATCGAGGCCAAAATCTCACGGACTTCCTGCGCGTAGAAGGTGATCAGGTTGACCACCTTGTCTGCAGAGCCGGTGAACTTATCCCGCAGCTCCTGATTTTGTGTACACACACCAACCGGACAGGTATTGGACTGGCATTGTCGCACCATAATACAGCCCATTGCTATCAAGGCCGCAGTGCCAATGCCGTATTCCTCGGCCCCCATCATTGCCGCCATCACGATGTCGCGCCCCGTGCGTAACCCGCCATCGGTACGCAGCGTCACCCGTCCGCGCAGATTGTTCATCGCCAGCACCTGATGCGCCTCAGTCAAGCCCATTTCCCAGGGCAGACCGGCAAATTTTATCGAGGTTGCCGGCGACGCGCCGGTGCCGCCGTTATGGCCCGAAATCAGGATCACGTCGGCTTTGGCCTTGGCCACACCCGCGGCAATCGTGCCGACACCAGAGGCTGCCACCAATTTTACCGTCACCTTACAACGTGGATTGATCTGTTTCAGATCATAGATTAACTGCGCGAGATCTTCGATGGAATAAATATCGTGGTGCGGCGGAGGCGAAATCAGCGTGACCCCCTTGGTCGAATGACGCAACCGCGCGATCAGATCAGTGACCTTCATACCGGGCAGTTGCCCGCCTTCCCCGGGCTTTGCACCCTGTGCCACTTTGATCTCAAGCTCTTCGCATTGGTTGAGATATTCCGCCGTCACACCAAAGCGTCCCGACGCCACTTGTTTGATCTTGGCAGAGGGATTGTCGCCATTTGGTTCGGGCACAAAATGCGCCGGATCCTCCCCGCCCTCGCCACTGTCAGATTTCGCGCCAATTCGGTTCATCGCCACGTTGAGGGTTTTATGCGCCTCTGGGCTCAACGCTCCTAGGCTCATACCCGGCGTAACAAACCGCTTGCGGATCGCAGTGATGCTTTCGACCTCTTCCAACGGCACCGCGGCACCCAACGCTTTAAAATCCATCAGGTCGCGCAGATGGATGGGTGGGGTAGCCTGCATGCGGCTGGCATATTTTTTCCACAGCTCATAACTGGCCGAGTTACAGGCCGACTGCATCATATGCATGGTCTGGGCCTGCCAGGCATGGGTCTCGCCGGCACGGCGCGTTTTGTAAAACCCGCCAATCGGCAACACATCGGTGCCACTTTTCCATCCAAGGGCATGAATCTCTTTGGCTTTATTCTGGATGCCGCTGACACCTATACCCGATATACGACTGGTCATACCGGGGAAATATTCCGCACACATCGCCCGCGACAGACCTACGGCTTCAAAGTTCAGACCGCCCCGATAAGAGGACACCACAGAAATACCCATCTTGGCCATAATCTTTAACAGCCCCTGATCGATCGCAGTCTTATAGCGATTCACCACCTCTGTCAGCGGTCCATCCAAAAGTCCACGTTCAATGCGCTGAGCCAAAGAGTCCTCGGCCAGATAAGCGTTGACCACGGTGGCGCCAGCCCCAACCAGCACGGCAAAATAATGTGGATCAACACATTCAGCCGCCCGCACATTCAAGGAACAGAACGTCCGTAGGCCCTTGGTGGTCAAATGGCTGTGCACCGCCGATGTCGCAAGAATCATCGGCATCGCCACTTTTTCGGCGTCTGAATAATGATCGGTGAGCACCAGATGCCCCGCGCCCGAGCGCACGGCATCCTCTGCCTCGGCGCGAATGCGCTCTAAAGCAGCTTGCAATGCATTGGGACTGGCATCTGCAGGAAAGCTACAATCGATCTCGGCCAAATCTGCATTAAAATGGCGGGTCAACTCATCCCATTGCGCATTGCCGACAAACGGGCTGTCGAGCACCAGTATCTCGGTCTGGGAACTGCTTTCATCCAATACGTTTTTTAGGTTACCAAAGCGCGTCTTCAGGCTCATCACCCGAAACTCGCGCAGGCTGTCGATCGGGGGATTGGTCACCTGCGAAAAATTCTGACGGAAGAAATGCGACAGCGGGCGATAGGTTTTTGACAACACCGCGCTGGGGGTATCATCACCCATCGAAGCCAGTGTTTCTTTGCCATCCTCGGCCATCGGCGCAAGGATCTGCTCAAGCTCTTCGATCGAATATCCCGCCGCGATTTGGCGCTTGCGCAACTCCGCGCCGGTAAACAACGGCGCCTCGGTGATCTTGGACAGATCGCTGTCCAGTTCGGTGATCCGCCCGACCCATTCGCCAAATGGCTGGCTCGCCGCCAGTTTATCCTTGATCTCTGTGTCGTGATACAATCGCCCTTCCTGCATATCCACTGACAGCAACTGTCCCGGTCCAAGAGCGCCCTTTTCGCGGACATTTGCTTCATCAATCGGAACCATGCCAGCCTCTGATCCTGCGATCAGCAGGCCGTCGCCAGTCACGACATACCGCATGGGGCGCAGACCGTTACGATCCAGACCAGCGCAAACCCAGCGCCCGTCGGTCATCGCCAAAGCTGCCGGCCCGTCCCATGGTTCAATCACTGAATTGCAATAGGAGTACATATCTCGCCATGCGTCGGGCAGTTCAATCGCTTGTTTGGACCAACTTTCGGGGATGAGCATGGTTTTGGCCATGGGTGCATTGCGCCCGGCACGCACCAACATTTCAAACACCGCATCAAGAGCTGCGGAATCTGACGACCCGTTCGGGACGATTGGCTTGATATCGTCTGCCATGGCACCAAACTCGGCTGAGGCCATCTTGATCTCGTGGCTTTTCATCCAGTTGATGTTGCCTTTGAGGGTATTGATCTCGCCGTTGTGCGCCAACATGCGGAAAGGCTGCGCGAGCCACCATTGCGGAAAGGTGTTTGTTGAATACCGCTGGTGATAAATCGCAAAAGCCGATTTAAAGCGCTCATCCATCAAATCAGGATAGAACACCGCGACTTGCTCGGCCAGCATCATACCCTTGTAGATGATCGACCGACAGCTTAATGACGCAATATAAAGCCCTTGCACGCTAGCATTTGCGGCCGCTTTTTCGATTCGACGACGGATCACGTAAAGTTCGCGTTCAAAGGTTTGCTTATCGACACCTTTTGAGTTTGAGATCAAAATTTGCTCAATCTCGGGCCTTGTCGCGTTGGCTTTTTCGCCCAAACACTCGACATCAACCGGCAC